>JAEIGA010017961.1_pt1 | contig 10773 bp, 8 predicted proteins | sample 9270691 | NCBI WGS metagenome assembly JAEIGA01 (sample SAMN17057246, study PRJNA624740) | gut metagenome | biome: biome; isolation source: fecal sample | host: Bos grunniens | place: China: Xizang | collected 2019 | reverse complement strand
GGCTGCCCAATTCCTCCAGGCTGGCTTTCACTGCCTCGATTTCTTCACGGTAAGAAGATAAAGATGCAATTGCACCTTCTTCTAATTCTCTACATCTTTCGCTTATATCTTTGTCTGCATTGTTTCGAACTTCATTAATGTTCTTTTGTGCAATTTTCAAAATCTTAATTAAAGAAGCTTTTGAATTATTAGATAATATCGCTATTTTGTTTTCCAATTCAGTCATAAAAGTCGATTTTGCATTAATCAAGCCTTCAAGTTCTTTCTTTCCGCTTTCTTGTATACCGGAATAAATTCGCTCAAAGTCTTTTTTACTACGCAATATTTTATTATCAACAGTAAGAACTAAATCTTCATTAATAGAATCTGCTTTTTCTTTTAACAAATGAATTGATTCTTTTATGCTCTCTACATTTTTCTCACTGGACTTTATAAGTTCCTCACCCTTTTCTTTATAAGAAATCTTCAATGTATTTATTTCGTTTTCCAAACTTTTAAAAATACGTGTTTTTTGTGAATCAAAATCATTTAGTTTAAAACTATATTGAGAAATCATACTTTGAATGACATTGATAACTTCATTTACATCACGCATTTTCTGAAGTAATTTCTCATCCATAGTTGCTGATTGTTCGGCAATCCTTTGATTAAGATTAAAAATTTCTGAACTGACCACTTTTTGCATATTAGCAATGCTATCTTCAGTTATTCGCGATATATTTTCAGAATTAAGACGTACCTTCTCATTGATAATAGGTAACTTATCCTCAATTTGTTTAAATTGGTCATTTAAAGATTGAATGTATTGATTATTTTCTGTTTGTATTTTATCTCGCAGATTCAAACTATCAGCTTCCAACATCTTCAATTCTTCACGATATTTTCTTCCGACAATATCATTTTCACCTGCAAAAACTTTTACCTTTTCTGCAAACCAAGAAGTTAAGCCCTCACATTTTTTTCTAAACTCATTTTTTAATGCATGAATATCATCATAATACTCTTGCAAATTACTCGTGAATTCTTTTGTTTTTTCATCGGCTTCTTTGAAATACCCCAACATCTTTTCCATAATCAGAGTATTTGCTTTATTTTCTCGCTGTCTTATTTGTTCATCGATTAATTCTATTTTTTGGTCAAACTTACGATTTATCGTATCAGTCTTTCGTTGGATTTCATTTTCAGCTGTAGTCAATCTCGATTTTACACCTGAATATATTTCCTGTATTCGATTTCGTAAATTGAAAACCTTTTCTCTTGAATCACTATCCAAAGAGTCTAAAGAATTTTTCATCGCATTGATTAATGTATTTCTTTTATCTTCATAAGACAAACTCATATCTTTTATCTTTTCATTAACATCAGCACTTACATTATCAATTCTTTGATAAAGATTATCTTTTAAATCATCTGACATTTCATTTAATTTAGATACAGTTTCTTTTACATCACATTCAATAGAAAACATTGCTTCTTTTAATTCTGAAACCTTATTTTCCATTTCCGAAAGTTCTTTCCATTTTAAATCTACTTTTTCACCGATACGTAATCCCAGCTTCTTTAATTCGCCCATTACTACGAAATCAAACTTTTCATATTTATTCTTTAGTGAAGAAAAAATTGCAGTTTGCATTGATTCAATATCAGATTCAATTTCATGTAAACCTTCATGAAATTTTTCAATTTTATTATTTATAGATTCATCCAAACATTCTTCAAAAGAATTCGATTTTTGCTGTACTTTTGAATCCAAATCAGACAACTCCAACATACTTTTGCTGACACGGATTTCAATTGTTCTCAATTCTTGAAGTATTTTTTCAACATCTACTTTCCCATTTTCATAATGCTTATTTATTGATTCAACAACGCTGTTTTCATAACTTTGCAATTTTACTTTAGCATCATTCCATGACGAATTGAAACATACATTTATATCTTGAATTTTTTTGACACCTTCACTGCGAATTATATCTACAATACGGTCTTCATTTTCCTTAAAAGCCTTTTCAAATATGTTTAATCTGTTTTGATGTTCTTCATACAATTGATTAAGATCTTGTGAAACTTTAGTCGAAAAATCATTTATTTTTGCATCAAAAGAACTGTGTATTTCTTCTTTCTTTTCGTTAATATTTGATAAAGATTCGGATAATCGTTTTCTTTCTTCATTTAATCTGACATCTATTTCGGAATAAAAATCTTCGAGATTTTTCTTATGAAGATTAAGTTCAGAAAAGGCATTTTGAATTTCAGCTTCGAAACTCGAAAGAACTTTTACTTTAATATCATTTAATTCATTCTCATTTTTTTTGTTAAAAGCCTCTTCCAACTCATCTATTCTATTATTAAAAGTTTTTAAATTAATTTTAAATACGTCAATCTTTTCTTGAAAGCCATCTAATTCAATAGATAAATTCTGCAAATATTCTTCTTTTGCTGATATATTTTCTAAGACTTTGCTAAGATTTTCTATACGATTTTTCATTGAATCCAAATGAGGAGAATATTTGCTTATTTCTTCTTTAGCATGCTCAAGAGATTCAAGTTCATTCTCAAATTTTTTTAATTCTCGAATCAAACCTTCACCTTTAGCAAACTTCAAGTCAAGGTCTACGGATTGTTCATTAATCTTTTCGATTTTATCTTTATAATTTGTATTCAAATCTTCGATACAATATTGAGAGTATCCTTTTATATTTTTACATAGCTTGTCATAAGCAGAATTTTTTTTATCATAATATCTTATCACTAACACAATTATAAGTGTAAAAAAAACTGACAATAAGACCGGTAACAAAATACTTAGCCCCATTCCTCCCCCAAAAAATTGACGAAAATTCAGTTTGCTACATTAAATTATTTCACCTGCAAAGTCAAACTTATTTAAGAAAATCGATTTTGAAAATATAAAGAAAAAATCAAATATGCCGAAAATTTACTCCATTGTTTCCGGGGCGACTTCAAATTCTATGGATATTGTAGAACTCTTTGAAGATTCGGAACATACCGTAAAACTCGTTTTTGTAGTACTGTCAAATCCTTTAGCAACTGCATAAAAATAACATTTATATCGATTAGTGGTACCAGAAACCGGATTTACTTTCATTTTTTTATAAAATCTCTCATCTCTAAATCCTTTAAATTCCTTCCCATTCTTCTCATATTCTTCATAATTAAAATCATCCGGATAATGCTCTATATTAGGAAATAAATTGAAAAAACTGATATATTCACTCTGCTGAAGTTCCGGATCAGGATTAGAAAACGCCTCTTTTTTCGAGTATATATCTCCAAAGTAAGCTCTTACATTTGAAGAATTGCCGTCATAAAGAACATCCTTTATCATTTGCAATGTTACCGGCAATGTTACATATCGATATAATTCTTTTTGATATTTTTCCGTTATTTTCCCATAAAAATCTTCTCTTCCTTCTATAAAATACGACCAAGGTAAGAGCTCTTCATTAAGTCGATTTATTGTTATATCCGACATATCAGTATAACCATCTTTGTCCAAATATGGATTCGGTAAATACAACTGAGCTTTAGCTTTCGTACTTTCAGATTCAAAATAATAATAAATATCATATCCGATAAAGCAATACCTCCCCGTATCTTCTTGTTCTTGATTAAAACCGGTAAACTCTACATAACCACTTTCAGCTCCACCTTCCTCAATATAATGAAATCCCGTCGGAGATTCAAAAAATAAAATATCCTCCAATCCACATGCGGTTAAACATAAAACTATAAGATTAATAAAAACTATTTTCTTCATAAAAACCTACTCTTCCTAACAACGCCGACATATAAAATCAGCAATAAACTTTCTGTAAAAAAACACACAAGAAAAAAAGTGACAAATATTAAAAACAAAGCTGACAAGAAAAAAAATAAATCCCTTTCTAAAAAAAACATGGAAAAGATCAAAATTGAAAGAAAGAATAGAAAAAATAAAGAATCCAAGATTTTCCTTTTTTCTTTTAATATTTCTCCTTTTTCATTTAATAATTTTAAATTTCCATTTTCCTCTACAATCAAAATCTTCTTTCCAAATCGCTTAAGTTTTATTTGATTTAAATCTATTTTATCTAAATAGTCTTTTTGTATTAAAATATCTCTTTTCAACACTGCTTTGAGGTTATCCGAAATAAAAAAACTATCAGATTTAAAGAAATCATAAACCGAAAACTTTTCGTCTCCCATTTCGTCTTTTAATTTTATTTTATACAATTGAACATACTTTCCTCGTAAAAAATCAAGTACATCTTGATAACGATAATCACCAGATTCCAATTGCATATTATTCAAAACAGAAATAAGTTCTTCCAAATATCCTTCAAAATCCCAAAAAACCTGATTAGCATCAAACATCACTGCAACATCTTTTTTTAAAGTTGCAGGCAAATTTGAATTATTTACAAAACCTACAATTTCAGAAATAAATTTTCGATTCTTTTGGATGAAACGTCCACGCCAACGTTCTAATTCTAATTGAAAATCATAATTAATCTTGTCCATTTTCATCTTTATAGAATCAATAGAATTATCATCAAATAGTTTATTTTGAAAATCATAAACCAAACAAAAATTATCTTTTAAATGAAGTGAATTATCTTTCTTATCAAGAAAAATTGTATATGATTTATAATAGATTTCGTTATATTGAGCAGTATCAACAAGTTTTGAAAAATATATATCTTTTGTTGATATCAAAGATAAAAATAATGACATCCCGTCATACTCAAAACTAAAATAATTATCCTTTTTAAAGTCGTTCCAATCATCTACTTCAAAGCATTTCATTTTTTTCATTTGCAATAATTGCTTTTTCATTTTACTTTCCGGAATTATTACAAATTCTTTTTTTTCATCTTTTTTTCTTTTATCTTCTGTATTCCCAAAAACAGAAAATAAGGAAAAGTTAAATACATAAAAGAAAGGATACAATAAAATACACAAAGATAAAAAAAACAAAAAGCCCCCAACTCCAAATATGTTTCTAACAAAAGGAGAATGGGGACTTTTTCTCAATCTCATATCAACACCTAAATAAAATTAAAACGAAACCTCGTTTTCCAACATAACTTTTTTCAATTGAGCAATTTCTTTTTGAGGTGACAAAGAATACTCATCAATAATTTTTTGATAACATTTCAAAGCATCTTCTTTACTTCCTTTATCGCTCAATAATTCTGCTTTTTTTATCAAAGCCAAAGGTGCATAATATTTGTCATTTAACTGATTTATAATTATATCTAAATACTTTATAGCATCATCTGCTTTATCTTGCTCAATCATAGAAAAAGCAAGAAAATAATTAGCTTTCGGAGCCAAGTAATCCGCTTTATTTTTACTTAAAAATTGCTCAAAATAAATAACTGCATTTTCGAAATCATTTGCAAAATAACAAACATAACCTTTATAAAAAAGAGCACGTTTAGCTGAAACCGTTTTAGGATAACTTTCAATAATCCCATCAAGTTCTTTTAACAAGTTAGCTTTCTCTTCAACTTTTGAAACATCATTCAGTTCATCAAATTCCTTCAAATCTTCAAAAACTGTTTCAAATTTTTCCGAAGAAACAACATTTATTTTGTCATTATGATTTCTAAACACAAAATAAACCAGAGGTACAACTATAATCAATACGATTAATACCCAAAACAAAATTCCGCTCAATTCTTTTTTCTTCACTTCATCACTCATTTTCAAATCCTCAACTTTATATTTTACTAATATCAAGTTCTTTAATTAGCCTTGCTAAATAAGTTCTTTGTAATTTCAATTTTTTAGCTGTTAAAGTTTGATTCCAATGACACTCATCAAGAGCCCTTTCAATATATTCACGCTTAAAAGAATTAACAGCTTCCTTGTAAGGCAAAAATAAATCATTCTCTGTCATTGACTCAAATCGAATATTCTCTTCTTTAATTTGCTTTTTATCAGAAAATACAAAAGCTCGCTCTATTGTATTTTCCAGCTCTCTTATATTTCCGTACCAGTAATATTCTAAGAGTTTTTTTGATGCTTTAGGTGACACTTTTACCTTTCGTATTTTCTGAAAATCCGATAACCTCTTCAAAAAAAAATTCGTTAATAACAATATATCATTTCCTCTTTTTCGTAATGGAGGAACCGTTAAAGATATAACGTTAAAACGATAATACAAATCTTTTCTAAAACGCCCTAAAGAAATCAAATCTAATAAATTTCTATTAGTGGTACCTATAATCCTAACATTCGCCTTAATAGGCTCCACTGCTCCGATAGGAGTATACTCTTTAAACTGCAAAAAACGCAAAAGCATCGATTGAGCTACCGGTTCCAAATCTCCTATCTCATCAAGAAGCAGTATACCATTCTCTGCCAAAGCAATCTTCCCTTTTGCTTCTTTTACAGCCCCTGTAAAAGCCCCTTGCATATGACCAAACAACTCGTCTTCCGCTAATGCGGAAGACAAAGCTGCACAGGAAACAGGTACAAAAGGTGCATTTTTCCTATTGCTTAATTTCCAAATATAATTTGCAAGAACCTCTTTACCTACTCCGGTTTCACCACAAATCAGAGTAGTAACATCGGAAGCTGCAACTTTCTTTGCAGCTTCCTTTAATTCTATAATTTGCTTACATTCTCCAACAAAATCAATCATTCTTCTTCTGATTGAACATATCACCTAATGTAAACTTAGAATCAGTTGCATCACTTTCAAATTCTCTAACTTTCTTTGCAGTAACAACTTTTTCTAAATCTCTTATAGACAAGAAGAACACACGTCTTCTCATATCCATTTCTTTAATAATAGCTTTTACAGTCTCTCCAACTTTTACTCTATCATTAATAGATGATTTGATTTCATCTGTACGTCCCATTGCTATATGAGAGAAAGGAATTATAGTAGTAAAACCTGCATAAGGTTCAACCACAACGCCTCTATCCATATTAATTTCTTTTACCGGACATTCTATAACATCACCTACTTTTGCAGTTTCAGGAATTTTTTTCCAAGGATCATCTTGAAGTCTTTTCAAACTAACTTTGATTTTTCCGGCATTTATATCCAATAGAATTACTTCAACTTCAACCTCTGAATCAACTGTAAAATACTCTTTTGGATCTATGTTATTTTCTGTCCAAGAAATTTCATCTTTATGTAACAATGCATCAACACCTTCTTCTAACTCTATAAAAGCGCCGAAATCTGTTACCGATTTAACTTTCCCTTTAACTTTAGTTCCTTCAGAATACTTAGTTTCTACTGATTCCCAAGGATTTTCCAATAAGTGTTTCAAACTTACATTTATTTTCTTACTTTCCGGATCAATAGCAATAATTTTCACTTCAACAACTTGACCTTTAGACAAAAGTTCTTTCGGATGTTTAACATTTTTAGTCCAAGACATGTCTGAAATATGAAGCAATGCTTCAACACCGTCAATAATCTTAATAAAAGCACCATATGTTGTAACAGAAGAAACACTTCCTTTAACTACATCATCAACTTTATATTTTTCAATAAATATATCCCATGGCATCTTTTCTAATTGTTTAAGTCCCAAAGAAACTTGATTTTTTTCTTTATTTAAAGAAAGGATTTTTACTTTTACTTCATCACCTTTCTTCAAAACATCTTCAACTTTTGAAACTTTATTCCATGATATATTAGTAATATGCAATAAACCTTCTATTCCCGGTGCAATTTCAACAAAAGCACCAAAGTCAGTAATATTTTTAACAACTCCAGATAAAACTTCATCAACATTAGTCTTATCAAAGAATTCAGATTTACTTTTCTTCACTGATTCAAAAAGAGCTCTTCTTCTGTTAGCTATAAAATCTTCTTTAATTTCTTTTACAGCACCTTTTTTTGCAGAACCATCTTTCTTTTGAGCAAGCTTCTCAATATAGAAAGAAACTTTCTTTTCTTTTATTGTCGAAACATCATCAATTCTCTTTCTATCCCACAAAGCTAAAGGAATCAAACCATACAATGTTCCGTATTTTACAAGTACTCCGTATTTTCTTACTTCAACAACTTCACCGTCAACCAATTCATTAGAATTAATCTTATCTGTAAGATTTTCTTTCTCTTTCATTTGGCGAGCTTTTGTCAAAGAAACAACAGGCACACCATCGTGACTTTCCTTATAAATTAAGTAAACATCAACCTCTTCACCAATTGATGGTTTTGTTTCAAAATCAGTCAAAGGAACTTGTGCTTCAGATTTCAAATTTACATCCAGAAAAACAACCCCTTCTTTTTCATTAATATCCAAGACGATAGCTTTTACTGTTGTATTTTCATCAACGTTTGCCAATGTGTCCTTCATACTTTTTTCAAAATCCATATCATCTGTTGTCATACAAAAACTCCAAGTTTTATTTATTTCTAAAACAATATTATTTTTTTATATTGAATAATATTTTATTCACTACCTCATCCATAGACATTTCAGTCGTGTCTATATAAATAGCATCTTCTACTCTTTTCAATGCTCCGACTTCACGATGTTCATCATTATAATCTCGCTTGCTTATAGCATCTTTTATTTCTTCTAATGAAGAAGAATATTTTATTTCTGCCAAACGTCTGCGAGCTCGTTCTTCAACTGAAGCATCCAAGTAAAATTTGTATTCTGCATTAGGAAAAACCACACTTCCAATATCTCTTCCGTCCATAATAACAGACTTATCTTGAGAATAAGAATTCAAAAAAGAATTAACTTTTTCTCTGACTTCAACCTGTGCAGAAAAAGGTGAAACTACCGCAGTAACCTCGCTGCTTCTTATAAAAGGCATAAAATCTACACCATCTATAAAAACATTTCCATCAACAAGTTCTATTGAAACATTTTCCAAAGCATTTTTTATCGAGGCATAATCCTCTATTTTTATATTACTGTCAAGTATCTTTTTTGCCAGAGCACGATAAATAGCACCAGAATCTATATATTCTAAACCTAATTTCTGAGCAACAATTTTAGCTATAGAGCTTTTCCCCGCTCCGGCAGGTCCATCTACTGCAATTTGCATTTTTCAACTCCGTTATTATAAATAGCATTATAAATTTCATCATAAGTCATAGAAACATATTCACCTTGTTTAATATTTAAATCAGCCAACCGTAATTTACCGATAAAAATTCTTTCCAACTTCATTATTTCACAAGCAAAATGTTTATAAACTTCGCGAATCTCTCTTTTTTTTCCTTCTTTCAATTCAATCAACATTTGTTTTTTATTTTGCTGAATCTGACACATTTTCGCTTTATAAAAAATACCGTCTACCGTTATACCGCGAGTAAACGATGACGCTATATTTTTAGCGACTTCAAACGAAGCTGAAGATGTCACCATATAACCTTTTACAACACTTTTTGAAGGATGAATGATGTTATTAGCAAAATCACCGTCGTTCGTCAATAGAATCATACCGCATGAATTATAATCCAATCGTCCTATATGAAACAACGAAGTATCATTTTTATCATCACCTTTAAGTAAATCAAAAACCGTTTTTCGACCTCGTTCATCTTTCCTCGAACATATTACATTTTCCGGTTTATTCAGGATAATATATTTTTTATTGTATAAAAAAAGCTCTTTCCCATCAAAAACGACCTTATCCGACGGATAAACTTTATCTCCGAGTACTGCAACTTTTCCGTTTACAGTCACTCTGCCTTCAGTAATGTATTTCTCGGACTCTCTTCGTGAACAAACTCCGGCAGAAGAAAGATATTTTTGCAATCTCATCATCTTCTGTTCGTTATTCATCGTTTAAATCCTCATCTTCATCAATTTCAAATTCATCACTTTTAAGTTCATTAATAGCCGGAAGATCGCTTATACTTTTAAGATTAAAATGTTTCAAAAAATCCTGTGTCGTACCAAACATCAGCGGTTTACCGATAACTTCTTTTCTGCCGACAATTTGGATTAAATTCTTTTCAAGTAAGATTTTAACAGCATAATCCGGGGATACTCCGTAAGTTACTTCTATTTCATTCTTAGTTATAGGTTGTTTATATGCAATTATCGTTAAAACCATCATTGCCGATTTTGACAATCTGGATTTCTCTTTTATACTGTAAATCTCTTTGAATTCAGGCAAAATACTTTTTTTTACTTGCAAAGCATATCCGCCGGCAATTTCGACAACAGTTATACCATGCTGTGAATTTTGCTCATAAGTTATAGAAAGTTCATTGATTATTTCCCGAATTTTATCTTCTTCAAGCCCAGTATATTTCACAAGTCGTTCCATCGGAACCACTTCATTCTCATGAAGAAGGACTGCCTCTATTATTGCAGAATATTTATCAACTTCCACCAAGCTCCTCCGGTTTATCTTTTTTTACTACAAAAATATCTCCAAACAATGCATTTTGTTGTATTACGGCTTCACCTTGCTTTACCAATTCCAATATTGCCAAAAAACAGCAGGCAATTTCGACATTCGACATATTTTCATTGACAAACTCGAAAAATCTGCAATCACGCCTGTCTACCAACACAGAACGAAGAAATACGATTTTTTCTTCCACCGTACATTCAAGCTTTTCTATTTCATAAGAATTCTTACGAGGCATTGCTGCTTTCTTTTTTAAGACTTCAGCAAAAGCACTCATCAAATCAAGCACAGACAATGCTTCAAGTTCTTTTTCACGCTTTTCTATAGGAAACAAACTTGTTCCGGCACCTTTACGAGGAATATACAAATTCTCGTCACTGCAATCTTCCAACACCGCAGAGGCAATCTTATATTTTT
>JAEIGA010017960.1_pt1 | contig 10774 bp, 7 predicted proteins | sample 9270691 | NCBI WGS metagenome assembly JAEIGA01 (sample SAMN17057246, study PRJNA624740) | gut metagenome | biome: biome; isolation source: fecal sample | host: Bos grunniens | place: China: Xizang | collected 2019 | reverse complement strand
TGAGACATCGCAATTTTCGACTTTTATATTCTCGCAAACATTGCTAGATGCGTGAAGCTTGCAAGAGGCACGGATGGCAAACCCGTCATCGCCCGTCTTAAGAACACAATCTTTTACGACGACATTTTTCGTGCAGTCAATGGAAAAGCCGTCGGAGTTTGCTATTTCACGATCTGCGTCAACGGTAACACCGCGCATGACGACATCTTCGCAGCAGCGTAAGTGCACCGTCCAGCATGGAGTATTCTTGAGCGTCACGCCCTCTATGCGGATATTCTTCGTTAAGAACATCGCGACCATCGGGCCTGGGCGAAACCACTCGCGGTCGATCGGATGAAGTTTAATGCCGTATTTATACCACGGAAACCAACCTTCCTCCTGCGTCTGACCGAAGAACTGAGGACCATTGCCGTCAATCGTGCCTTCACCCGTGATGGCGACATCCTCTGCTTTGTACGCAAGAATAAGATGAGCGCCGCTCCACTCTTCGCCTACGCTATGGAAGTTCTCTGGGAAAACATCATTCGCGTTATAATCCTTCTGATTTGTCGACCCAAGAATCACAGCGCCTTTCTCAAGATGGAGCTCGCAATGATCTTTAAGCCAAATCGTACCGCTTCTCCACACACCCTTTGGAACGACAATACGCCCACCCCCGTTTTTGGCCGCCTCTTCAGCCGCTTTGGAAACACTTCCTCCGTAAGAAAGAATATTAAAGTCCCTTCTTTCGCTCTTCTCGGATGAAGCCTCTGCGACAATAGAAATAAAAGCAAAGAATGTGAATATCAGCCTTTTCATAATCCTAACCGTTTTCATCATGAATCTAATTTTATTCTCTTGAAGATAGGTGAGCCTTTAACTCCGAAACAATCGACGGGTCGAACAGAGAAAACCATATTACCTTTTACCGGAATCTCGCCGAGCGATATGATACACGAGGCGTCTTTAGCCAAAGGCTTCTCTTTCTTATGAAAGTTTTTAGCTATCACCCGGCGCTGCAGCTGCACCAGATCGACACCATCTTCAACAAGCGTAGATGTAATCTCATATTCAAAAACACGCCTTGAATCGACCGAACGAGCAGAGGGGAATTCTATGCGGATTTTATCTTCATCCAATTTCACAATCTCGATTTCAGCGCCAGCGGAGAATTGCGGCGGCATATTTCTTTTGGCACGATATTCAAACGACTGATCTTTCTCAGGAGGAACAGCTATAACCCAGTTCTGCCCCAAATCCTCATTGTTATAAAAATCCTTACGCTCTATTACAAGCTCGTTCCCATAAACGGATATAAGAATCCCATGCGCGCTGTCATTAGCTTTTATGCGCTCAGTAAGCCTCTTGCGCTTTTCACCGCAGAAACCATGCGAATTACCTTGACCGTTTTCCCTTAAAGCATATTCCGTGGAAATGTAGCGAAGAGACGAAGCGTTAATCGAAGTGAACGCGCCCTGCCAGACGGATCGCTCATCCGTCAGAGAATAATGGCTATGACCTGAAATGGCAACGGCGTTAGGATACTTCGAAAGCGCCTCAGTCGACGCGCCGTTATCCCGTCCCCACGCCCACGGGCCCATGCACGTATCTTTCGGATGGGAATGCTGCGTGTAGAAAAACGGCTTTGACGGATTGATTCTATCTTTGTGAAGTTTAAGAAAATCTGCCAAACCGCTGAACTGGTCAGATTTCGTCCAGTGTCCGCCTATAAACGTATACCCTTTTACGTCCTTTATCCAAAAATCGCTATACGGTTCTTTAAAAATCTCTTCCCAAACTTCGGCAGGCCGCGTCTCAGTATACGATATCGCATCTTTCTGCGCCCTTGGATCTTTGTTTTTTATCAAGTTATATGCGCCCCAGAAATCGTGATTGCCGTAGATAAAAAGCTTCTCAACATGTCGGCCGTCCGCGCCCTTGTTGCCCGGAAACACCTTTTCCCAAGCCTCACCCAAACGACGCAGCTCGCTGATTAAACCAGTATCGGCAATATCGCCCGAAATCATTACGGCATCCGCTCGCATTGACTTAAAGTACGTGAACGCTTTTATAAGCTCTTTCTCATCTCCCGGAGTTCTGAGATGAACATCGCTTATCGCGCCAAAGCGAAGATCTGGTGCCTTCGGCATCAATCGATCGGCGAAGCATCCACCGGAAATCCCGGAAACCGCCATGACCGACGCACCTTTCAGAAACTCTCTTCTTCCTATAGACATTTTATAAACTCCCTTCTTCTTGCTTTTACATTTACATTTTAAATTAAAAAATCATACGCATTTTCGAGCGCGTTTCATAACAAGCGCTGTACGCTGTGGCAGATATAATTTAACCTGCTGAACAATCTCTCCGTTGGCCTTCGTCAACACTGTTGAAAACGTCTGTTTCGGCTCGATCCTGCCTTGCCCTGAAAACCGCTTTTCATCCGAATCAAACAAATGAATCCAGCTGCTGGCCGGCGGAACTATGATACCGAAATCGGGATATGACGACTCGGAACTAAAATTGAATACAAACATATAATCAGCGCGGATAAACGCCAACACCTTTGCGCTTTCGTCAGCGGTAAGCAGCGTCACTTCTCCCGATAAGGATTTAAGTAAAGTGAGCATTACTCTGTCAAAATCGCCAAGAGCTTTGAATTTCAACGTCGGGTCGTCCGCAAGCGACCATTGGCGCCTGGCATGAGAAAAGCTCCAGCCGTTGCCTTCTCTCGGAAAGTCGATCCATTCGGGATGCCCGAATTCATTACCCATAAAATTGAGATATGCTCCCGCATTCAACGAATACGTCGCAAGCCTGGCCATTTTATGAAGAGCGACCGCCCTTTCAACGGCGAGATTTTCCTGGCCTTCAGCCATGCCTTGATAAATCTCACTGTCGCCCAATTGAAAGAAGAACGTCTTTCCGCCGACGAGCGCCTGATCATGGCTTTCAACGTAACTTACGGTTTTTTCTTCCTTGCGTCTGTCGGTAAGACGATAAAAAATCTCACCCATCGACCATTGCTCGTCTTTCTGTTCAGAAACAAGTTTAAACCAAAAATCCGGGATGCCCATGGATAATCTGTAATCAAACCCAAGCCCGCAGTCCTTTAGATGGGACGCTACGCCCGGCATTCCGGAGACATCCTCCGCTATCGTGACGGCGCCCGGCAGAACCTCTTGGATAACTTTATTGGCAAGCGCCAGATACACCCAGGCGTCTTCATCGACCGAGTCGTCAAAATACATTTCATACCCCGTAAAATTCGTACCAAGCCCGTGATGATGATACAGCATTGATGTAACGCCGTCGAAACGAAAACCGTCAAAATGAAATTCTTCAAGCCAATACTTGCAATTCGAAAGAAGAAAATGCAGAACCTGCGTTTTACCGTAATCAAAAATACGGCTGTCCCACGCTGGATGCTCCCCCCTTGAGCCCGAATGAAAATACTGATAATCCGTCCCGTCGAAACGAGAAAGCCCATCACGCTCGTTTTTGACCGCATGACTATGAACGAGATCCATTATTACGGAAAGCCCGAGATTATGAGCCTCGTCAACGAGTTCTTTCAGCTCATCTGGAGTTCCGAAACGCGACGATGGCGCGAAAAAGGAACTGACGTGATAGCCGAAAGAGCCATAATACGGATGTTCCATAACAGCCATAAGCTGCACCGTATCGTAGCCCGAGGCTTTTATGCGCGGCAGCAGATTTTCGGCAAACTCCCTGTACGTCGAAACCCGCGCCTCTTCTCCGGCCATGCCGATGTGAGCTTCATAAATCTTACGCGGGGTTTTTCCGCCGCGTGCGACCTTAGGTCTTTTATGGCGCCAAAGATACGGATGATCTGGCTCATAGACTTGTGCTGAAAAAAGATTAGTCGACGGGTCTTGAACGACCCGCCTTGCATACGCAGGAATACGCTCCGCCCGCCCTTGATCCCACCTCATTTCAAGATGGTAATGCTGCCCGTGCGAAATGCGCTCCAAGGGGACTCTAAGTTCCCATACGTCGCTACCAGGAATACGCATTACCTCAAATTCGGGATCGATCTTCCAAGAATTAAAATCGCCGACAAGCCACATGCTCGTGGCACGCGGCGCCCATTCTCTAAAAACCCACCCGTCATCGCATTTATGAAGCCCGTAGTAAAGATGTGCATTTGCCCAATCAGAAAGCCTTCCCGCGCCACCGGCGAGAGAGATGGCTCTATTTCGCGCTTTTTCAGCGCGCATTTTTATCTTATCCTTATAAGGCTCAAGCCAACTGTCATCAAGCAATTTTGCCATACTTTATTTCCTATATTTGACCATTGCACATGAACTAAATAAATGATATACTATGTCCTTGTTGTGGACCCGTAGCTCAGTCGGTCAGAGCAGGTGACTCATAATCTCCGGGTCGTGGGTTCAAGTCCCGCCGGGTCCACCACTTTTCCCCTTCCTCCATTCACCGCAACAGAACCACAATCGGTATTATAGCAAAAATCGGTTCTGAATGCTTATCACCAGAACGACCAAGAGAGCGTCTTTATTACCCAAATCCCCAAGACGAGATTCGTTATCACATGCGCGATTATTGATGCGCAAAGCCCGGCCCTGATTGCGACGAATTGATATACGACACCCGCAATAATTGCGACAACTATTCTGTCATGACCTAAAGAAAACAGCGCCACGGACCACAAAAAAGCCGACAGGTCGAATTTTGAAAGCGCAACACTCCGCCAATCACGGCTTTGCAAGCGCCTATAAAGATAAGATCTGTAAAATATCTCTTCAATTGGAGCTATCACAAAGGCACTGCCTATCAGCCTTATCGCTGTAAGAGTGTTTCCGCACACACCGGGCTCAAACGGAGATTTACCGCAAACGGCCTTGTCAGCGCTAATTACACAAAATTTTCTGTACCATGAAAAAGACTCAGGCCAGACCCAAAGAAAGAAAACCAGCATTCCCGCTGCAAGAGACCACAGCGCAAGGCGCAAAGCGGCTTTTGGGGACACATCGCATTTTCGAAGGCGCGAGGCGAAAGGCAAAAGCATCAACGCCGAGCATACAGTTCTTAGAGCGTAATTCTGCGCATTTGAAGGCAAAACCATCAACATCGCCATCCACACCGCAAACGGCGCCACGGCGAAAAACGTCTCGCGATCAAACTTCATCAGTTCTTGAATGAATGTATTGGAGCTGGGATTCTCCCCTTGCGGTTTATAAGCTGATCGCAAGAGAATTGAGAAACCTTCATCACCGGGGCGTGCCCCAAAAGACCGCCGAACTCTACAGTATCGCCGACGGTTTTACCGGCAACGGGAATTATTCTGACCGCAGTAGTCTTCTGGTTTATCATGCCAATGGCCGCTTCGTCGGCGATTATACCTGAAATCGACGTCGCGCGGGTATCCCCGGGAATCGCAATCATATCAAGCCCGACGGAGCAAACACACGTCATCGCCTCGAGTTTTTCGATATTTAAGGCTCCGGCATTTACGGCATCAATCATCCCCTGATCTTCGGAAACGGGAATAAAAGCTCCGGAAAGGCCGCCAACGTAAGAACTGGCCATAACACCGCCCTTCTTTACCTGATCATTAAGAAGAGCGAGCGCCGCCGTAGTTCCCGGAGCGCCGGGATGTTCAAGGCCGATCTCTTTAAGAATATCCGCGACAGAATCGCCGATCGCGGGAGTTGGCGCGAGCGAAAGATCTATTATGCCAAACGGAATCCCGAGGCGTTTCGAAGCTTCTTGGGCGACCAACTGACCGACACGGGTAATCTTGAACGCTGTTCTTTTAATCGTTTCGCAAAGCGTATCGAAATCTGCGCCGCGAATCGATTTTAAAACGTGATTTACCACTCCAGGTCCGCTGACTCCGACATTTATCACGGCATCGCCTTCGCTTACGCCGTGAAACGCGCCCGCCATAAACGGGTTGTCGTCAGGAGCATTGCAAAGAACGACAATTTTCGCGCACCCTATACTATCGCGATCTTTCGTCTTTTCGGCCGCGTCCTTTATAATCTGGCCCATCAGTCTTACGGCATCCATATTAATGCCGGTTTTTGTCGAACCAACATTAACTGACGAGCAAACGCGCTCTGTTACCGCCATAGCCTCAGGAATCGAGCGGATAAGAAGTTCATCCGCCTTCTTCATGCCCTTGGAGACGACAGCAGAAAACCCGCCTATGAAATTGATGCCGAGTTTCTTGGCGGCACGGTCGAGAGTCTTGGCTATTTTTACAAAATCCGAAGGTTTTTGGCAATATGACGCGCCGACAAGCGCGGCAGGAGTTATGGAAATGCGCTTATTGACAATAGGCACACCGAACTCTCTGCCGATTTCATCGCCCGTAGCAACAAGTTTCTCAGCTATTCTAACAAGCTTTGAGTATATGTTGTCACACGTTTTTTTAAGTGATATGTCGGCACAATCGAGAAGATTCACTCCGAGCGTAATGGTACGCACGTCAAGATTCTCCTCGAGAATCATCTTATTTGTTTCGAGAACCTCGGAAATATTAATCATCCAAAAACCTCTTAACCGAAGAATGCCTTATACAAAGCGCTGACAGCCGCGTCGCGATCTTGCGAACGGATAGCAATCATGAAGCTGACCTCGCTCGAGCCTTGGTTTACCATAGACATTGAAATACCGGCGGAAGCAAGCGCAAGACACGCCTTTGCAAGCATTCCCGGCGTATAGCACATTCCCTCGCCCACGACCATAAGCATAGTAAGATCGCGCTCGATCGTGACGAAATCGGGATTTACATGCTTTTTGATCGCCGCGATGATTTTATGCTCGCGATCCTTCGGCAGGAACTGCTCTTTGACGACCACACACTGAGAGTCGACACCCGAGGGCATGTGCTCGTACGAAATACCCTCTTCTTCGAGAACCTGCAGAAGTCTGCGGCCGAAACCGATTTCGCGGTTCATAAGATACTTCTCGACGACAATATTGATAAAGCCATCTGCGGAAGCGACACCGACGACAGTGCCTGGGATTACGCGGCGAGACTGCTGAATCATCGTGCCGGGCTCTGACGGACGGTTCGTATTGCGGATATTGATCGGGATGCGCGCTCTGACGGCGGGAATTACAGCATCATCGTTAAATACGCCAAAACCAGCATACGCAAGCTCGCGCATTTCGCGATATGTCATCGTCGCGATACCTTCACCGTTCTTGACCTCAGGCACGATTCTCGGATCGCACGGATAAACAGAATCGACATCCGTAAAATTCTCGTAAACGTCGGCGCAAACGGCAGCGGCGAGAATCGAGCCCGTAATGTCGCTTCCTCCACGCGGGAATGTCGCGACCTTCCCTTCTTTCGTATAACCGAAAAATCCGGGATAAACCACGATTCCCTCGAAATCTGAAAACGCCCTCGACAATGTGGCGTAACTGTCAGGATCGATTGTGGCATTACCGAACTCGCCCGTCAACACAAGCCCCGTCTCTTTGGGGCTGGCATAGCGCGCCTTCTTTCCGCGGGCTTCGAACGCGACGGCGACAACCTTGGCGTTGTTGTCTTCGCCGGCCGCCTTCATGAGATCCATAAATTCAGGCTCGCTCAACTTTCCAACCTGAGCTACGCGATCCATCATATCCATCTCAATTTTGCGCACGATCTCTTCGCCGAGATTAAGCTCTTGGGCTATTTCGGCATAGCGCTCGATGACGGCGCCGAATTCGCGGTCGGTATTTTCGCCCTTAAGCGCGGCGTTGGCCAACGAGATAAGAAGATCTGTTACTTTTGTATCTCCGTCAAATCTCTTGCCGGGAGCAGAGACGACAACGATGCGCCTCGTAGGATCGGCGAGGACTATATCCATCACCTTGTTTATTTGCGAAGCGTTGGCAAGAGAGCTGCCGCCAAATTTACAGACTTTCATTTTTTAAACTCTTTCAATTTAGATCATTCTCAATTTAACGGGATCCGCCGCAACGACACCAGAAGACTTAATCTCTTCAAGCGCTTCGTCAAGATCGCTTGACTTGGCCTTGTGCGTAAGCACCACGACCGTCATCGAAGAATCGGCGTTAGCGGGCCCCTTCTGCGAGGCGGCCTCTATCGACACGCCGTGACGCCCGAGAGTAGAGGCGACCGTGCCGAATGCACCGGGCTTGTCCTCAAGCATAAAACGCAGATAGAAACGCGACGAAATATCACCGGCCGCACGCAGCTTGACCGTACCTTCCGCATACGAAGGCACCGCGCGCGCATAGCGCGTCTCGTTGTGGGCGAGATTGCGGGCTATGTCGCCGATATCGCCTACAACGGTGGACGCTGTGGGGGCACGACCAGCTCCGCGACCATAATACATCGTATAGTCGGACATATCGCCCTTTACCATGGCCGCGTTGAACGCATCGTTCACATTTGCAAGCATATGCGTAAAGGGTATGAGCGTCGGATGCACGCCGACTTCAACCTCATCGCCGTCTTTGGCTACGCAGGCGAGAAGTTTGATGCGGTAACCGAACTCGGCGGCGTACTTTACGTCCGTTCCCGAAAGATTGCGGATGCCCTCTACCTGAACCTGATCAAGCGTAGGCTGAAAACCGTATGCCAACGCCGAAAGAATGCAGGCCTTGTGCGCGGTGTCAAACCCGTCAATATCAAGCGAAGGATCGGCCTCGGCATATCCGAGCTTTTGAGCGTCGGCCAAAACCTCGTCAAAAGGCAGACCTTCATTTTCCATGCGCGTCAAAATGTAATTACACGTGCCGTTAAGAATGCCGTGGATTGATTCGATGTCATTGCCGGCAAGGCCTTCGCGCAGAACTCGTATGATCGGAATGCCACCGCCGACAGAAGCTCCAAAATAAATATCGACATTGTTCTGAACGGCTGTATCAAAAATCTCACGCCCATATTCCGCAAGCAGTTTCTTATTCGCGGTCACTACGCACTTTTTAGCATTAAGAGCGTCAAGAACAAGCTTCTTGGCAATCCCCGTGCCGCCGATAGTTTCAACAACGATCTGAACTGACTCATCAGCGATAACGGAGGAAGCGTCTGTAGTTAAAACGCCATCTGGCACCGAAAACCCACGATCGGTCGTAATATCAAGATCGGCGATTTTCTTAAGAACAATGTCAACATTAAGACGTTTGGACATAACGTCTCTGTGTTTGATCAAACCTTCTGCAACTCCTGCACCGACAGTACCGAAGCCGAGTATTCCTACTCCAATTTGTTTCATTTTTTACCTCTTTCTTAAACCGAAGATATATTTTACTCTTATTTTGCTCTCTTCGTCAACCTGAATATGGCGTTTCAGGCGTTTTTTTCATCATTATCTGTCAACACGCGCTCCGCCGCCACCGACCATTTTTTCAATATCGGCTTTTGTCGCCATGGAAGTGTCTCCTGGAGTCGTCATTGCGAATGCTCCGTGGGCGGCACCGTAATTGACCGCCTTCGCGGCATCGTCAAACGTCATAAGTCCGTAGATAAGGCCTGAAGCAAAAGAATCTCCGCCGCCCACGCGATCGAATATTTCAAGGCCCGCTCTCGCCTCCGACATGTGAAGTTCGCCCTTATACCAGCATATCGCGCTCCAGTCGTTGACCGTCGCTGACTTTACCGACCTAAGCGTCGTAGCCAAAGCCTTGAAATTAGGATAGATCGATACGGCCTTTTCGATCATCTTCTTAAACCCTTCAACGGGAAGAGTCGTCAGATTCTCGTCAACCCCCTCAACCTCTATTCCGAGAGCCGCCGTAAAGTCCTCTTCGTTGCCGATCATCACATCAACGTATTTGGCGATCTCCTTATTGACCTGCTGAGCCTTTTCTTTTCCGCCGATCGACTTCCAGAGGCTGGCACGGTAGTTAAGATCGTAGGATGTTATGGTTCCGTACTTTTTCGCCGCCTTGAGAGCTTCAATGCAGACTTCTGCCGTCGTTTCGGAAAGGGCCGCGAAAATTCCGCCCGTGTGAAACCATCTCACGCCCTGGCGGCCGAAAATATCATCCCAGTCGATTTCTCCGACCTTCAATTGGCTTATGGCCGTAAGACCACGGTCGGCGCAGCTTCTCGCCCCGCGGCAGCCGAAACCGCGCTCAACGAAGTTAAGTCCGTTTCGGACCTCACGACCGATACCGTCGAATTTACGCCACAAAATATTGCTTACATCGACTCCGCCCTGTAAAATGAAATCCTCCACCAAACGTCCGACGGGATTATCCGCAAACGCGGTAACAGTCGTCGTTTTCAGACCGAAACAGCGGCGAAGGCCGCGAACGACATTGTATTCACCGCCGCCTTCCCAAACTTTAAACTCTCTTGCCGTATGTATACGCCCGTCGCCCGGATCAAGCCTAAGCATAATCTCGCCGAGGCTGGCGGCATCCCACATACATTCTTCTTTTGGTCTAAGTTTAATGCTTTCCATTTGATATCTCCCTTCATACGCTTGTCTTAACGACAAACACAAACAAGTTGATATTATACCATAATATGCTTTTTCAGCGGGAACTGGAGATAAAAAGAGAAATGTAAGCACTTAAATACAACCCAAATTCATCCAAGGGGGTAAGCGGTTATGTCGCCTACGCAACTACTGTAGAGTGTTGTCTTTTACTTCCCTTTCCGCCTTGCTTGCATTCTTGCCTTGTCAACGTGCGGCGTTTTTTTCGCCCAACGGTACTCGCCTTTTGATATGGGCGATTTGCGCGTCCTTGCTCCGCGGGCCCTTGCGGGCGGCTTCGCCGTTGCTGCGCAACCTTCCTTCCGAAAGCTTCGCTTTCTTCAGCGCATTTCTCGACGTAC
>JAEIGA010017959.1_pt1 | contig 10774 bp, 9 predicted proteins | sample 9270691 | NCBI WGS metagenome assembly JAEIGA01 (sample SAMN17057246, study PRJNA624740) | gut metagenome | biome: biome; isolation source: fecal sample | host: Bos grunniens | place: China: Xizang | collected 2019 | reverse complement strand
AAAAGGTATTTCTCTCAAAAATGGACGTGTCATGAAATTTATTATGAATGACAAGTGTTCTGCGGGAACTGGCAAATTCCTAGAAGTCATGACTAACCGCCTGGGACTTACGTCGGAAGAACTTTCTGCATTAGCAAGCAAAGGCAACCCAATCACGATCAGTTCTATGTGTACTGTGTTCGCAGAATCTGAAGTCATTAGTTTGATTGGAAAAGGAACTCCAAGAGAAGATATTGCATTTGGAGTAATTGAATCGGTTGTCAATAAAGTTGTTTCACTTTTGGCCCAAGTGCCAAGTGATAAATATTTCCTGACCGGAGGTCTATGTGATGACGCTTATATAGTTGCGAGACTTGTAAAAGCATTAAACGCACCTGTAGAGACGATGCCGCTTGCACGCTATGCAGGAGCTATTGGAGCAGCGATATTAGCAGAGGGATAAAGTTTTTTGAATATCATAGTCCACGGTCCATATGGTTGTAATATAATGAAACGGTTTGTGTGGGTGATTATATAAGGTGATTAGAGAAGGTCAGTGTGTGCATATGAAATGCATGCTGGCTTTCTTTTTATGTTTATAAACTATTTTTAGCACATAGTAAATGAATCGTGATGGGTCAAAACTGTCTCATGCCAGTTGTTATAATGCAATCAAATGGAGGGTTTTGAAATGATTTTTTATAGAGTAAAAGCAACGATAGAACAGAAAAATGAAGTTCAAGAAGAAAACCAAGAGCGAGAAAGAAGGTCGTTAAGTCGCCAACGAGCGGAAATGATATGTGCTGAGACCACAGTATTTAACAGTGTGTTTGATGAAAGATACATATTTACTGTATCGGTCCATAAGAGCAGAATCAATATGAATGTAATAAGCAAGGAGCCAATTGCAGAACTATACATACAACAATACTTGTCAACCATTGATGTGCAATCTATTGAAATTCAAATGGAAGAGGTCACTTGGCGAGAAATATATTCTAGTATCTGCACTGCATGCAGGGCGGGATTCTTAGAAGATGAAGATTTCATGTTTAAACAGTTGAAGCTGACGCGGGTGCGAGAGTTTCATAATTGTGATGAGACCGTTTTGGAAGTGTCCACAAAAAAGAGTGAGTTGGTTAAGGAATCACGGCGGTTGTTATCATCAAGTTTGCGAGAAGAAGTGGAGCGTATTTTAGCAAAATCACATACAAATGAATTTATCGGACATCCGGTTCATTATCTTATTGAAACAGATGACAAATCTGTTTATGAAAGAATGGTAAATGTACTCCTTAGTGCTTTGTATAAAGCAGGTCGAATTCAATGCCAACGATATTCAAGAGTGCCACTCTCGAAATTGGCGAGACAGCATAGGGTATTATATAAATATTCGATAGGAGGAACTGTCTGTATAGAATGTGATGATAATGTTTCAGATGATATGGAGTATGCTGATTTGTTATTGGATGATATTCAATTGTCAGCTGAACTATTGCATGAGAATAAACATAGCGTATTGACAATTTTCTGGCTCCCGAAATCAAATCACAAGGCTAAGAATATGTTATTCTCGCATGTTGAGAATTGTACTTTTGTGGAAATCAAAGAAGATGTTGCTTTTGGAAAAGAGGCGAGAAATTATCTGAAAGACAAGGCGTTGGAACAACATGTGGAAGCAGATGATAAATTATTTGGCGGGATAAAAGATAGTAAAACAGGCTTTACTCCATCGGACTTAAATCGACTTTTTGATAACTGGTTTGATGATTATCTCAAAAATGAAAAGTATCCACAGTATGCGTCGATAGATAGTGTGAAAAAGACGAATGCAAAGCAAAAACCGCGAGGCGATGCTTACGAGAAACTACAAAATATGATAGGGCTAAAAAATGCAAAGTCAATAATCGATGAGGCTCTCAATTACTATAAAGCACAAAAACTGTTTTGTGACAAAGGGCTACAAGAGACACATCCATCTATGCACATGGTTTTTACAGGAAATCCTGGAACTGCAAAAACATCTGTTGCCAGATTGTTTGCACAGATTATGAAAGATAATGGTGTGCTTTCCGAGGGAACACTGCACGAGGTTGGCCGCGCCGATTTGGTTGGCAAATATGTGGGATGGACAGCACAAATGGTAAAGGATAAGTTTAAGAAGGCAAAAGGTGGCGTGCTGTTTATAGATGAAGCGTATTCATTGCTGGATGACAAATCTGGAATGTACGGTGACGAAGCGATTAATACAATTGTGCAGGAAATGGAAAATAATCGGGAAGATATGGTTGTGATATTTGCAGGATATCCAGCCGAAATGGAAGAGTTTTTGTCAAGAAATCCAGGTTTGCGTTCTCGTATCGCTTATCACGTTCCGTTTGATGATTATGATGAAAGCGAGTTGTATCAAATAACTGAGTTACTCGCGAAGAATCAAGGGCTCAGCTTAGGGACCGGTGTTAAAGACAAATTAAGTGTAATGTTTGGACAGGTTGCTAATCAGAAAGACTTTGGGAACGGCAGATATGCACGCAATATACTTGAAAAAGCAAAAATGAAACAAGCAAGCAGATTAGTCGGAATGGATTATGCTGATGTTACACGGGAAATGGTTACGATGTTACTACCGGAAGATTTCGAGATGCCAAATGTGGTGAAAAAGCAGGAGAGGAAGATAGGATTTGTGTAGTGTGTTTAGAAGTGGTATAATGTGTCCAGATAATAAATTATGCAAGAGGTGTAAGGACATGAATCGCGAACGTTCGAAAAAGATGATTGCGCTGTATATCTTTGATATTTTAAAAAGATATACAGATGAGGAACACACATTAAGCCAGAAAGAAATCGAAACCATTTTGGAGCAGGAGTACGATATCGTTGCAGAGCGAAAAGCTATCCATCGTTATATTATGGAACTGAAGGATTTTCTTGAAGTAGATATTAAGGACGAGGGATACGGTATCGGTTATATGGAAACGCTTCGTATGATGCCGGCCAGAGATGAAAAGACGAATAAGATTCTAATTGATCCGACAACTGGCGACCGCGTCATGGAGAAGAATTTTATTAAGTCAGATTTTTATCTGAAGCGTCCATTTGATGAAGGCGAGTTGCGATTATTGGTTGATAGTTTGGTTTTCTCTCCACATGTGTCTAGTGGTCAATGTAAGAAACTAGCAAAGAAATTAAGTGCGTTGTCTAATGAACGTTTTAATGCACATATCCAACACATTGCTTGTCTGCCAGAAGACCGCTGTGATAATGCAGAACTGTTTGACAATATTAAAAAGTTGGATTTGGCAATCAGCAAGAACCGTAAAGTGTCATTCAATTACATGGAATATGGAACGGACAAAAAAGAGCGTGTCAAAAAGGGAAAAGACGGGAAGGACAAGGTGTACATTATTAGTCCATATCAAATGGCTGCAAACGAAGGTAAATATTATTTGATATGCAATAACAATGATTATAATGATATTTCTAATTTTCGCATTGACCGTATTCGCAAAGTTAAAATATTGGATGAAATAGCAAAACCTTACGAAAAATTGGAGTGGGCCGAGGGCAAGCGATTGGACCTTGCTACATATATGAAGGAACATATTTATATGTATTCTAGTGAGAATGTCCGAGTGAAGTTTAAAGTAGTCCATGCAATGGTGAGTGATGTGATTGATATCTTTGGCAAAGATGTTCGATTCTTGGATAAAGATGAGAAGTACGTAACTATTAGTAGTAAAACAAATGAAATGGCGATGCTTCAGTTTGCGAAAAGACATATCCCAGATGTGGTGGTGATGGAACCGCAGGGGTTACGGGATAAGGTGAGAGAGGAATTGGAGAAGAGCTTGGAAGAGTATAAGTAGGAGGAAAAGTAAAATGAATTATTACAATCAAAGCAAGAAAAAAATAAGTCAACAGGAATTTATTGAATCATACAATAACAGTTATTATATTGGTGCACAACGTCTGGTCAAGAGAACAGTACAAAACAGTTGCTATACAGAAAAAGAAATTGACAGATTGTTAGAGGAGGGGATAGCGAATAAGAAAGATGTTATGCATATTCTCGCTTGGAAGATAGGAAAAATAAGGCATTTCGATAGCAAAGAGAGATGGGTGTTTCATAAAGGATGTGAGAATACAGAAGACGGTAGAATGAAGCTTCGCAACGGAGAAATTGACTTTAATAGTTTTGCGGAATATATCGTTGACAACATAATAGATTTAGAAAGAAAATCGATTTCTCACCCACAAGAAGTTTTAAATGAGTTGAAAAACAAAGCACCGTCTGGAGTTGGAACGGTTTATCTCATTACAATTTTATATTTTCTGTCTAAAGGTGAAATTCCTATTTATGACAAATTTGCTAAAATTGCAGTTGATGCTATTAAGAGTGATAGTATTCCAGGTGAATATGTAGAATATTGTGAATTGCCGGAGAAGAATAGTGAAAAATTCAATTATATCATGGATGAAATTTTTTCTTTCAAAGCGGATATTGAAGCAATTTTTGGAGAAGATTATAAAAAAAATAGAAATGTGGATAGGGCTTTATGGGTTTATGGACACAGCTTTGAGATGAAGAATTTAAAAACTGTGTGTGGCTAATAAAAAGTGGCTGATGTATAAGGAGCAATGAATATGAATAGATTAGACGAATTAAAAGAGCAATTAGATATTCTTGAAGAAAGAAAAAGAGATTTTTTGCTTGAAATGAAAGATTTCTATGAATTAGATGAGGAAGATTATGAAACGGAAGAAGATATTCAAGATGGTATGTGTAACGGGGATATATTTCCTGAATGGTATCATTTGCGAGATATTGAATATCTAGACAGAATGATACAAGGTAAAAAGTTTCTAGCTCGTGCAATCGAAGTTTATGAAAAAGGTGATAAAAAGTCATTACATAATGCAAATAAAGCGTTTGAAGTAATAGTGGGAGATTTACGCAGAATTAAAAAAGAAAAGAAAGAAGACATAAAGAAAGCGCAGGAAGTTATTGACACAATAGATGAAATTATAAACGTATGCGATGAATATCGTAAATAAAGTAAAGCAGTTGTAAATTTGCAACTGCTTTTTTGATGCCCGTCTTTTGGCCCACCCCTGTTGTTATACTCTTTCCATAGAGTTGCAACAACCCAAACAACAGTAGGAGGATAATTACAATGGAGAAAAACAAACAAGCAGAAATTTTAAAACGAGTCTTAGAACTGGAGAAACGGATCGTAGACAAAAATCGTGCACTGGAAAGATTATTAGTGGAGCAATACGCCGGTGCACCTGTTCCACCAAACTGTCAAATGGTAGTCAGAGAATATCCGGAAATCATACCAGAGGTACAATTTGATAAGGTCAAAGCTATTGTGCCTTCACTCATATTTTGGCCGTGGTTTTTCATTTATTATTTTGGTATCTGGAGCAAAGAAAAGAAAGCGGATATAGAAAGAATAAGAAATTCGGAAGAGTACAAGGCAAAATGCGCTGCTTTAGATGAAGAATTTGATAAGCAACAAGAAAGTTTCAATAAAGAATATGAAGAGAAAAAGCGAATTTATGATACAGAAACCCTTCCGCAGTATGAAAAAGCTCTTCGTGAATGGGAAGAACAACATAAAGAAAAGGTTGATAAAACACGAGAAGAACTCCATGCGGCACAAAAGGAATTACATGAGATTTACAATTCTACGAAAATTGTTCCTGTGCAGTATAGAAATATTACAGCACTTCAATACATAAGTGATATGGTTTCAAGCAGTGATTATGATGTAAAGGAAGCTATAGAAAGTTACGACAAGAAAACACAGAGAGATTTGAATGTAATGCAAATACAGGCACAACAGACAGCGAACGAACTCGCTTATGAACAAAATGCATTGTTAGACAAACAAAATGCAATCGCAAGTAAGGCGAGAAGGGATGCTAATATAGCATCTGCTATCGGTGCTGTGCAACATCATAATACAAATAAAACATTGAAGAAGTTTTTCGAAAAATAAAAGAGACCGACTTCGACGCCAAAGAATTCAAGTGTGATTGAAGTCGGTTTTTCTATGTCCTCAAATTGTCCCATCCCTTATTTTACAATGAATAAAAAGTATGTGGGAAAGGATGAATAATCATGAACAGTTTTAATCATGAAACGGACGAAGCAAAAACACAAAGCGTGTTGGCTTACATAGAAAATCATTTATGCATTCATAAATTTGAATATCTAGATAATGAAGCGGCACATCAATTTAAATCATTGGGAGACATGCTTCAGAATGATAATAGGCTAGATGCCGGAGCAAGAAGAATTGTTCGACTGGAAATCATGAAAAAATATGGTTTGTTAGAAGTAGAGGCACTTAATTTGTTGAATGGATTTCATCTCGAAGATTATGTTGATAAGTATCAGACCTACAAGAAATGCGACGAATACAGGACAATAGTTTTTAGTTATCTGAAGCAAATGGCATTGCCAGATACTTTGCATGATAAGCAAGTAAAACTTTTATCAGAATTATTTATGGAGCGGAAAGGAGATAAAACACTGATTAAGTTGGATTGGTGTGAGGATATAGATATGGGTATTTTCGAAATCTTAGATGAGATATTAAGTTGTAAAAAGAAAGGCAAATAGTAATATGGATATTTATGAATTTATTGAATCAAAAGACATCAGAGAACATTGTAGGAAAATTCGGTATAAGTTCACTTCATTGGAAAGTGCCTTTTTGATTTGGCAGAGCGACAAAACTATTCAGCAAAAACATGCAGCTTATAGAGAAATTATAAACACTATGCCGAATGAAAAACTGAATGATCGACTTTGTAATGGTGAATTTGAACGTTTGCATGAATTTTTAAGCAAATATATGGAATGTGAGAATAAATTATTGCAGATATTTGAGGAACATGATGAAGCAGTTTATGTATCTAAGGTTTTTTATGATGGTGAATGGGAAAATGAACGCTTTATGTCTTCATTGCCTGAAACTTGTCTAAATGCTGTTATCAAGCGTTGGGAGGATGACTCTAGTCGCTTTGCAGTTTCTAAAACGTGGCTTCGAGAGAGCATCAAAGAAAGAGAAAAAGAGGTGACAATTTATTATAACAAATATAAAGAACCGTATAAAATAGTGGAAGAGGGGATTCTAGATGAAATGCAACAAGAAGTTAATACACTATTTGAATGGATGTGGATAAATGTACCAACGCCATTTAAAAAAGGAGATATTTTGTATGTGCCGAATGGATATAGAATAGGATGTCCGCCAACTATGTACCCCTTTGTTCTAGATTTTCTCAGCACATGGGGAAATGAACAGGAAATAGATAAACGAAAACAAAGTGGAGATACAACAGATATGACTGCTTATGGTTATTTTCTGCATGAAGGTTCAAGTCAAATTTATAGTGAGTGTATGCACGATTATCTAAGATTGGAGCGTTATACAAAACAATTAGTTGGTAAAGAAAAGAATCTGCAACTACTGTCTTCATTCTTGAAAGGTGAAATTGATATTGAAATATTATGGAATGCACATGCCATCTTTGGTCAGGAGGAAATCATACAGAAAAATCAAGAGGTATTGGATTTATTATAGGAATTTTTAGAATTAACAGATAAATAAACAAAAGAGGTGATTTATGATGCGAAATTATGAACCAATCAGACAAGTAGTAATGAATGCATTGGAAAAAATTGAGGAAGCTAGTAGACAAAATGGTAGAATTACAGGATTAAAAACAGGATTTGACGATTTAGATAATATATTATCGGGATTGCAACCAGGAAGCTATAACTTAATAGGAGCCAGACCATCGATGGGTAAAACGGCATTGGCACTCAATATAGCTATGAATGTAGCAATAGAGGAAAAGAAAAAAGTTATTTTTTTTAGTTTGGAAATGTCAAAAGAACAAGTGGAAAAAAGATTATTTGTGATGAATGCAGAAAAGAATAATACATTGCTTTATGATAATTTGATTATTGATGATACACCTGGGATCTCAATTTGTGAATTACGCAAAAAATGTCACGAATATAGTTTGAAGAAAGGTTTGGATTTAATTATTATCGATTATCTTCAATTAATGTCAGGCGAAACAGATAATCAAAAGAAATATCAAGGAAGAGTACGAGAACTTGCAGATATATCAATGGGAATAAATGAAATTGCAAAAGAACTTCAAGTTCCAGTTATTGTGCTGACACAACTTCCACGTGACGTAGAAAGGAGAGACGATTTCAGACCGCAACTAGGATACTTGAGGGAGTATGGTACAACTGAACAGGATAGCGATGTGGTGTTATTTATTTATCGGGATGACTATTATAACAAGAAGTCAATTAAGCAAAACATAGCAGAGATAATTGTTGCCAAAAATCGGTATGGCGAAAGGAATAAAGTTATTAATTTAAAATGGGACAAAGAATATCTAAGATTTCAAAACTATAAAGAAAGTGAAATGAATAAGAGTAATATTTGGTTGGATGGCATTATGGGTGTTGTTGTAGGAGATGCTTTGGGAGTTCCAGTGGAGTTTAAAGAGCGCCAAGAACTGAGGAATGACCCAGTAGAGACCATGAGAGGGTATGGCTCTTTTAATTTGCCGGCAGGTAGTTGGTCAGATGATACAAGTATGACATTAGCTACATTGGACAGCTTAAAAAATGGATTTAATCGTCATGATATTATGAGAAATTTTATTCAATGGATTAGACAGGCAGAATATACGCCATTTGGCAATGTGTTTGATGTGGGAAATATTTGTTACAGGGCAATTGCCAAATATGAGCTACTCGGAGATATCGAACATTGCGGGTGTGATAAAGATTACGAAAATGGTAATGGTTCTTTAATGAGGATTCTATCTGCTTGCTTGTACTTTTATCAAAAACAAAAAGAAGAAGGAATGTCAGATGAAGAAGCCATAAAACATATTCATTCAGTGTCGGCATTAACGCACGCGCATATTAGAAGTTTAATTGCCTGCGGCCTATACTATTTTATGATAAAAAGCATTTTAGACAATGAGGGAACGTTAATGGAGCGTTTGCAGATAGGAGTAAATGCTGGCTTTTACTTTTATAAAAGTGTAGACACTGACGCTGATGAATTAAATCATTTTAAGAGAATTAGAGATTTAAAAGAGTTCTCAGTCATCCCTGAAGATGATATTAGAAGTACAGGCTATGTTTTAGATACATTAGAGGCGGCAGTATGGTGTTTGATTAACACGGACTCCTATAAAACATGTACACTTAAAGCAGTGAATCTTGGAGATGATACCGACACAGTATCTGCTATTACGGGTGGTTTGGCTGGCTTATATTATGGGTATAGAAATATCCCAAAAGAGTGGCTTAATACTATTCAAAAACGAGAATGGATTGAGGGGATGTGTGATGCTAAATATTGTACCAATTAAGCAAGTTGTATTAGATACGATAGAACAAATAAAGGAACGGAGAGAGAATGAACGAGGAGTTGCTGGGCTACAAACTGGTTTTATAGATTTAGATTGGAAGACTACGGGATTCCATAAAGGAGATTTTATTCTATTCGCAGGTAGACCTTCTATGGGATGCACATCTTTAATGCTTCAGATCGCTAATCAAGTGGCAACCTATCAGCAAAAAAGAGTACTCTATTTTCATTTGGAACTTACAAAAGAAATTATGTCAAAACGCCTTATTTCGCAGGAGGCTATGGTGGAATATGCAGATCTTCTTAAAGGTAAATTAACAGAAAGCGAATGGGGGAAGGTGTTAAAGGGTGCAGAGAGAATTAAGTATTCGCAATTGATTATCAATGATACGCCGCTGTTATCAATCAACGAACTGCAAGAAAAGTGTCGTCAATTTCAAAAGGAACAAAAGGTAGAGTTGATTATCATAGATTACATTCAATTATTAAGAATGACAGAACGTGGAACAAGAGTAAGTAAAAAACAGGAACTAGAAGCAATAGCACGAGGGCTTCGAGAACTTGCGGTTGAATTAAATGTTCCAATTATTGCGCTTTCCATACTGCCACGTAGTGTGGAGAGACGTTCAAATCATAGGCCAACACTTCGTGATTTGGATGAAAATGTTGCCCTTGCTCGTGAAGCGGATATTGTTTTGTTTCTCTATCGAGATGCTTATTATCATTTCAATACGGATTTTAAGGACATTGCAGAAATAACGGTTGCGAGAAATCGATATGGAGAATGCGGTATTGTCGAATTGAAATGGATAAGTAAATGTATGAAATATGAAAATCGTCCACTTAATTGCAAACCATAATCATTTATGCCATAATGTACCAAAGGAAGTGAAAAAATGCATTTATCAAAATCAAAATACTGTGCCTTTTGGCAATGTCCTAAGATGGCATGGCTAAACAAATACAAACCGGAAGAAAAAATTATAGATGATAGCGTAACAGCACGCATGGAAGCAGGAACGGAAGTTGGAGAATTGGCACGCAGATTGTTTGGTGAATATGTAGATATTACTGTTCAAAACGAAAACGGGCTAGACATTTCTGCCATGCTTTTAAGAACGCAAGAAGAGATGAGTAAAGGAACTCCAGTCATCTGTGAAGCTGCCTTTGTACATGATGGTCTTTATTGTGCAGTTGATATCTTGAAAAGGGAACAAGATGGTTGGGCCATCTATGAAGTGAAAAGTTCCACACAAAACGACAGTCCGGTCTATATGGCAGACATTGCATATCAGAAATATGTGCTTGAACATTGTGGTGTTACCGTGGTGGGTACATATCTCGTTTGCTTGAACAACGAATACATTTTT
>JAEIGA010017958.1_pt1 | contig 10774 bp, 11 predicted proteins | sample 9270691 | NCBI WGS metagenome assembly JAEIGA01 (sample SAMN17057246, study PRJNA624740) | gut metagenome | biome: biome; isolation source: fecal sample | host: Bos grunniens | place: China: Xizang | collected 2019 | reverse complement strand
TGGATACTTTGTAGCATAACCCTTTGTACCTGTGAGCTTGAACAAACGGTTGTAGGGCTGTGGAGTCATTACGTTGTGCTGGATCTCAACAACCTTACCCTTTGCTGTACGCATAAGAGTTGTAGTGTGGTCACCGTTACGGAACTCACCGCACTCCTTACCTGTCTTCTCCTTTACAAGTTCCTTACCGAAGAAAGGATCTGTATCCATCGCTACCAAAGTAGTAAAACGGTCACCGCGGTGAATGTTCATACACTGAGCAACGGGGCCAAGGCCGTGAGTAGCATAGAGGTCACCACGGTTCTCCTTGTTGTATTTCAAACGCCAGTGGAGGTTGTCAACATCGTTGTCTGCAGGGTCTTTCCAATATGCATCCCAGAACCACTCAAGGCTGTGGATATAAGCACCCTCAGCGCGGATAATCTCACCGAAAACGCCATCCTGAGCCATTGCAAGAGCATTCATTTCATAATCGTCGTAGCAGCAGTTCTCAAGGATAAAGCAGTGAAGACGTGTCTGCTCTGAAAGGTTGATAAGGCTCCAGCACTGCTCAAGGTTCATAGCAGAAGGTACCTCGATAGCAGCATGCTTGCCATTCTCCAAAGCACATTTTGCTACAGGATAGTGGTGATTCCAGTCTGCAGCGATGTAAACGAGGTCAACATCGTCGCGTTTGCAAATCTCCTCATAACCTTTAGCACCATAGTAGATGTCGGCAGGAATCAAGCCTTGTTCACGCAAGAACTTGTTGCACTCCTCAGCGCGCTCATACTCATAGTCGCAGAGAGCTACGATTTCTACACCAGGGATACGGCAGAAACGGATAACAGCACCGTCACCACGCATACCAAGACCCACGAAAGCAACACGAACGGTCTTGATTGGAGCTACTGCAAGGTTCAAAACATGCTCCTGACCTGCAGGACGCTCAGGTGTTTCAACAACGATAGTACCTTTGTCCCAATGCCATTTTGTTGAGGGAGAAAGTGACTGAGCCTGTGCTGTTGTGCCGGCAAATGCCATCACAGCCAATAAAGCTGCACCAAAAAATCTCTTCAAATTCATAATTACAGTTGTTTTAATAAAAATATGTGTTTTTTCAATATCTATTTCATAATTACAGCGACGCGACCACAAGAGTCAAATCCAATAATTATTTTGCGAAGATATACAAAAAATACTAAATCGCAAAAAACTTAGGGATAGAGGAAAAAATTCCCCAAATTATTCAAGTGTTGAAAAATCAACATCTGGAGCTTCTGCTGTATTACCTTCACGTTCAAAAATTGTACCCGACTTCATGTATTCGTCGAAGAAACCTCCCATAGTAAGGAAGAATTTTTCACCTTCAACACCACCATTGTAATCAAGACGTTGCCTATGATATCCTGTTGCATCGCAAGTAAAACGTCCTTTTGTCACCGGCATCCACTTTCCATCGGCTGTACGTGCCCACTGATTGCAATAGTATGCTTTTCGGTTGATATAGCCCATAACAGGATTGAAGTTCTCCAAGAATGAATGTGCATTAGTGTACCAAGTAGAGATTTTAGGACGACGCCATGATGCAACAAGAACCCATTTACTTTTATGGTTGTCATAGAAATAGGCTGTATAGACTGTGCTACCATTACCGTCAGGCTTCACACCCATCAAGAAACGGCAACGCTCTCCCGGTTTCCAATCGTAGTGCATATAACTCTGACCTCCGGAGCCTTCATTACCAAAATCATTTATCGTTACATTTTCTCCCTTTTTAACGAGTTGTACTCGCAAAGAATCGGGAATTTCTGCAGGATTGTCTGTTTCAAATGGGCTCCACACCGAAAAGAGCACTCTTCTTTTATGCGGAGTGTTATTCTGCATTCCGAAGTAACCTTCGCCGAAGCCACAAGCCATATAATAGCTGCTAGGGATATCACCCTCCTCCGGAACAACCACCTCGTTGTAGAACCACTCGACATTCTCGCGTGGCAAAGTGTAACCCATGTGTACCGATGGACCGCGACGACCGAAATGTGTACTGAAATCAGAACCAACATAAACAACCGGAGCCACACTGCCGTCCACAACAACGGCTGCTACATTACCGAAATCATCGCCTTTGTTTATCTTAACGCCACGAATATCAACCTTTACATATCCAGGGGTTTTTACCTTGAATGTACCAACCTTTACACGTGTAAGCACGTCGCTGTCAAGTTTAATTTTCTTCTTTTTTCCCAAAAGAGAAACCTCTATCTGCGAGTTTCCTTTTGCCTGAAGCGCGATATTCATCTTGCCACTTTTCTCTGTTCTAAAGTAGAAACTAATAACAGCTCCGGAATCATTCCAATTGCGTATTGCACAATTATTCTCGTCTATAAAAACATCTCCTTCAGAAGCTGATGTCACATACGCGTTACCGGATAAAGCAACAAAACTCTCACTCTGAGCCAAAACTGGCAAAGTTGGAAGTAAGGCTATAGCCAATACCAACTGTAAAAAAAGATTTTTCCAATTCATCGTAAAAATATTAATTATCATACATTTATTCTACCTTGCTGTCACCTACCCATTTGCCATAATATACCATGCGTCCCGATTTGATAAGCATGCCGTATCCATTGCGATAGCCCTCCTTGTAATGGCCATACCACATGTCACCGTTTGTCCAGCAATATACACCGTAGCCATGACGCTTGCCGTTATAAAATTCGCCATAATAGATGTCGCCGTTGGCGTATGTTTCCTGCTTGAAAGAATATGGGGATTCTTTGCCGTCCCTTGTTGCAATATAAGGATATGAGAGTGCCATATTACCCTCTATTGTATGTAGGCGCACGATATTGCCGGTATAAAGGTCGTAAACAACATAATTGTCCTTACTGCCGACCTTTGCCACATCTTCGGAAACGATAAGTCCAAAAAGGAGCTCGCCTTTTCTATACTGTCCAAAGGATTTTGAACCGTTTGACGAGAGGTAATAACCCCAACCATAAAGGGCATTGTCGATGAGCGTACCTATATATTGCCCCTGACTGTTCGATATGAACCTCACTTCGGAAGCCTCATTCACATAATCACAAAAAACAGCCTGCAGCTGATCGCACATATCGTCATACAACCTTTCGGGCTGGTTCTGCGCATACAGAGCAAACGAGAACATTGACATCAAAGAGATAAGAATATATTTCATCACTTATACAATTTATTTTCCTTTATATAATTTTCGACAGCAGGATGCACCAAAGCCGATATGCTGTTTCCATTTTTTACCAAATCGCGTATCTGCGTAGAGCTGACATCGTACAGTTTCGCCGGCAACCAGACAACACTTTCGGGAACAGCCATCGCATTACTGTTGTCACGCGGATATACCACCACCTTATACCGTTCAAGTATCTCTTCGTGCTTATACCACTTGTCAAACTTCTCCCAATTGTCGGCTCCTATAAGAAGAATGAATTCCCTGTCGGGATAATTTTCCTCAAGCGCCTTCAAAGTGTTTATCGTATATGAAGGACGAGGAAGAGTGAATTCAAAATCACTCGCACGGAATTTGTCATTCCCCTCAATTGCCAGGCAGACCATCTGCAACCTGACATTCTCGTCACTTAAAGAACTCTGCTGCTTATGCGGGTTCTGTGGCGACACCAAGAACCACACCTCGTCGGCCAATCCCGAACTGCAGACCTCGGATGCAAGCGACAGATGCCCTACGTGTATAGGGTCAAAACTGCCACCGAATATGACTGTCCTTATCTTACTCATTCAAGAATTTCTCAACAACAGCAAGCACCTCTTTCTTTGCGGAATCAAGGTCATCGTTCACAATAACCCTGTCGGCAAATTTAGAAAATGTCATCTCATATTCAGCCTTGCTTACACGACGTTCAATCTCTTCGGGCAAGGTATCGCCACGACGCACAAGACGTTCGCGCAACACCTCTATCGACGGAGCCTGGACAAAGATAAAAAGAGCACGCTCACCATAGTATTTCTTCAGGTTACAGCCACCCTTGACATCAACATCGAACAATATGTTCTGCATCTCCAATTGACGCTCAACCTGTGATTTGAGCGTGCCATAGAAACGTCCGGGATAAACCTCTTCGTACTCGACGAAATCGTCGGCCGCTATACGGGCACGGAATTCATCGGGAGTAAAGAAGAAATAATCGACACCATGCTGTTCCGTACCACGCGGTGGACGGCTTGTAGCCGAAACCGAAAAACCGAACGACGAATCATTATCCATTAAAAAATGAACCAACGTTGACTTGCCGGAGCCTGACGGAGCTGAAAATATAACAACCTTTCCTTTTTTCATAATTCTTTACATTACATTAAGAACCTGCTCTTTAATCTGCTCAAGTTCATCTTTCATTTTTACTACGATATTCTGCATTTCGGCATTGTTGCTCTTGCTGCCTAGAGTGTTTATCTCACGTCCCATTTCCTGCGCGATAAAGCCAAGTTTCTTACCCTGACCAACACCTTCGTTCATTGTAGTCATAAAGTATTCCAAATGGTTGCTCAATCGCTGTTTTTCCTCGTTTATATCGAGCTTTTCAATGTAGAAGATAAGTTCCTGTTCAAAGCGGTTCTTATCATATTCAAGACCTACAAGCTTTTCAAGAGCGTCCTTTATGCGAGCGCGTATTTTCTCGACTCTCTCTTTTTCATAAGGCTCAACAGAAGCCAACAAAGAGGTGATATTGGCAATTTTATCACAAAATTTCTTTGACAAAGCTTCGCCTTCCTGCTTGCGGAACGACATCAGTTCAGCCAAAGCATTGTTCAGGCACTGTAATACAACCGCCCACTCTTCGTCACCTACTTCGTATATCTCCTTACGGGCAACGACATCGGGCATACGCAACAACACCTCGAAAATATTTTCGGGCAAAGCAATACCTGTCTGCTCCGAAGCATTTTTCATCTGGTTGGCATAGGCCTGCATCACAGCGACATTTATTGACGGCAGTTCAACCTTTTCGCCCTGTTCAACCCAAATTGCCAAGTCAACCTTTCCACGCTCAAGCACGCTTGTAACAAGAGTACGCACCTCCATTTCACGGCTTTTATACTGTGGAGCCATGCGGGTAGAAAGATCCATGGCCTTTCCGTTGAGAGAGCGAACCTCAACACATATCTTCTTGTCTTCATAAATGGCTACCGATTTGCCGTAGCCTGTCATTGAATATATCATTTCTGTCGTTTTGGTTATGCAGCACGCTGCACTTTTTGTAAAATTAAACTCAAAAGCCTTTCAGGCACTTTTGCAAAAGTATAGATTTATTTGGAAACGAGCGAAAATAGAAGGGATTTTTACACAGCGAATAATTAAACTTACTTAAAAAATACTATTTAATAGCAAGTTATCCCATATAATTTGTATTTTTGCATTTTAAGCCACACCAAATGGCAAAAGCCAATTAAACAAAACAGAGATGACAACAATCATATTACACATTGAAGCCTCTACAGAAACCTGTTCTGTAGCATTGAGCCAAGATGGCCACGTATTCTTTGAGAGAGTCAACCGCGACGAGCGTTCGCACGCCAAAGTGCTTGCACCATTCGTTGAAGAGGCTTTGCAGAACGCCGACAGCCAGGGAGCAAAGATAAATGCCGTTGCATTGAGCTGCGGCCCCGGCTCTTACACAAGCTTGCGCATAGCCTCATCAACAGCCAAAGGAGTATGCTACGGACGCAACATTCCACTGATTGCCATACCGACAACCGCCATAATGTGTGTTCCGGTATTGTTCAGGGACGATATTCCCGAAGAGGCTTTGCTCTGCCCAATGATTGATGCCCGACGTACAGAGGTTTACGCGACAATTTATGACCGCGCCCTCAGTGTTGTCAAGCCTACACATGCCGAAGTGGTAACAGAAGAGAGCTTCAAGGAATTCCTTGACAAGCAGCCGATATACTTTTTCGGAAACGGCGCGGAGAAGTGCAAGGAGATAATAAAGCACCCTAATGCACATTTCCTCGACGGTCATCGCAACCCAATGGCAAAAAACATGATGCCACTCGCCGAAAGAGCATGGTTTGACGAAAAGTTCGAGGATATTGCCTATTTTGAGCCTTTCTACCTGAAGAACTTTGTTGCCACCAAGCCCAAAGAACTATTGAAGAATAATTAAAACAGCATATTGGTTATGATGGAATACAATACCAACCAAAAGAAACTTGCATTGCCCGAATACGGACGTTCAGTGCAGAAGATGGTCGATCATGCCTTGACCATTGAGGACCGCGAAGAACGCCAGAAATGCGCTCAAACCATTGTACGCATAATGGGCAGTATGTTCCCCAACACACGTAACCTGCCCGATTACGAGCGTAAGCTGTGGGATCATCTTGCAATAATGTCGGACTTTATGCTTGATATCGATTACCCGTTCGAAGTCATAAAGAAGGAGGAATTCCGCACACCGCCTGAAAGAATACCATACCAGACCGGCGAGATAAGGAACAGACACTACGGACGTATCGTAGAGGCCATGATTGAGCATGCCTGCACTTTGGAGGAGGGAGAAGAGAAGGAACAGCTTGTAGAGCTTATCCTTGTCCAGATGAAAAAGAACTACATCGCATGGAACAAAGACGGAGTTGAAGACAGCAAAATTCTTGAAGACCTTCGCATCTACACCAAGGGAGCCATAGATATAAACGGCAAAGAGATTAGGCTCAACACAAACAGCAACAGCCAGCGCAACAACGCCAAGCGCAACGGCACGAACAACAAAAAGAACTTCAAACGAAAATTCTAACAGGACAGTAACTATATGGCATCATTCATTATAGAGGGTGGACACAGCCTACATGGAGAGATAACTCCACAGGGAGCAAAAAACGAAGTTTTGCAGGAGATTTGTGCGACCTTGCTTACAAGCGAGAAAGTTACAATAGAGAACATTCCCGACATAGCCGACGTAAACAACCTTATTAACCAGTTGATTAACATGGGAGTTTCGGTAACCCGTAACGGAGTCGGCTGTTTCACATTCCAGGCCAACAATGTAAACCTCAACTACATCGACAGCGAGGAGTACATCAACGGATGTTCGCGTTTGAGAGGCTCGGTAATGTTCATAGGCCCTCTTTTAGGACGATTCGGCAAGGCTACAATGTCGGAACCCGGTGGTGACAAGATAGGTCGCCGCCGCCTTGACACGCACATTATCGGTCTTCAGAAACTTGGAGCCGAGTTCTCTTTCGACATCGAGAAGAGAGTGTATCGCATGAATGCCAAGAGGCTCAAAGGCTGTTCAATGCTGCTTGACGAGGCTTCGGTAACAGGTACGGCAAACATTATAATGGCTGCTGTACTCGCAGAAGGTACAACAACCATATACAATGCCGCATGTGAGCCATATATACAGCAGCTCTGCAAGATGCTCAACAAAATGGGTGCAAAGATTTCGGGCATAGCAAGCAACCTGATAACCATCGAGGGTGTAAAAGAACTCGGCGGTTGCACACAACGAGCATTGCCCGACATGATTGAGGTGGGAAGTTTCATTGGAATGGCAGCCATGACAAAGAGCGAACTGACCATCAAGAATGTTTCCTTTGAGAACCTCGGAATAATCCCCGACAGTTTCCGTCGCCTTGGAATAAAATTTGAACAACGAGGTGATGATATATACATTCCTGCACAGGAGCACTACGAGATAGAGTCATTTATTGACGGCTCCATAATGAACATAAGCGACGCCCCCTGGCCGGGTTTGACACCTGACCTATTGAGCGTGCTGTTGGTAACATCAATACAGGCAAAAGGCAGCGTGCTTATACACCAGAAGATGTTTGAGAGCCGTCTTTTCTTTGTCGATAAGTTGATTGATATGGGAGCGCAGATTATTCTATGTGACCCACACCGCGCAGTAGTCATCGGCCATGACAGACAGTTCACGCTAAAACCGCGTTCAATGAGTTCGCCCGACATCAGAGCCGGTATCGCATTGCTTATTGCAGCTATGAGCGCAGACGGAGTGAGCCGCATCGACAACATAGAACAGATTGACAGAGGATATCAGAACCTCGAAGAGAGATTGAACAGCATTGGTGCCAAAATAACACGTTCATAAGATGCTCAGAAAAGAAGACTTTGTTTATTTCGGAAAATTCCTCAAGCCACACGGCACAAAAGGAGAGATAGGCTTGCAGAGCGACGGGTTCTCACTTGGCGATGACTGCGACTTTGTCGCATGCGATATTGACGGTATTCTCGTCCCATTCTTCTTTGAAACCATACGCTCAAAGAACGGCGACACAGTAATCGTAAAGGTTGAACGCATGGGGACAGCCGACGAGGTACGTTTCCTGACAAACCGCGATGCATACATTCCGCGCCAATGGGTTGAAGAGAGCGAAGAACTTACATGGAGCTATTTCAAAGGATTCAAGGCCATAGACACCACACTTGGAGAGATTGGCGAAATAACTGACGTTGACGACAATACCATAAACACCCTTTTCGTCATAGAAGGTGATGATGACGAGATACTCATTCCTGCACAGGAGGAATTCATCGCTGGCATAGACCACGACAAGAAGGAGATTATCTTCGACCTGCCCGAAGGATTGGTGTCATTATAACAAAAACGCATGAAGAAGAAAAGAGAACACAGGAGAATAAGGTTGCTCGACAGATACAGGCTGACCATTCTCAACGAGAACAAGAAGGAAGAGGACATGCACCGCTTCTCCATTTCGCCGTTGTCGGTATTGACAACGCTCTTTTTCTTGTTTATGATGACCGTTGCCGTACTTTACCTCATTGTTGTATATACCCCTGTCGGAAGCCTCATACCCGGATATATCAACAAACGTACAAGAGAAGAACTCATAAGAAACAACATACGCATCGACTCCATTACGAATGAGATTATAAAACAGGAACGCTATATAGCCAACATCAAGGCGATAATGGACGGCAAAGTAACGTTGGATTCTTTGAAAAACATGCCAGAAGAGATTACAAGTGACAGCATATCCATAGAAAGCACGGAACTTGAAAAAGAGTTCGTCAAGGAGTGGGAAGAGCGCGAGAGATATAACCTCACATCTCAGGCAACAAACATTAACGAGATTCAGGCACTGAACCTTTTCCGACCTGCGCAAGGTGAAATCATAAGAGCATTCGACATCACTGCCGGTCATTACGGAGTCGATATAGCAGAAGTTCCGGGCGAGAGCATACGCGCCATACATGACGGAACGGTTGTCATGAGCGATTACACCGCAAACGATGGTTATACGATAGTGATACAGCACCGTGAGAACATGATTTCGGTTTACCGCAATTGTTATCGCCTTATGAAAAATGTCGGCGAAAAGGTTGTAAAGGGTGAGGCTATAGGCATATTCAGAAATAACAAAGACAAGAATAAAGAGAACAAGAAGTTCTTACATCTTGAATTGTGGCACAGAGGCAAGCCTCTCGACCCGAACACATACATAGCATTTTAAAAAATCACTATATGGAAAGCGCAAGAAAAAGACAGATTGCGATATTAGGCTCAACAGGCTCTATCGGAACACAGACACTACAAGTCGTCGAGGAACATCCCGAGTGTTTCGAGGTATATGCCATCACAGCCAACCGACGCGTCGGCGACCTTATTGCCCAGGCACGCAAATTCATGCCCGAGGCTGTTGTCATTGCCGATGAAACAAAATACGAAGAACTGAAAGAGGCATTAAGCGACCTGCCCATAAAAGTTTATGCCGGATATGAGGCTATATGCCAGATTGTAGAATCGGGTCCCATTGATGTTGTAGTGACAGCAATGGTCGGTTTTTCAGGGTTACGCCCCACCATTAATGCAATAAAAGCGGGAAAAGCCATAGCTCTTGCAAACAAAGAGACAATGGTTGTTGCAGGTGAGTTGATAAACGCCCTTGCAATGGAACATAAGACCCCGATACTCCCTGTCGATTCGGAACATTCTGCCATATTCCAATGCCTTGCAGGAGAGATGCACAACAAGGTGGAGAAACTGATTTTGACAGCGTCAGGTGGTCCTTTCCGCACATTCACAAAAGAGCAGTTGGAGCATGTTACAAAAGAGCAGGCTCTCAAACACCCCAACTGGAGCATGGGTGCAAAAATTACCATCGACTCGGCATCGATGATGAACAAAGGTTTTGAGGTAATGGAGGCCAAATGGCTGTTCGGTGTGGGAGCAGAAGATATCGAAGTGGTTGTACACCCACAGTCTGTCATACACTCAATGGTACAGTTCGGGGACGGAGCAATAAAGGCACAGCTCGGAACTCCTGACATGCGTTTACCTATAATGTATGCACTGACCTACCCCGCACGTCTTTCATCGTCGTTCGACAGAATAGACTGGAATACTCTCAGCGAATTGACCTTTGAGAAACCCAATCTGGAGCTTTTCCCCAACCTGCGTCTTGCATACGAGGCACTTGCCAAAGGCGGAAACATTCCGTGCGTTGTAAACGCGGCAAACGAGGTGTGCGTGGCATCGTTCCTGAACGACCGCATCAAGTTCACAGACATGCCACGTCTGATTGAAAGAGCCATGAACGAAGCGACATATATATTAAAACCTACACTCGACGACTACCTTGAAACCGACAAGGAGATACGCCGAATGGTTGAAGAGTGGATTAATTGATAAAGAGAAATAAAATTTTACAAATATACGATATGGAGATTTTTTTGATACGCGCATTGCAGTTGATATTGTCATTGAGCATTCTGGTACTTATACATGAATTCGGTCATTTCCTTTTTGCAAGA
>JAEIGA010017957.1_pt1 | contig 10774 bp, 7 predicted proteins | sample 9270691 | NCBI WGS metagenome assembly JAEIGA01 (sample SAMN17057246, study PRJNA624740) | gut metagenome | biome: biome; isolation source: fecal sample | host: Bos grunniens | place: China: Xizang | collected 2019 | reverse complement strand
GCGAGGTAGATGGTGATATGCAGTGCCATGAGCGACTGATTAGAGCAGATGTTGCTGTTGGCCTTCTCGCGTCGGATATGTTGCTCGCGAGCCTGTAGGGTGAGTACGAAGGCACGCTTGCCATCTACATCCTTTGTTGCACCTACGATACGTCCGGGAAGCTTACGCACTAATTCTTTCTTACAGGCAAGAAAACCCACGTAAGGACCTCCGAAACTGAGAGGTATACCCAAGGGTTGGCCGTCTCCACAAGCGATGTCAGCACCCCACTCGGCGGGAGTCTTCAGCACGGCAAGTGCAGAGGGATCACACTGCATAATGAGCAATGCCTTGGCAGCATGTACATCGTCAGCAAAGCCTGTATAGTCCTCGATGACACCATAGTAGTTGGGCGAAGCCACGAGTACGCCAGCCACATCGCCTTCGGCGAGCATAGACTGCATAGCAGCACGGTCGGTATGTCCTTCCACCTCGGGGATAAGACTTACGGTGATACCTTTATACTTAGCATAGGTGTCGATGACACTGAGTACATTGGGGTTGAGAGTAGATGACACGAGCACACGATTTTTCTTCTTAGCCTGAGCCACTGCCATGAAGAGCGCCTCGACAGCAGCTGTAGCGCCATCATACATAGAAGCATTGGTGCAATCCATACCTGTAAGCTCACAAATATGGCTCTGATACTCGAAGATATACTGGAGCGTACCCTGTGAAATCTCGGGCTGGTAAGGTGTGTAGGCAGTGAGGAATTCACTGCGCGAGGTTATAGCACTGATTGCCGAGGGGGTATAGTGGTCATAAGCACCGCCACCGGCAAAGATAATCTGTTGTTTATTGTTAGCACCGAGGGCGTCAAAGTGAGCGCGTATCTCCTCCTCAGACATAGCTTCGGGTAGGTCGTACTCCTTCTGCAAACGCACACTGGCGGGGATGTCGGCAAAGAGGTCGTCGATACTTCCGACGCCAATTTTGTCGAGCATCTGACGGATATCGTCAGGTGTGTGTGGAATGTATTTGTTCATGGTGAATGGGTGTTTTGAGAAGTTAAGGGGAGATAAAGGGAGATAGCGCTTCGCACATTTTGGAAGATAATGGCCTATAGTCTCATCTGCCGATCAGAATATTTAGCCTTAACTCCTTATTCTCCATTTAACTCCCCCTAACTATTAGGTTATTACTCACAAACCTTCTCGTAGTCAGCAGCGTCGAGCAGGGTGTCGAGTTCTGAGGGGTCAGCAAGTTCTACCTTGATGATCCAGTTCTCATATGCATCCTGATTAATGAGCTCGGGTTCGCCCTCGAGAGCACTGTTGATCTCGATGATAGTGCCGCTAACGGGTGAGTACAGGTCGCTGGCAGCTTTCACGCTCTCTACTGCGCCAAACTCCTCGCCCTTATGAATCTCATCACCCTCAGAAGGGAGGTCTACATATACAATATCACCCAATGAGTGCTGTGCATAGTCACTGATACCGATAAAACCGATGTTACCTTCTACCTTGACCCATTCATGTGAGTCTGCATACTTGATGCCTTCAATTACTTTACTCATAATATTGATAAAATTAGCCTTTCCAACCCCCTCCCGAGGGGCTTTCCGCCATCGCGGAAGGGTTTGTAGGGATTTGTTAGTATTATTGTTTTTTATTTTTACTTTGTAAGCTCCCCTTCGAGGAAGTTGAGATTTTTTATTTCTTATAATTCTTCTGATAAAATTTCTTCTTTACCACCTTACCGGCAAAGGTTTTCTTGCGGATGCGCACCTCGACAGGAGTTTCCAGAGCGCTGTAGCGAGCATCGATGAGTGCCATACATACGCTTTTGTCCACTGAGAGGCAGTGATAACCTGTGGTAACAACACCGATCTCCTCACCATCGACTTCGATAGGATAGCCCGCACGAGGAATGGCGCGATCAGTGAGTTCGATACCTACAATCTTCTTCTTCAAGCCGAGAGCTTTCTGCTCAGCGAGCGCATTCTTTCCGATAAACTCTTCCTTGTCAAGCTTCACGAAGATACCCAACCCTGCTTCGAGCGGAGTGATATCGTCGCTAAGTTCATGTCCGTAAAGAGGCAATGCCACCTCAAAGCGCAAGGTGTCGCGGCAACCGAGTCCGCAAGGCACCGATTCGCCTGATGCGATAAGAGCGTCCCAAACCTTATTAATATAGGCATGTGAGCCGTAGAGCTCAAATCCATCTTCACCTGTGTATCCTGTACGGCTGGCAATGATAGTCTCACCCTCAATCTCTATCTCCTTGAAGGTATAGAAGGCAAGGTCACCTACTGCGAGGCCGAGCACACGCTCTACCACCTCTTCGCTCTTGGGACCCTGCACCGCTACCTGTCCGTAATAGTCAGATTGGTTGTCGATGACCACATCATAGCCCGCGCTCTGCTCTACAATCCACGCATAATCCTTGTCGATATTCGAGGCATTCACTACGAGCAGATATTTGCCCTCGCCCATAGCATACACGAGCAGGTCATCCACACTGCCGCCAGTGGGATAACACATGATGCCGTAGTAGATCTTGCCATAAGGTGCATCAGTAATATCGTTAGTAAATATATGGTTAACAAACTTTTCAGCGTCGGGGCCACTGACAAAGATCTCGCCCATATGAGACACATCAAATACACCGCAAGCGCCTCGCACTGCATTGTGCTCATCCTTGATGCCCGAATATTCGATAGGCATATCAAATCCGCCAAAGGGACTCATCTTAGCCCCAAGGTCCACATGTTTATCATGCAGACAAGTGTTTTTCAATTCTTCCATGGTTATGATTCTTTAGTTCACGCTTGCAAATTTAATGCAATACAATGAAAAAACAAATTAATTCTCAATTTTTCTAAAGCCTCCACATAGAAAAATGAACTAAAAAAATCATCTTCCCCTAGCTAGGAAAGATGATTCTTATTTCGAGTCGAGAGTAGCTATTTACTACCATTTATAACGTACCATTTACTTCTGCCACTTTACCCATGCCACATTCTGTGCAGAAGAGGTTACCACAGCATCAACAAACTTCATACCCTCTATTCCATCCTCTATAGAGGGGAAGTCAAGACAACATTCTGAAGGTTCACGCTGCTCGGCATCTGCCATCAAGGTAAGTGCGAAATTGCGGTAGAGGTTGGCAAAGGCCTCGATGAATCCTTCGGGATGTCCACCAGGAACACGTGAGTTGTGCTGAGCTGCGGGAGAAACAATGCTAGAGGTGGCTGTGCGAATAATTTCAGCAACACCATCTACTGGGCGGAATATCATCGTATTGGGAGTATCCTGACGCCATTCAAGGCCTCCCTTCTCACCATAAATCTTAATATTAAGTCCATTCTCCACTCCTGCACACACCTGAGAAGCGCTGAGCAAACAACGAGCACCACCCTCGTAGCGAATCATCACTGTACCATCATCATCCAACAGACGATTGGGAACAAATGAGTTGAGCTCTGCACAAAGTTCCGCTACCTCCAAACCTGTGATATAGTTTGCCAAATGGAAGGCATGTGTTCCGATGTCACCCATACAGCCTGCCTTTCCCGAGCGTGAGGGGTCTACACGCCATGACGCCTGCTTATTATCAGCAGCACAGTCTGTAGAAAGCCATCCCTGAGGATACTCTACATAAACACGGCGTATCTTGCCTAAATCGCCACGCTGCACGCGATAACGCGCCTCTTTGACCAATGGATATCCGCTGTATGTATGGGTCAGCAACAAGCGTTTACCTGTGCGGGCAGCTATCTCTGCAAGACTTTGTGCTTCCTCCAGCGAATAGGTAATGGGCTTATCCAATGCTACATGGAAACCTGCCTCCAATGCCATGGCAGCCGGTGCATAATGCAAATGATTGGGGGTTACGATACAAAGAAAATCCATGCGTTCCTCTGCGGGAAGCTGAGCTTCCTTTTCAATCATCTCCTGATACGAAGTGTACACACGCTCTTTAGGCAAATAAACCTCCTCTCCTGTCTGTGCAGACTTTGCGGGGTCTGAGCTGAAACAACCACACACGAGTTCTATCAAGCCATCCAAATTAGCAGCCATACGATGTACGGGACCGATGAAAGAGCCAGGGCCACCGCCCAACATGCCCATTTTGATTTTCTTTTTCATTTTTATATAGTATTAAATTATTAAATCTCTGCAACCTCATTACAACACACTTTATAGAGGAATTAACTTGCAGCATCATATTTTCGGTAAAAATAGAAAAAATAAATCATATATCTATACTATCGCAACAAAAACTTTTATTTTTCTGCTAACAGAAGCCTATCAGGCATATCATGCCACTCCTATTTATGAGTTCTATAGACATAAAAAAAAGAATCATCTCCCCAACGGAAAGATGATTCTTACTCTGAGCCGAGAGCGGGACTCGAACCCGCGACCTACGCATTACGAATGCGTCGCTCTACCAACTGAGCTATTTCGGCAAAGCGGTTGCAAAAGTAGGACTTTTTGAGATAACTGCCAAATAAAACCATAAGTTTTTGGCATTGTAAACACAAGAACATTCTGCAAAGCGATGCGTTAAATATGGAGTACAACATTTAATACATACAATATGAAAACATTCTTTCTTACCAGTCTCTTTGTAGGACTCGGAGCTGTAGCATCAGCTCAGCAAATAGACTACACGACCATTACAGCATTTGACTTGAACCGCTACCTTGGCAAATGGTATGAGATAGCCCGCTATGACCATGCTTTCGAACGAGGTCTTGTAAGAACAACGGCAGAGTATACTCTGCGCGATGATGGGAAAATCAAAGTTCTCAATAGTGGCTATCTGAATGGATTAAACGGCAGCTACCAGGAGAGTGTAGGTAAAGCAAAACCTAACAAGAATGGAGAACCAGGCCAACTGCGCGTAAGCTTCTTTGGCCCCTTCTATGGTGACTACTACATACTCGACTTGGCGCCTGATTACTCTTACTCTGTGGTGGGCAGTAGCAGTCCCAAGTATCTGTGGATACTGAGCCGCACACCTCAACTAAGTGCCGAAGTGCAATCAAAAATCCTGCGCAACCTACATAAGCGAGGCTATGACACCACTAAGCTAATCTGGGTAAAGCAATAAAAAGGTTTAGTAGCGCTGCATCATTGATGTGGCGCTTTACCTTTTGTATAAGAATGACTCAACACAAGCAGCAAAGGCAAGCCATAAAGAACGAGCGAGAAGATGGAAGATGCCGCATGTCCCCAACCAAAGAGCTCAAACAGTCGAAGGTAATGGATGGCAGCCATTAACTGAGAACCTATGATGAGGGTCACAAAATAGCTGGAGCAACGGGCTATTGATACAGTAAGTGCCGACAATACGGCTCGCTCAGTACCCCACAATCCGCTCAGCCAACCATAGCAGACCAAAGGAACACATACACACACCGTCTGCAAAGGAAGCCAACCACTAGCAAAAGGACCGCCAGCGAAACCTCCAGTGACACTGAGCAGATTGGCACGAGGACCTATAAGTCCCATAGCCACAATAGAAACAAGAATGATAAAGATTACCAAAGATACTCGCGCCGCATAGCTCTGACGACGAGAAAGAGCGGGCAAAGTGCGTTCACGAACAGCTTCAGACACATAACTCCAAAGACCACTTTGACCAACCGCACTTATCATCATAAGCAACAGAACAACCTCTACGATGGGAGCAGCAGCAATATGCTCTATACTATGACGCACGAAGTAGCGCACACTATCAGCCCCAAGCAGATTGGGGATGAGTGTACCATCAGGAAGCATCAATCCGTATGCGCTGCCAATCCATGAGAAGAGCACCAATAGCACAAGTATTATGAGGTAGAGGATGGACATTTTAGAGTTATATATTAGACATTAATACACTATTCAGGGCGTAGAGGAGCCTACTCGTCGGCCACAAGATTGTCAAGATCAATGATACGCAATTCGATAGCACGCACCACAAGGCGGGTAACATTGACTCCGCGCTGCTCTTTCTCAGGGAAGAGACGGCAGATGAGGTCATTCTGTTTCCTCTCAAGCGACTTAGGACTAAATGGCATTGTATGAAGCGAGGCTATCATATCCTTAGTATATCCGAGAGCGAGGTGTCTCAAGAAGCGCTCGTCATACTCATCGATATCATACGTAAGGACAGCCTTGTGACGTATAATATCGCTCTGTACAGCTTGGCGAAAACGAGCAACAATCTTTTCCAAGATGGGCTGATTAAACACATAGTTCTTACCATCCATCACACTTCTGATCTCGTTTCTGGTAAGCAGTTCTCCCGTCTTGAGAACAATGCCACAAGCACCTGCCTCAAGCGCATCGACCCACAATCTCTCATTAAGTACTTCGCCGGTAAAGATAAGAACCTTGACCTCCGGATAACGCTGCTTGATAGTGCGACAAATGGATACACCAATGGTCGTAGAGCCTCCAAGACCAAGGTCAAGCAGTACCATATCAGGCAATTGGCGCTCCATGAGTGGCCAAAACTCCTCTTCGGTCATAGCAGTACCAATGACCTGAGCCTCAGGTATCTCATTGCGGAAAATCTCTTCAGTTCCTTTAAGTTCGAGTTTTACGTCTTCTACTATTATTACGTTGTACATATCTTCTAGTTATGTTTTATATTCATTATTTTTCTATGGGTATCGTGAACCACACTGAATATCCTTCATCGAGGGGCTCAGCCTTGATGCGACATCCGACATGTCCGAAGTAGCTGTCGTGCTCACGTATAATCTGTCGTGCCACGACATATTCCATGCCACAAACTTTGCCATCAGGAGTCTCTTTCAAGCGTTCAGGAGATGGAGCAAAAAGATTGTTCATCACCTCTCTATCCATCACTCTCGACGCATTGATGAGTGTAAATCGGGCAAAACCACCTTCAGTTCTCATCCTCAGCACCAACTTATCTTGAGCCGACTCTGCCAATGACGCATCGATCAACTGCTCCAACAAGAAGGATATGAGTTGAGCATCACACGACACCTGTATCTGTCCTCCTTCGATAGTGAGCTCCGGAGCTTCGGGATATAGCTTACGCCTTCTGCCGTGATAACGAAGAGCCTCGTCGAGCAATGCATCTGCCTCTATCGTAGTGCGACGGAAGGTTACCTCATCAAGTTGGCGCGAAGCACATGCCGTAAGCATTGAGAATATTGTCTTGTAATACCCTACCAACTCCTTCATCTGATGGCGTTCGTCATGCTCATCCAACCTATCTACCAGTTGCTTTATGCGATTTGGATAATAGACTGTCTCATGCTTTATGGTAGACAAGCAATTGTCAAGTACCATGTTCTGCACGTGCAAACGATTCTCTTCATGTCGGGCACGACGCTCATCCTCTTCTACCTCTTCGATATCTCGATAGGCACTCTCTACCCTACCCATGAAAGCATGAGCAATGACTGCCAAGTACCCAAGAATCAACAAGACACAGACAAGTATTGCAACAAAGATATTGTTATTATAGCGCTGCATACGACCGCAATACTCTATCAGCGAGCGGTCTTCGCTGACCAGTTTGTAGAGGTCATTATATATACGATTGTTGTATCTATACTCACTCCATCGGCGTAACGCCAAGTTTGCCACAGCCAACTCATTACGTACATCGAGTATGGTATGATAGTCAGTAGAGAAATCACTGAGCCACCAACGAGTCTCCACATCGCTCTCGCCCATTGTAGCAGTAAGCTCTCCGATATATTCACTTGCATACTTACGATGATGAGCATTGAGGTATACAAAGGCCGAATCGGCATAGCGCAATGCCTCAGCATAGTGTCCGCTCACATTAGCATAGTACACACTATCGGCAAAAGCCGAAGCCCACACCAATAGCTGGTCATAGTCAGCGCCCATCAAATCGGCTTCGAAGGGAACACCCTGCTCGACGGCAACCGAATCAGACGAAGCAAACATATTCATCGGTATCAAGACACACAGTAGGGACATCAAGCGGCGTATGCCCTTGGGAAGGCGGAACCAGAAGCGACATCCTCCCTCCTGACCACTCTCGACACCAAAGCGACAAACCTCAAACAAAGCATCGGTCTTGCGATACTTCTCTATAACACCTCTGCAATTGAGCAATCCGAATCCACTTCCCTTATTCTTGCGTTGCTCGGGTGGCAGGCTTTGGCCTATGGCTGCTGCATCATACACCTTGGTATGCAGTATACAATCCATATCTTCGGCAGACATGCCCAATCCATTATCCGCTACTGACAACTCTACATACTCTTCGCACACATCAGCGGTGATGCTCACACGACCGCCTTCGGGAGTAAACTTACGCGCATTGTCGGCCAACGTATTGAGCATAAAGAAGGTAAGTGCCTTATCAGCCTTCACGACCGCCTCGGTATAATTAACCTCAAGGGTCAATCCCTTCTGAGCGAAAGAAGCAGCACTACGCCCTATCATCTCAAAGACTTCGTCCAGCGCAAATGACTCGATGTGTAACCCTACCATACCCTGCGTGGTCTTCACCCATTGTGTGAGGATATCGTTTAGATTATTTATCTCCTTGGTCAACTCGGCCACGTACTCTAACTTACGCGTACGCAATGCCTTATCATCCCAAACTTCGGGCTCTTGCAATCGTTCAATCTCATGTGCCATACGATCAATGTAGGGCATCATGCCTGTCACTACGGAGAACGAAGCCTTGCGCACGATATTGTCACGCTTGCCCTTCTCTATATGCTTACGATGTAGATAGACGCGTTTACCGGCCTCTTGAGCCAATCCTATCAGTTGCTGTTCATATCCACCGCCCTGTTTTCTACGCCTTGTCAGCAAGAACACTAGTAGTGCCAACACTGCCATGCCTGCGATGGTCACATAGAGCATTGCATGCATCCTTCGACGCTGGCGCTCCAAGGAGAGATAGCGACTCTCCAGTTCTTTATCCTGCCTGGTGGTCTCCAACAAATCCAAATATTGATTGCGATGATAGTCTGAAGCCGCCTTATCATCCAGGCCAGCAAAAGCGAGACTTGCCTCCTCATGCATTCGTGCCACCACATCAGGAGCTCCAGCAATGCCCTCTGCTAAAGGCAACAAAGACAATGCCACCTCATACTCGCCTCGACGATTGTGCAATGACGCCATCTGTACCGTAGCAGCCCAGCAACTATAAGCATCGCCATACCGCTCAAACAGCTGTAGGGACTCTTGAGCGAAACTCATACTTATATTAACTGCTGCGTGTGCAGAATCATTCAACTCAGAGAAGGAGTTTGGACGCATACGGGCAATATAATCCATACGCGCCGAATCGGCCAACAACTGAGACAGCCCCATCGATGCCATTCCCGCGAAGTAGGTATACTCACCTACCCTACTCATACGCAAACAATTGTTCAGATAGGTATAGCGACGTAGCATACGTTGTTCGCGAGTGTCACCCTCAACATTAATGCCAATACCTTTCAGATAAGTATACATCAGCCACTGAGCCGTATCAGCACGCAAAGCATCGTCTTCTACCACATGCTGTATCTCGGCATTAGCCTCAGGGAGCTGCCCCATCATGTAGTGATGTTGCGAGGTCACCAGATGCATACGATTGGTAGTAGCCTGTAGCCTGCTACGCTCCGAGGCAGAAAAGTTGTCTATCTCCTCCTCGATATGTGCCAATCTCTTCTCAGCTCTCACTCTACTTTCGTAGAAAGACAGATTATCAGCCATACGCTGATACACCTCCATGCAACCTACATCAGCGACAAATCGCTCCAACTCACATCCCGAATGCTTATAAGCCTCACCATACCAACTCAGCGCCTCATCGTACTCCATACGCATAGCTGACACAAATCCGAGCATATTGCATGACACAATGCGGCCATGCGCATAATGCGACGTTTCATAGGCTTGCTGAGCATAGTACTGCGTAGAATCCAAGTTGCGATAACACCAAGATTGAGCTTTGCGATTCAGCAAATCCACTGGTAGCTCCCCCTCAGCATGTGTACCATGTCCTGAGCAGCCCACAAGCCACACAGCACAAAATAGCATCAAAATATGTCGCACAAAAGGAATCATGCTCCAAAGATACGGATAAATGAGCGAGAAATATAAAGTTTACTTGAATATTTTTCAAAGCGAATGCAAGTATCATCGAGATTTAACTCAAAGACACTGATTTTTCGAGTATACGAAAACAACATCACTTCTCTTCATCATATTAACACAATGCATTCGTCTACAACTCTGATGAAGATTTATACCACACTACTACTCGAGCAAAATATTACACCTGCAAGAAGTATTTATCACAGGCTTAAAAACCTGCTAATGCACCTTCGACAAATAGTATTGGCATCGGAGTATTTATAGCAATAGAGGGCGTGCCAAGGCACACCCTCTATCAATGAAATCTATGATACTTCTAAGATTTACTCAGCCTTGGGCTCTTCTGCCTTCTTTGTTTTCTTGGCAGCAGGCTTCTTAGCAGCAGCTTTCTTAGGCTTTACCTCCTCAGCAAGTACGGTAACACCCTTAATTTTTTCCAACTCAGCATTCAAGGCTACGATTTCCTGGTCTTGATTCTTGATGGTGGTGAGCAATGCATTGAGCTCCTCATTGTCGATATCCACGGGATAGAGTGCATTGACGCGGCAGATGAAGTCACCGAGGATGTTCATGTAGTTGGTGAATGCATCGAAGGGTGAGTCGTAGATACCACGGTCCATACCTACCTTGTTCTCCTTGGTAGTCATGAAGCGGAAGTTATCACTTGCCTGCAGATAATCCCAGTC
>JAEIGA010017956.1_pt1 | contig 10775 bp, 11 predicted proteins | sample 9270691 | NCBI WGS metagenome assembly JAEIGA01 (sample SAMN17057246, study PRJNA624740) | gut metagenome | biome: biome; isolation source: fecal sample | host: Bos grunniens | place: China: Xizang | collected 2019 | reverse complement strand
TTCAGGTTTAATTCCTGCAAAGAGTGCGGCTAATAAAGATCCTGTTATTGCGTTGCGTACCGAATAATTTAATCCGTTATAAACTTCGTCTATCTTCGTTTACTGCTTAGTTTACGGACTTCGATAACCAAAAGGTTAATCTCACCGATAAAAAATTTCGTGCCTTGTCTTGCTTGTTTCTAACGTCTTAAATGCGGGTTGGAATATGCTTGCCTTATTGTAACTAACGCTTTAAATAAGTTGTTATAAACGGTGCAATACTTGGTCTTGCGAGCCTCGTTTAACTTGTAACTTATACCTTAAAACAACAGTAATATGCTTACTTTAAATTAACTCTCACTTAGTAGTAGGTGAGAGTTTTTTATTTATCAATTTATTTCGCTAATTAAAGTGTAAAAAAAATTAAACCAAAACGATAAAAACTATTGATATATTTATAAATATATGTTAATATATTACTAATACTCGAACAATAAAAACATAGGTGTTTTATGAATTTGAAAAAAATCATTACCGCCTTCGTATTGTCGCTAGTTTTATTCTTTGCTCCGTTTACCGCTAACACGGTAAAGGCAGAAGAGTTAATGCTTAGCGATCACGTTCAAATTTTATCGTCCGGCCATCTTACCGTTTTAGATTTTTTTAATGAAGGCGGGCAGATATCTGACGAAAACGTAAACGCTTTATACGAAGTAACGGGAAATGCCGTAATATCGGCAGAGGCGATTAAATCGCAAGTTGAAACTGAAGAGTACGATAGAAAATACCGCAATAAGCATACGGACGTTTTAAGGGTATTCAAAAATTCGGTAATTTATCTACTTGAAAACTCTTACAATGAAGATGAGTTTTCCCCTTCTGAAAACGGTTTAGTTGCAATAAATAAAAAGTTAAGTGAAGTTAAGGGTTCGATTGCTAAAGCAACTACTTATCAAGCGATTGAAGAGTCGGCGCTTTCGTTTATGGAATATATAATTTCCGACCAACCCGCTAAAAAGATAGATACTTTATCAACTGATAGCGACCAACCTATTTCGGTAGTTATACAATCGTCGAATTTAGTATTTTCTGAAGACGATGCAGTTAAAACCAAACTTTTCGTAGATTCGGCAATAATAAAAAATACTAAAGTAGCGTTAATTGATAACGAAAACTTATTAGATCCAACAAGTGGCGTTGCTTGTTATTTCTCAATTAGGCTATCAAGAAACGGCGTTAATTACGAATTATCTAAGGTTTTAAATCAACCTATTGCGTTCGCTATTGAGATTGCCGATTTAGGCGTTGACCTAAATGAAGAAAGTTGCGTTCAAATCGCAAGATATACAGGTAACCGTCAAGTGGCGTTTATAAATGAAGTCTTGATAACTGGCGGGTATTTGTGTTTCACTTTAAGCGAAAGCCTTGAAAGTGATTACGAACTTGATTTTGCCATAGTTGCAAAAGGTTACGCGTTAAATCATTCTTCTACGTTAGTAGCGTTTACTAACAAGTTGGGAATTACCACTGCGTTTGAAACGATTGCCGATGCTTTGATGGGAATTGACTTATTTAGTAGTTTTGAAAAGCATCAAATTGTAGATTTCGTTATAGGTGCGGTAGCGCTTATATTAGTGCCGTTAGTTCTTGCCCTTTTATATTTCATATTCCGCATGATAGTAAAGGGCGTAAAATTTGCTAAAAGAGAAAGATACGCGGAATTTAAATGCAATTATCGCAGACTTAAAAAAGATAAGCGCAAGTTAAATAAAAAGAATAAAACGCTTAATAAAGAACACGCTGGTTATAGAAAGTTCTTAATAGAAAAAGAAAAGGAAAAAAAGCGTAGCAAAAAGCAAAAACAACTTGAAAAAAGACAGGCTAGAATTGAGTTAAGGCAAAAACGTCTTGAAGAAAGAAAAAGGCGTAAAAATAAATATACCGAAGAAAATTAAAAAAATTGAAAGGTGATTATTATGTTAGAACAAATTAAAGCATTTTTTAACAATTTAGTAGATCAAGCAAAAAACTTGTATCAAAACACGTTGGTTCCTATGTGGCCGTTGCAAGACAAAGTTCCTCTTTGGATAATTCTTGCTGGTATTGGCGGATTACTTCTTTTAATTATTATCATTTCAGCTTGTACCAAAAAATACAGAAAGAAAAGAAAGGTTAACTTCTATTTCCAAGGTGGTCTTTATAAAACCGTTAAGGCTAAATACAAAAAAGCCATCAAGTTCCCCGAACCCCCTGTTAAAGAAGGATATACCTTCGATGGTTGGTGCGTTGATAGAACTTTAAAAAATCCTTATGAAAAATCAGTTCTTGACCGCACTAAAGACCTTAATTTACACGCACGTTATAAAAAAGTAGTTGCAGAACCCGTTGCTTATGCTCCGTATAACGCAGTTCCTGCTCCCGCTACTGTGGTTGCACCTCAACCTGCGCCCGCAGTTGCTAAAGAGTTTGGTCCCGTTATTGAAAATCAAGATTTAACTCCTATCGGTCCTGCTTATTATTACGACGAAATTAGATATGCAATGCTCGGTTATGAAAGAGCGCCTCAATTTAAAAAACTCGGCGTATTAAGAAAACAAATTATCGCTGAAATGTTCGAAAAAGACGGTATCGTAAATCTTTATTTAAAACTTGACCCCGAATATATGCAAGAAAAGGGTTATAAAGTAGAGCGTTACGAAGAAGAAATGTTCTCAATCGTTCCTTGTAAGTTAACCGTTAGCAGCAAAGAAGATTTAGAAGTTGCTTTAAAACTCGTTAAAGAAACGATGACCGTTAACAACATGATTAAAAGCGGTGTAACGTTTGCTCAAAAACCTGCAAGCACTCAAGAAGCAAGAGAAAGCGGTTTTGCTTTCTTCGTTAAAAACGAAACGGTTGCAGACTCTATCGACGATTATTACAGACTTTTAAGAGCGGTTGTTCTTAGTTATCAAAAAATTGAAAACGCTAAAATTCCTGAAAGTGCTAAAAATAAAATGATTCTTAAAATCATTAAGAAGGGTGAAGAATTAAAAGTTTACTTAGCGCTTGACGGTATTGAAGAAGGTTTAACCGACGCAAGTAAGATTTACGCTGATACTCCTGCACTTATCGACGTTAAAACTGCTGACGATTGCGTTAAAGCAAACGAATTTATCGATAAAGTTATGTATCGCTACGGTATGGAAAGAAAGCCTGAAAAAGCAACTGTATCTCTTGACGACGTTATTGAGAAAAATTGTGGTTTCGGCTATAGAATCAAAAATTAAAAGAAAAGGCGTAAAGCGTAAAAGCTTTGCGTCTTTTGAAAGTTTAAAGTAAATCATTATAAGGAAATATTAAAATGGAAAAAATTATTCTTACCGCTGAAGGTAAAAAAGAACTTGAACAAAGACTTAACGTGCTTAAAAACGAACTTATTCCTCAAGTAGTTCAAAGAATTAAAGTTGCAAGAGAACAAGGCGACTTATCTGAAAATGCTGAATATACTGCCGCTAGAGAAGAGCAAGGCAAATTAGAAGGCGAAAAGCACGATATTGAAACCAAACTTAAATACGGCGAAGTAATTTCAGGTGTTACTAAAAAAGACGTTATTGAAGTAGGCACTAAGCTTAAGTATCTTGACCTTGAAGAGAACGAAGAATACACCTTTACTATCGTAGGTACGGCTGAAGCCGACCTTTCGAAGGGTAAAATTTCAAACGAATCTCCGCTTGGTAAAGTTTTAATGGGTAAAAAGGTGGGGGACGTTTGCGTTGTAAACGCACCAAAAGGCGGAAGTTACGAAATTAAAGTTTTAGAAATTTTAGACTAAAATGGTAAATAAAATTACTAAAAAAAGGCTTAAAAACGTTATAGTTTACGACGGATTAAAAATCATATTATTATCGGTAATAATATGTATAATAGCCGTGCTTGTTTTCAATGCCATCACTAAAAAACCGTCTGACGGACAAGATTTTAAGTTAATCGTTGACGACGAACTTATAACGGGCGACGATACGAATCCTTTTTTTGCCGAACTTTTTTCAAACGGTGTTGAAAACGGCGGTTATTCGTACGAAACTTTAAAAGGCGAGTTAATGTATTTAAAAGGCAACGATGAAAGCCCTAAATCTTATATGCTTAATAACGTTTATGCCGATATAGCGCAAGACGACGTTTGTGTTCTAGCAGAAGATACCTATTTAGGCTACGTTTCGCGAAACAACGCTATTGATTTACTACAGTACGTTGACGGCGCCTTAAATTACCTAACAAGCGAAGGCTTATGCGACTTAAACGGCGTATTTAACGTAGACAAAGTAAACGCCTACTTTGATAGAACGCGCGGTAAAGACAGTAGATTTAAAACTGAAGAGCAAATTAAGAAGGGTAAGGAAGACGAACTTAAAAGGCTTAAAGCGATATACAATAACGCAACTAAGTTAAAAAATTGTTTTAACGCACACCCCGAACTTTTAGATCAAAGAACTTTTACTTACGGCGGTGTTGAAATTACCGGGAAATTTGCATTAGTTTTAGATAAGTTTGACGGCAATAACGATAGACGTATTGAAAATTTATTTAAGCGCGCATACAAAGATGAAAGTGGCGAAGTAAAATATACCACTCAAGGTATTTATATCGCCATTGGCAACAACTCAATCGAAAATGGAGATTTGTTTTACGAAAACTTGGCGTTTTTATATACGCTTATTAACACGTATAGCACTTATTTAACTGTATGAAAGGTTTATTTATAACTTTCGAGGGTTGCGAGGGAAGTGGTAAATCCACTCAAATAGAATTATACCGCAACTACCTTGAACGAAAAAATATTGAATATTTATTTGTAAGAGAGCCTGGTGGGACGGAGATTTCTGAAAAAATTCGCTCGATTATTTTAGACGTGAATAACAGCGAAATGTGTGACGAAGCGGAAGCGTTATTATACGCGTCTGCTAGAGCGCAACTTATAAAAGAAAAGATACTTCCCGCGCTTGAAGAAGGCAAATTAGTTCTTTGCGATAGGTATATCGACTCGTCTTTTGCCTATCAAGCCTACGCTAGGGGATTAGGTATGGATTTTATATCCAAAATCAACTCTTACGCTATAGAAAATTGTATGCCTACTAAAACGGTGTTTTTAAACATTTCGTCTAAAGACGCTTTTTTAAGAAAGGGCGGTGCAGATAAAGACGATAGGCTTGAACTTTCTGGTGAAGATTTTCATCAAAGGGTATACGATGGCTACGTAAGTCTTTCAAAAATTTACCCCGAAAGGTTTATAATGATAAACTGCTTGGGCGAAAAAGAACAAACTCATAAAAATATTATCGAGGCACTTGGTATTTAAATGAACGGTTTTTCACTACTTAAAAGCACCAACGCTTATAAAATTTTTGACGGGGACAAAAAAAGGGGAACTTTGTCGCACGCGTATTTAATCGTGTCTGAAGATAAACTTTTTTTAGAAAATTACCTTAAAATTTTTGCTAAGGCGCTTTGTTGCAATGAAAGTGAACCGTGTAATAATTGTAGAACTTGTCAACTTATAGATAAAAAGAGTTATACCGACGTTATTTTTTATCCTAAGGGCAAAAAAATCGTGGTGGCTGACGTTGACGAACTTATCGAAAAAAGTTACTACAAACCGCTTGAAAGCGATAAAAAAGTTTTCGTTTTGCAAGACGTTTCTGAAATGACCGTTCAAGCGCAAAACAAACTACTTAAAACGCTAGAAGAACCGCCTAAAAACACCTATTTACTATTAGGCGCAACGTCTACTTATCCACTTTTATCAACGGTGTTATCGCGCTGTAAAAGGTTAGACGTTAAACCCTTTTTAGAAGACGAAATTTTTAGTTATTTATCTTCGCGTTTTGATGATTTAGACAAGTTAAAATCGGCGGTAAGATTGTCAGGCGGTAGGCTTGGCGAGGCAATATCTCGCTATGAAACGGGCGACGGCACGTTAGCCGAAGAACTAGCCTATAAGTCGGTTATTGAAGTTAAATCAAGCGCCGATATAGCAGGGTTTTCTTCTAAAATAACTAAAGAAATTTTAAAAGATTATATATCTTCGCTTTCTAGTTTAGTAGGCGAAGCAATTTCTGTTTTAGCAGGCGGAAAAGCAGGCTCAAATAGGGCTAAAAGCGTGGCAAACAACCTTAGTATTGGCGCGCTAATACATATTCAAGACAGATTGCGCACAGCCGAAAAATCGGTATATTTTAACGGTAACTTAACTGCCGTTGTCGACGGGATTTTATTCGGTGTTGTGGAGGGGAAATATAAATGGTCAAAATAGTAGGGGTTAAATTTAATCACTCGTGTAAGATATATTACTTCGACCCAGGTAGCGAAAACTACGCTGAAGGTGAAGGAGTCATCGTCGAAACGGCGCGTGGAACGGAATACGGTACGGTAGCCGTTGCTAATAAAGACGTTGAAGAAAGTGAAATCGTATCGCCTTTAAAGCCTATTTCTAGAAGGGCGACTAAAAAGGATGCTCAAAGGGTAGAAGAAAACGAAAAAAAATTGCCGTCTATCATTGAAACGGCTAAAAAAGAAGTAGAAAAATTAGGGCTTGAAATGAAAATAACGGGAGCGGAATTTCCGTTTGACAATTCAAAGATAATAATTTACTTTACAGCGCCCGCAAGAATAGATTTTAGAGATTTAGTAAAAACTTTAGCGTCTGCACTTCATCATAGAATTGATTTAAGGCAAATAGGTAGTCGCGACGAGGCTAAACTTCTTGGCGGTATTGCGCCTTGCGGTAGAGTATGTTGTTGTAATAGTTTTTTACCTGATTTTAAAACGGTTACTATCAAAATGGCTAAAAATCAAGGGTTATCGCTCAACCCGTCGAAAATCAGCGGTCTTTGCGGTAGACTTATGTGTTGTTTAGAATACGAAAACGAACCGTACGCCGAAGCGTATAAAAAAATGCCTAAAGTTGGTTCGGAAGTTCAAACGCCTGACGGAAAAGCAACGGTAATTTCTAACAATATGCTTAAAATGCTTGTAAAAACTAAAACCGCCATGAAAGACGGTACGATAATTTACAAAGATTACGCGCTTGAAGACGTTAAGTTTAAAAACAACAAAATCAAAGAACCTGACGACGATATTGAAGAGTAAATTTTTATAATTTAATTAAAATACTGTACAAAAATAAAAGTTTGTGGTATTATAAAATAAAAAAACGGCTTTAGCCGATTATAAGGAGAATATTATGGCATACGTTATTAACGAAAGTTGTATTTCTTGCGGTGCTTGCGCTGAAGCTTGCCCCGTTCAAGCAATTAGCGAAGGTGAAGCAGTATACGTTATCGATAAAGAAGCGTGCATTTCTTGCGGTGCTTGCGCAGACACTTGCCCCGTAGGCGCACCTGAAGAAGAATAAGAAATGAAGTGGTGCTTTTAAAAGCGCCACTTTTTTCTTAAAGGGGGCAAATCAGCAAATCTTTTGCTAAACGCTGTTAAAACCCTTTAAAAGTAGTATATAAGGAGTAAAAATGCTTGTACTTGACGATTTGTTGATTGACAACGTTAAAATTTATCAAGACGACGAACTTTATCGTTTTACTAGCGATGCGGTAATTCTTTCTAAGTTCGCATCTTTTAAAAAAGGCGACGTGGTTGCCGATTTTTGTAGTGGTTCGGGAATCGTGGGGCTTCATTTTTACGCGCTTAATAAAGGGGTAAAATCGGTTGATTTTATTGAAATTCAGCCTGAACTTGCATCCCTTTCTCAAAAGACTATAGACTATAATAATTTAAACGAAATTTTTACCGTTATTAACAAGCCTATTCAAAAGTTAGATAGCGACTATAACGGCAAATACAGTTTAATTTTATGCAATCCGCCGTATAAAAAAGCGGGTAGTGGCGAACCTAACGGAAATTTAAAGATTGCGATGTGCCGTCACGAAATTACCGTAACTCAAGAAGAAATCGTTGAAGTTTCGGCTAAAAAACTCAAACACGGCGGAAGGCTTTGTATGTGCCAGCGCACGGAGAGATTTACCGATTTAATTTGTAAAATGGTTAGCGTAGGGCTTAATCCTACGCGTATTCAAACGGTTGTAACTAAACCTGGCGGAGCGCCTTATTTGTTTTTAATTGAGGCGGTTAAGGGGGTAAAACCTCAATTCAAGATTTTGCCAGAGTTTGTAAACGTAGGTGTGTAATGATATATTTTATTTCAACGCCGATAGGCAATTTAAAAGATATTAGTTTAAGAGCGATAGAAACGCTTAAAGAAGTTGACGTAATACTATGTGAAGACACTCGCCACAGTTTAAAACTTTTAGACCATTACGATATCAAAAAACCGCTTGTTTCTTACCATAAATACAACGAAAAGGAACGCCTTGAAGAAATTTATAAAATGGCTTGTGAAGGCAAAAACGTTGCAGTTATTTCAGACGCCGGCACTCCCGTTATTTCAGACCCGGGTAACGTGCTTACTACTTTTTTAACGGAAAAGGGGGTAGAGTATACGGCAATACCCGGCGCTACGGCTTTTACGCCTGCGCTAATACTTTCGGGGCTTTCAGCAGATAGATTTACCTTTATTGGATTTTTACCCGAAAAAACTAAAGATAAAGACGCGCTTATTAATGATTTTAAAGACGTTAAAAGCACGCTAATATTTTATTCTGCCCCACACGATATAAACAAAGATTTACTTTATTTATATAGTAAACTTGGGGATAGAAAGGTATCGGTTGTTAAAGAGATTACTAAACTTCACGAAAGGGCGTATAATGGCACTTTATCAACTTTACAAATTGAAAACCCAAAAGGTGAATTTGTAATAGTAGTTGAAGGCGCGACTGAAAAGAGAGATTTTTCAATTAGTGAAAAGGAACATATTGACCTTTATTTAGCAAAGGGGTATTCTAAAAAGGACGCTATTAAAATAGTAGCCACCGAACGTGGAGTTAGTAAAAATTCACTTTATAAATACACGGTAGAAGATTAAAAAAAGTTGCAGTTAAGCTGCAACTTTTTTAAATAAATTTTTTAAGCGTTTTGTCTTGACTGAAAAATTCAAGCGCGTTGTCGTTTTGCGATAGAAGTTCAACTATTTGATAAATAACAGCCTCGTGTTGAGAGATAGATTCGCCGTTAATAACGCACACGGCAAACTTGTCAAGAAGTTTTGAAAAATTAAGTTTAATTCTAGGCAAAAGATCAAAGTTTGTAAAGGCGTCGTATAAATCTAGTATAGAGTTAAATATTTTTATTCGTTTAATCGACGTATGCGTAACGCTAAACAATATAAAAGTAGATATAAATAAAGCAGAGGTTATTAACGATAAAACGATATTGTCAAGAACTATTGAAAGAACGAATAACACTATAGTTAATAAGGATAAAACGACTATCAAAGGCTTAAATATTTTAACCGATTTTTCCCTTGAAAAATGTTTGGGTATACAGTCTTTTAAAAGCGCTTCAACCTTTTTTAACCTACTGTCGGCTTCTTGGCTTTCATACTCGTCAAGTTCTTCTTTGGGGATAATACGCTTTTTATGATAGGCAGAGTATATCCTTTTAATATTATCTTGTTCAATGGTTGGGGAAAGATCTATTGCGTTTTTTAAATCGGTAAAATGAGTATTTTCTTCGTAATCGGTAAAGTTTTTAGTTTTAGCGTATACGCGCATTAAATAAATTCGCCCGTCAACGGTAGAAAGTTTAAGCGCCTCGTCAGTAATTTTAAGGGCTTCTTCAAACTCGCCGTTATCAATACACCATTGACACTCGTTAAGCATAGAGTCAACCTTAATGTATTTTTCGCCCTCGGCAATTTTAAGATTATCGCTTTTTATACGCGCTAGCGATTGATAGTATTTTATGGCTTGGTTGGTATTAATTTCTTTTTTACAAGAAGGGCATACCGTAACCGCGTTGCCAGATTGCCCCAAAAACTCGTGCATACACTCGGGGCATTTCATTTTAAATTCAGTCATACTGTCCCTTTATAAATTCGAGCGTTTCAATTTTTGAAACGCTCGCTTCTCGTTATTTTAATTGTAACATAAATTCAACGTTATTACAAGAGTTTTAATTAAACTATCGTAATTATTATATCGCCCGTATCCGTTTCAATTTTGCATTTGCCACCCGAAGTGGTATCGGGAACGTTAACTCTACCCGTGTCGCTATCGGCGATAAAATTTTTCTGGGTAAGTAAACTTCCTTTAACGTCGCCAGTGTCCGTTTCAACGTAAATTTCACCCGCGTCGGAACTATCGAAAATAACGTCGCCCGTGTCGCGTTCTATTTCAAATTTATCGGTTGCGATTACGTTTTTTATAGTTATATCACCAGTATCGCCGTCAGAGATTAAAAGTTTACAATTAACGCCGTCAAGCGTAACGTCGCCGGTTGAAACGGTAAGGTTTATAGTGTTTGCGGAAAGATTATTAAGTGCAATATTGCCCGTTGAAGTTTTAATTTTAATAAGTTCGTTTGCCGATGCTAAACACTTAACGTCGCCCGTTGATACGCTTACGTCTATATTGTTAAAGGTAAATTCTTTACCAATTTCAACCGAGCCTGTATTACTTTCAACGCCAAGCGATTGATACACGGTTTTATTAAGATAAACGGTAATTTTGGGCGTGTTAAAGTTAATTCCTATATGTTCGTACCACTTTCTATTTTCGGTTACGCTTATCGTGAGTTTACCGTTTGAAACGGCTACTGTGTGAGGTTGTTTTTCGTCTTCAAAACAAACCACTTTATTATCGCCGTCGGTTGAAGGAAGAATAGTAATATCGGCGGTATTTGCG
>JAEIGA010017955.1_pt1 | contig 10775 bp, 11 predicted proteins | sample 9270691 | NCBI WGS metagenome assembly JAEIGA01 (sample SAMN17057246, study PRJNA624740) | gut metagenome | biome: biome; isolation source: fecal sample | host: Bos grunniens | place: China: Xizang | collected 2019 | reverse complement strand
TCAACGATTGACTTCATCCGCTTCACCAATGAATAGCGTGGATGGTCAGGATAGACAGTGAACACAAAGGAACCTGTCTTGTTCAGTTCCAGTTCAATGGATGGGTCAAAGATCTTCAGGCTTTCAAGATTGCTGTGGTATAGAAGACTTCCATCACAGTATATCCGATACATATTGGCACCCCCATCACAGTTTTCCTTGCGTGTAGGTGAATGTTATGCTTCCGGTGCCAGTGACGGTGACAAGGTTGTCCCCTTCCACCAGTTCCAGTTCCGGAAGCAGATATGAACCAGAAGACAGGTTCCACACTTTGCCTGAACCAAATGTGACAGTCAGTCCGGAATCAGATGTGACCTTGACATCCGGGACTGCTCTTTTCCTGCTGTTCGGAAGTGTGATGACCGAAGTGCCAGGTATAGCCTTGGTGACAATTGTGGTGCTTATCTGGTGCTTGTACGGTTCACAATCACAGTCAATGGTCAGCTTGCCAATGTTCTTGTCAGCCTTCCATTCAGTCACGCTGATTCTTCCGATGTAGTACCACTGCGGATCATCATCAAGGGTGATGGTCATCTTCTTTCCGTGCAATGCGTTCTGCACCCTAGAAAACAGGGGCATAAATTCAGAAGGGATGACCATGCTTGAAAACTCAAAGGAAAGGTTGCGATTGCCGTACTTTGTTTCGCCAAAGAATTCAGTCAAATCAAGAACACCATCACCGCCCGGAATGTCAATGGTTTCCGTTTTGGGTGATGGTGTTCCAATGGTTTTGGATGCAAGAATTAGCTGAAAATCATTCCATGAATGATAGTTTCCAAACATGATCCCCTTCATAATTTTTTCCCCTTATTCTGTTGTATGGTTTAGCCCCACCCTTTCGGATGGGGCATATTGTTATTCGATGGGTTCATTGATGGTAATAATAGATGCACTATCCATGCCACCACTCTGGATGCGAATATGGGTGCAATCGTTCGGAACGGTAAACTGAATCAAGTTGCCGTTACCGTCACGCACTGCCTGCTGATAACTGTCCAGCTGAGTGCCATTGCTGGAAGCCGTTTCTGCAGCAAAGCTATTGTTGAAGAAATGTACTTTACTATTCTCTCCGCTGCCAGTCGGCATTGTGACATTTTTAAGATAAACCACATCACCGGAAGTAACAGGAATCCAGCCAGTCAAATAAATACCAGTTGATGTGGATTCTTTATCGCCGGATGCACTCCATCGGGTATTTGCCTTATATCCGGGTGTATCGTTCGCATTGTAGATACTGACACCATCAGCACCCAAAGCAATAGGCAATTGGTTGGTGTAATTGACCACATTGATTGTAACTTCAATTTCCCGGCTATCGCCTCTGCCAATACGAACGACATGGATTTTCTTGGCATCGTAGTCCGCGATAATACCGCTGACGGAAGCTTCGTTTGTTGTACCGCCTAAATCACGGGGATTGAGAGAAGAACCCCGCAGATGATAGCTGTCTGTAGCTGTCAAAATTACAGGGATACCGTCAGTAGATGTGAAATCATAATCCACATGGGTATGGCCACCAATGCAAAACTCTACCCGACCGCCCTTGTCTGCAAAATCATAAGGAACGGATTCACTGCCGATTGTAATAGAACCGCTGCCGCGTTTATTGTAGGCGTCAAAAAGATTCAGCAACGCCTTGCAATAATTTGGTACATCACCGACAGTTGGTGTCGCGACATCGGCATACAAAAACCAGATATGGCTAATCACCACGATGTGCCATCCTTCCGGGGTACTTGCCAATGTATCAGCCACAAACTGTCCCTGTCCATTTTCTCCGCTACCAGTCAAAGTAACACAGAAGCTGGTATTTAGATACAGATACCGTGTTTTCTCGTTGGGTTCGTCAATGTAATAGTAGAAATCACCACCACGCACAATGTCGTGGGATTCTTCGGAAGCCATTGACATACCGTAAAGATGGTCATTCAAATACTGAATATTACCATTTGCATCGTGATTACCAATAACGCTATGGTGGTTTGGTAAATCACGAATAGCCCTTTTATATTCTCGCATTACTGCGACCCAATCTTCTTCGGTTTTGCCAGTATCGGGATCTTCATAATCATTACTAAAATCACCGCCAAAGGTCACCCTATTCATAGCAGTATGAAGGCGCAAATACTTCAGCAGATTAGGGGACATTCCCGAACCATAGCCCCAGTGGGCATCCGTATAAAATAGGAATGCGGACTTGTTGCGTCCTGCTGATTCCATAGCAACACGAATATCGTCAACGCGTTCGTCTAGGTGGGTCTGCCAGTAGTCAGGAATAACATCCGAAGCAATAGGCATTGTTCCAATTATCATTTTTCCGCTTGCATCGTGGGCAGTTACACCTTCTGCTAAAGTATCAGCGGTAACAGTGTCATTGGTCAAGTCAATCAGTGTTTCCGCACCGTTTTCCGTGTTCATAACAACTTTATTTACTGCCATGCTTTCACGCCCTTCCTTTAGCCGATTGTTACTGTCTTGCCACCAGCAGAATTGTCACTTTCCACATAGGGAATTGCTTCCACAGTCACACTGGACAGACAGGTGTAGCCGGTATCGGGAACAATGGTCTGTGCAGTTGTGTTGGGTGTAACGGTCTTTTCCTGTGCCTTTTCACCTTCTTTGGGGGACATCGTACCAGCCACACCCAAGATGGTAACACCTTCACGGATGTTTGCAGGAGTAAGCTTTGCCTGTTCAGCAGCATCAATCTGAACAGTGCCAGAGCCATCGTGATATCCCTGTGGAACAGTGTACTTGCCAGTTTTGCTGGGAATGGTACCGCTGACAGCACCATTATTCTTCATCGTACCAGTGACCTTGTTGCCCTTGTTATAGGCGGTTTTGCCAATCAGAATTTCGGAAGCAGTTGCGGTTGCATCCTGAGTATTGGCATCGTAGTCACACGCACCGTTTACGACTTCACCATCAGCACCATGTGCCTTGTAACCCACCAGCAGCTTGTCGGCGGTTACGGTGTCCGAAGTCAGGTCAAGCAGTGTGTTGCCACCATAAATAATTTTAGAAATTGCCATGTTCGTTCTCCTCAATTCATAGTTATTTCTTTTTCGCTTCCAATGTAGACCGTATTTCCACCAGCCGTATTTCCAACACTGAAAAACGGAATTTCCAAGATTGTGATATCATCTGTCAGAACGCGTTCTTTGGTTGCCAGTGTCTGGTTTTCCACGGAAGGGGTCACTTCATAGCTGCCTTCATAGATATCACCGCCAACATATTCCTTTGCGTGGAAGATTTCACCGAAGTCAACATCAATGCTGTGGGACATTCTTTAGCTTTCAGAATGAATCATTTAGTCTGTATAGCCGTACTTTGTAAGCACAGCCAGCACATCTTCAGACAAAACCTTCTTCAATTGACCATAGGGAAGTTCCATGATTTTGGACACAATGACATCGAGATCTGATGCCTTTTCCTTCTTTTCGGAAAATGACTGTCTGATGACGCTGATTTTTTTCTTCATATCCATCAGGATGTAACCTCCGCATAAAGTTCATTGATCAATGCTTCATATTCTGCAAGCAACTGTCTTTCGTATTCACGCTGTGCGTTGTCCAGTTCGGCATAAGGCTTCCAAGGATAAACCTGCGCATAACCTTTACTTGTGTCATAGCTATAGCCTTCCACAAAGGCATCGCACTTGCCATCAAAAAAGCTGGTTTCAACTGCGGTCATAGTGCCATCATTCACGGTGTGGCACTTAAATTCAGAATCATAATAGATTGTTCTCATTCATGCCACCTCATTCCATATAAACATCATAGACCCGCACTTTGCTGGTTACGCTGCCTGATGTTGCAACATACGCCAAAGCTCCGTATACAATATAATAGCTTCCGGAGATAGCGGAAACATCAAGTTCCATAAATCCCTCACCAGCGTTGGTATATTCCAAAAACGCAACTCTGGTTTGAGAAATCTGCTGGGGGTCTGTGCTTACATGAATTGTTGCGCAAGCTAGGTTTGAACCTGAAGATCCTACCGATTCACAGTTCACCTTTGCAGTTATTTTGTTAATGTTCGTAAGATCAACAGGTTCGTCTGTCACATAACAACACAGTCCAATCGCATATTGACCACCGTTTCTGTATGCAGTAAAAAGAACATTGTCAAGACCGGGTTCTATGCTATAAGATGTGCCACCATTCTTATACTCGCTCGATGCCAAGACCATTTTGCCAGACGAAAGCAACCATGTTCTCCAGTCAACCCACGAACCACCTTGGTAGATTTGCGCAGGTTTATATGCCCATGCACCGTTGATGTACTGATAGGCATTCATGGGATAGACCATAAGCACATTTTTCTTCAACGAATTGAATCCTGCGGTGCTGGATGTGCCTGTGGAAAACCAGACAATCCCTTCGGACGGTGCTTCCGGTTCGGTTGCGCTAAATACCCAGCCTGTAATCTCAGCATCCGTGTCAACCCAAATTGTGTTCTCTTTTGCGCTTTCAGGCTGCGGATTGCCTACAACTTTGAAGTTAAGACCAGTACCGCCACCGCCTGTGTTAGTTCTTCCAATCATTATGCATTCCCCTTCCAACAGATGATAACAGGAACCGTGATATTTGCTTCAGGCAGGTCGGAAGCGTACAGATAAACACCGCCATTGTAACTTTCCGCAACAGGTGCAAACAGTCCGCTTGTTGCATCAGCAAGGCTGAAAATGATTTCAGGAATCATGGATTTCAGAACACCTTCCAAGGAAACTGCTGCACGGAAGGGGAAATTTTCATAGGTTGTGTCAGCGACAAAATCAGCCATGTTCACAGAAACATTGTTGAACTGAACCTTCTTCAATTCAACACCAGTGCCAGCTTCCAGATTCAGAAGTTCATTCTGAATTGCAGAAAGGAATGCTTCAAACTGGTTCTGCATGGTGGTTGTGTCAATGGTGACATTTTCTGTGACAATGCCACACACAGAAGGATCCAACCGTTCGTCCGTGATCATACTTGCAGTGATTGCAGTTGTGCCAGCTGCAAGGTTGATCTTTGCAAGGCTGATTTGACGGACTGTGCTGTTGTTGGTCAGTTCAGGTGCAAGGGCTGCGCTCGAAAGACTGCCCTTCAGGATCTTGATTTCAGGAAGGTCAACATAGTTTGTGGTCTTCCATTCCACAATGATTCTGTCAACACGGTTCAGTGTGCTATCAGCAGGATCAACAGCAACCTTCAGCTTGGTGCCATTGACCGCTTCATGGTCATTCCACCACACGATTCCGTCCTTGCCAGCACTTGCAATCCAGCCAAGACCATCAGAAACAGTCACAGCCATTTCACCCTGGACAGCAGAAACAGCTGCATTGTTTTCCGCACCGAAGACACCGGATGTGCGACCATGAAGCCACTTCATGACATCTTCGGCACCAATAAAGACATCCTGATTGTTTGGAAATGATTTGATATTAGCCATTCGCTCACTCCTCTTTTTATCCTATTGTTGCTGTTAATCCACCCATATTGTTAGACACAACAGAATAAGGAATTTCTTCAATTAAGGTATCCTGTTCCAACAACATTCCTGCGGTTTCAAGCGTTTGATCACTTGTGCTTGGGATAACCGTATACGCACCCTTGTAAACTGGAACGCTAGTATTGCCGGATATGGAAGGTTTAACAGGGATTCGAGTTGTTATCTTAACCTCATCGATTACCGTTAATTTTGGTTCGCCAAGAATGATTTCAGTCTTGGTCTTCTTGTTATCCAGTGTGTACTTGATGCCCTTGATTCTGGCACTGAATGACACACCAAAACGAATAGACACACAGGACACAACATCACCAATGTTGTACAGTGTGCCTAGTTCAGAAGGATCAATTGTGACAGAAAAGGACTGTCTGCCGATACGCTTTCCAAGTTCCATTGTGGCATACGCAACAGCCCTGGCTTTGCAATCCTCAACAGATTCATCCACTTCCTGATATACGGATGTGTCAAACCAGATTTCCCTTCGGTCATCCCCGGTTGCCGTTCCCACGGTTTCCACAAATTCCGTGCCATCATTCAAGATGCCCTTCACATATGCAACATTTTTGAAGGTGCTGTCATCGTCGTTGATAACAAGGTCTTTTGCTGTTCCTTGTTCATCAGAAAAGACAACGGCATGAATTCCTTCCGTAAGGTCTGCACCCTTGTAGATCTTGAATGTGTGGCTAAGTGTGTCCGGATCCCAAATCATCTTGTTGCCAAGCTGGGATTCTTCCAGGAAGGGTTTGATCTCATCAAGGATCTGACCACCATCCAGAATGGTGTTTGTTTCTTCTGTCAGGCCTTCCACAGGTGCTGTTGACAGTCTTGCCAGTCCTCGCATGTTGTCATTCACAATGTCATAAATACCGCTTTCCAGATTGGTCAGTGTGTATTTTGTGGCAATGCACCGCTTGTTAAGAATCCAGTTTGCCGTGTATCCGTTGACCGTGATCCGGTTTGCATCCGTTTCCGTTTGGGAATTGACAATGAAATATGTCACATCCCGGTCAGTGTCAAACAGCAGATTGCCAACCTTCAATGCCGTGATATTGTAATCATTGACAGGGGCTACAAGCACCAGTTTTCCAATGTCATTGTAATAGACTGTCATGATTGTGCTGATTGCGTGTCTAAGTTCGTACCTTGTGGAAAAATCAGAAGGATATACTTCAAAACTCATAGCGCAATCCCCACAATCTCAATAGCAAAGTCAATGTCCACCTGCATGTTAGACAGTCCGCTTTCTGCTTCCGGTTTCAGAACATTGTCACCAACACCCAGTTCAAACAGGTTGCTTGAAAGGCTCAATGCACCACGGCAATCACCATCAACACTGGATGTGACATAGGTTCTGTCATGGGTGATCTTAACCACAAGCCTTTCGCCTGCAACAAGGGTCTTTTTCACAAGCAGGAATTTTCCTGTTGTGGCATTGGAAATCTTGGGATTTACAACTTCACCCTTTGCTGTGAATGTTGCGGTAAACGGAACAGGAACCTGACCGCCGTTGAACACATTCATGAACTTTGTTTCCATGATCTGTCCGAACTGATAACTTCTTGAAATATTCCACGGAAATTTGAAAAGCTTTTGTACACCACTCAAAACCTTGCTTGCACTGTCATCCTTGCACCAGTAGGGATACGCTGCCAGCAAGGAAAACTGAAACCGTGCGCTGTGTGTCTTGGCTTCAATGGTGGGTGTTGCGGTAGGCCAGACATTCAAATAGAAATCATCTGCATACAGTTTTCCACCAATGTCCGGACGGACAACGGAAATCAGTCTTTCCTTGTTTTCGGACTGCATGTCACCAACAAAAAAGCCAGTGATGGTCACTGGCCTTGGTTGTATGTTGGTTGATTGAATTGTTGCACCAGTCTGGTTGATGCCCTTTGCCTGTGACAGGTTGACTGCAAGCGTATCAATGCCGTTGGGTTTATTGATCAGGTAACCACCAGCAAAGTCAAACACAACGCTGTCACCGTTATCGTTTACATACCGGAACAGCTTTGACAAATTGTTGAAATTCATGTTACCCACCTCGCTTGCTCAAAATATGCTGCTGTTACACTTGCCAGTTCAACAGGGGTCTGCGGAACGGTTTCAATGTTCTGGATGACTGTCACGCCACCGCCACTGGATCCAGATCCAGAATTGCTGCTGTTTCCATCGGTTGCGGTTGCCTTTCCTGCTCTCCATGCGTTTGCTTCTTCTGCGGTCAGAACAGCTTCGCCCTTGTGCAGATATGCCAGATAGTTGTCATAAGGAACATAGTCCATGCCAACATCAAGACCAGGAATACTGCCACTAAATGTGACAGGAACACTGACACTGCCAATGCCCTTTTGGAGTGCCTTTGTGATTTCCTTGCCAAAGTTTGTCATCTTGGATTCAATTTCAGGAAGCTTTTTGTTCATTCCCTGAAGGAAGCCTTCAAATGTTTCAATTGCAGCTGTGTTGGCTTCAGCAGACTTGTCCAGGGCATCAACGGCTGCTTGATAGGAATCAGTCATGTCCTGAAGTTCCGCTTCAAATTCACCGTTCATCAGTGCCATGGTTTGTGCCAATTCGCTTTCGGATTCCGTAACCTGCTGATTGATGTCAACGAATCCCTGAATGATTTCCTGACCCTTTTCTGTGGTTGCACCACCAGCTTTTTCAACAGCATCCACAATTGCTTTTGCATATGCTGCACCTTCAGCACCATAGGACTGGAAAGCATCAGCAAGGCTGCCAAGTCCGTAGTCCTTCAATGCTTGCAGGTTTGCGGTATACGAATTGTTGAAATCAATCTGGGACTGCATAGCAGTCATCATTTTGGTGACATTGGTGCGGACAGAAATAGACGCTTTTTCAAACGGATCAAAGAAGCCTGAAACCTTGTTGTAAATGCCTTCATAGGTTTCTGCAAACTTTTCAAACAGGGCTTGTGCATCAGCAACATATTGATCCGTTATTTCATTGAACTTTGCCGTTGCCTGTGCTGTTTCTTCGGTTATTGCAGGAACTTCTTCAGCTGCCAACCGTTCAGCTTCAGCCAATTCATAGTATTGTGATTCAGCAATTTCCAATGCAGCAGTCAGATTCATCAGTTCCTGATGACCTTCTTCTGTCCACAAAAGTGCCTGTGTTTTGTTCAGGTTTTCAATTTGAACACGAAGTTCTTCCATTTTTGCTGCTGCTTCTTCGGATGTTTCTGCTGTTCCTGCTATTGCTTTACCTGCAACACCGCTTGGGTCAATCATGCGTTCAAGGGCATCCGCTGCAAGGTTAATTGCCTGAGCAAGCTTTTCCCTATAAAGGGTCACAATCGGTTCAACAGTTTCACCCCATCTTGCTGTTGCAGCAGTCAACTTTTCCTGTGCCTTAGTAGCAGCAATAACATCCTTGTTGTTTTTCTTGTATGCATCAGCAGAATCAGCATACAACGAAATAAGTTCTTCAGTGATTAACGCTGCTCTTGCTCTTTCAGTGTTGCAAGCGTTAAGCTTTTCCTGGAATGCTTCTTCAGAAGAACCTGCCCAATTCAATGCATCAATCAGAACACCTGTCAGCTGTCCTGTTTTCGCTGTTTCATTGGCTGCTTCCATCAGACCTTCGATGGGAAGGGAATCATCAAACAACGCAAATGCACCAATACATGCATCTGTCATTGCCTTCATTTCTTCTTCGGTTTCACAAAGCTTTGCAATATGCTGGGAAGCTTCAACAGCTCGTTCGGTTTCGCCAAGAATGGAATATAGTTCCTGATATACCGCATTCGCTTCTTCCGTTGTGTGTCCAGCGGAATCAAATGCAGTTTCAAGCTTGCCCATTTCAAGTCGATATGCCCTTGTTTCATCAGCAAGCGAAACCATTGCAGCACCAATGGCAGCTATCGCAGCCACAACAGCTGCACCAGCCACCGAAATCTTCTTGAATGCATCGATGATGTTCTTTCCGGATTCTTTGGATCCTTTACTGGCTTTGTCCGCAGCAACTTCAATATCTTTGTAGGCTTTCCGCATAGCAGTTTTGGCATCATCACCAGCTTCGACATAAGCCCTGGCCAGTTTTTCTGCTTCGCTTTTCACTTCATCAGTGGTTTTGTTTGCCTTTTTTGCTATTTCTTCAAGCTTTTTGGCTGTTATATCACCGTTCTTCTTGAAGCCATCACCGATTTTTTTGGCTGATTCTCCTGTCTTTTCCGCTTCATCTGCCGTTTCATTCAAAGCATCAATTGCTTTCTTTGTGTCAACAACGACTTCGCCAAATAACTTAAAAATATCCAATGACCTTTCACCTTCTTTCATTGGAAATGTAAAAGGTCATTGGTTGAATGACCTTTTACCTAGTATTTCCACGCAATGCGTGGTTCCATCTATCTGCAAGCCTTCCATCAATGGCAGGAATCAGTTCTCCAACCATTGCACCGCTGTTTAGATAGATTTTCATTTCTGCCAGTCTTTCAAGCTGTTCAGAAATGTGATTTAGTAACGCATAGATCCGTTGGTCATTTCCATTTTGGAAAGAACCACTGTTCAGCTGGATTTCAAACAGATCTTGCGCAACTCTGGAAATCCATGCTTTGTTATGCTCTAGCGGAACAACAGCTTCCGCACCGGAACCTTCCAATATACCGACCTGACCCTTTTCAAGCACACCGCCCCTTGCCAATCTGGGAAGATTGACTTTTGGCACCGTGCCAACATTGACACCAGGAAGCTTGTTTGCAAGCTTGATGGCACTGTTTATCAGTCCAATTCCTTTGTTTATTGCCTTTTCTATTGTGGAAAGTGCCTTGTTCAATCCAGATTTCACGGCATTTCCCATGGCAGTGCCAAGGGAAGAACCGATAGATCCGAACTTGGACTTGATTTTTGACCACAAGCCACCAAAGAAAGAACCCCAACTGGAAAAGACACCCTTGATATTTTTCCATGCGGTTTGGAATGTGGTGCGGAACCAGGAACCGATATTGGAAAAAGTTTTTGTTACGCTTTTATAAGCATCAGAAAACCATTTCTTCACGCTATCCATGGCATCTTTTCCAGCCTTCTGGACTTCACGGAACTTGTCGGAAAACCACTTTCCAATATTGGAAAAGGTCTTTTTGATAGATTCCCATGCAGAAGAAGCCATCTGTTTGATCTTGTTCCAAGCATCAATCCAGAACTTCCGGAAGCCTTCAACATTGTTCCAAAGGTACACGAAAGCCACCACAAGACCTGCTATCACCGCAACAATCAAGGCAATGGGATTGG
>JAEIGA010017954.1_pt1 | contig 10775 bp, 9 predicted proteins | sample 9270691 | NCBI WGS metagenome assembly JAEIGA01 (sample SAMN17057246, study PRJNA624740) | gut metagenome | biome: biome; isolation source: fecal sample | host: Bos grunniens | place: China: Xizang | collected 2019 | reverse complement strand
TTTTTTTCCTCATCCTTGCCCATTTCGAAGAGTATGGTCACCACTCCGTCCGATTTCTTTCCTGTGCCGATGAATGCCGATTCGGTCTGGCCGGTCATGAGGGCTGTGATGGAATTGACCCATTGAAGTCCTTCGACCTGTCCGACGGAAATCTTCCATGTCTCCACGACAGGATGGGTCTCCACCTCGACTGTTATGCTCATGTCCTGATCCAGATCCACGGCAGGAATCTCGAAATTGTGATGATCTCCTACCCATAGATAGTCCGGCTCGTTTACTATGCGCTCGGTGCCTTCGATGATAGGATCCTTCGTGACAGGGTTCTTTGTCTTTGACTGGCCCTCTGCCTTGGCAGCTTCGGCCGCCATCAGCCTTCTATGTTCGGCTCTGCTCTTGAGGAAGCTTTCGATCTGCGACTTTATGAATGCCGACACCTCATTGGTATATGCCTCGACAGTATTCCTGTTCTTCTCGTTCCTGACGATAGTACTTTCCGTACCTATATTATATACCAGAAGGTCGTATTTTCCGGGGCGAGGATATATGTAGCCTCCTGTCGGAGGGATGTAGTCCGAGTAGGCTATCTCGCCTGTTTCGGTATCGAAGAGGTCGACACGCATCATCTCAGGCTGGCTGATGTTTCCGCCGTTGACCACTTCCGTCTTGATCTTCAGCTTCATGTTGACAGCGGTCGTATTTTCGGAGAAAGGACGGCGCTGGCATGAAGATGCAGCTGTCGCAAGGATCAGCAGGAAGCATATGATTCTGAACATTTTCATCGGCGTCCCTCCTTCTTCTTGCCGAACGGCACGACAAGGCTTACGGCCGCCTTTGTAGGACCGACATAATCAAAACGGATTTCCTCATCATCCTTGAAAAGCGGACCATATTCATCAAGCACATGATAATTCCTTCCCCATGAATGGATGTATCCGAGAGCCAATGTGAATTCAAGATTCAGGCGTTTCTTCCTGCCGATCGGCATGGCATAGGTATAGTCCAGTCCGGCACTGATGAATTCTCCCTGCAGCCCCTTGAAGTTCCTTTCGAAATCATAGTATCCTCCGGCGCCGTAAAGTCCTACGGAATGACCCAGAAGCCTGTCCTTGGCCGTCCTGTTCCTTCCCAGCCAGTACCGTCCTTCGACCGACCATCCGAGAAGCTCGAAGCAATTCTTGTTCTTCGGACTTGGCCAAATCCATGGGAAATAATAATCCGCCGAAACCGACCATCTGTCTCCCAGAGGAAGTTCCGCACCGACATTCAGCGCCGGAACAAGGAGGTTGGTCCTGGCTGCAATAATGACAGGATCTTCATCCATATGCGCGTCGCGTCCGGATTCAGCTTTCACCGCCGAACCGGATACAATCAACAGACACGCTACCAATAAAGTCCTTATCATTTCCCGTATTTCGCCTTTTTTAACGGACGATTTTTTCAATGCGGATGCACGACAATTCCAGCAGGTGTCACCTGGGAAGATCGATAAAAAACAAATTTACACACACATCAAGTTCTGTCGTCCGAACCTTGGAATAATGCAATCTTCACGAAAGAGTCTGACTCTCAAGTAAAGACAGCACCTACAAAGGTAAAACAAATTTGTTAAAAAATTACAAATGGGGGGGGTAAAATCAGCACTAAAACCGACGATTTTAAGCAAATGAACCAGTTTTAGGGGCAATATGAACCAGTTGCTGTAAAAATCGTCCGTTTAAAAAGGCGAAAAAGACACTTTTCCATGAAGGGATTCTACATCAGACATCTGGCCTCAGCCATCGCTATTCTATTCCTGTCTGCCGTCTCTACGTCGGCTCGCGGGGAAAGATATGCTATTGAATCTGAACCAGATGTTTCGACAAAATCTTCATCCCTTTTAAAATACTCCTGGGAATCATTCACAGATTTTATAGAAGAAAATATCAGTTCCGGTGACGAGTCTGTAAGGTTTGCTGTCAAGACCAACGGACTGGGACTCATCAGCCTTATACCTAATGCAGGCGCGGAAGTCTATCTAGGCAAAAACTGGAGCATTTCTGCAAGCTGGAACCATGCATGGTGGCACAGCGACAAAGCATTGTGGTATTGGAGAACTTACGGCGGAGAAGTAGCAGGACGCAAATGGTTTGGAAGACAGGCCATTGAGAATCCTCTTTCCGGTCATCATATTGGTCTTTATGCACAGATGCTGACGTACGACTTCCTCCTGGAAAAAAAGGGAATCCTTGGAGACAAGTGGAGCTATGCCGGTGGATTCGAATATGGCTATTCCTTCCCTCTGAACAATTGCCTCCGTCTTGACCTTGCTCTCGGAGTAGGATTCATGGGAGGAGAATACATGAAATATGTTCCGATGGATGGCCATTATGTGTGGCAGTCAACCATGAAGCGTCATTATTTCGGCCCGACCAAGGCTGAGGCTTCGCTTGTATGGATCATGGACTTTAACAAGGGAGGGCGTAAGAGATGAGAAAAATTATCATAGCATCCCTTATGATCCTTCTGGCCTCATGTACGCACAAGGATCTTTGTTTCGACCATGACGCACATGCTCCAAAAGCGGAATACATCCTCGACCTGTCTTTCGACTGCGAATGGGAATATAACGTCGAGAACAGCATAGACTGGCAAAAGGAATGGTCGGAAAAATATGGCATTGAATACGATGACATACGTCCATCCGAACCGGAAGGTGTACGAGCTCATGTATATAACGAAGACGATCAGACCGAAACAGTCCGTAACCTCTCAAAGCATAATTCGACAATCCGTTTCAGCCAGGAAGGTCATTATGACCTCCTCTTCTACAATAACGACACGGAATACATCGTCTTTGAGGGTCTTGAATCTTTCGGTTCCGCACACGCGACTACGAGAGGAGCGACAAGATCATCCATCATGAATCAACCGGATATGCTTTTCGGAGCATACATTGATTCGCTCTATGTGCAGGAAACTGCAATCCCTGACACATTGGAAGTACGTCTGAAGCCGCTTGTATACACATACCTCCTTCGTTTCGAAGTATCTGAAGGAGCTGAACTCATATCATCTGCAGGCGGTATCATAACCGGCCTTGCAGCAGGTGTCAATCTGTTTGACGGAAGCACATCATCTGGCGAAGGATCCATAGCTTTTACCTGTGAGATGAAAGGTGGATACGGAACACAAGGACTTATCCGCACTTTCGGCATACCGGACTATCCGAACTCCAACTATCTGAAAGGAGATGAGAGAGAGAGGAAACATGAGCTGTATCTGGACGTAGGACTGACAAACGGAAAGGCCAACACATTCAAATTCGACATAACCGATCAGATGCTCGCTCAGCCACATGGTGGAGTCATCATCATAGAGGACTTAAAGGTCAGCGAAATCGTGAGCGGAGGTGCATTTGATGTGGGAGTAAACGGTTGGGGCGACTATATCGATGTACCGCTCAACTAAAAAAGAGACAGACTAAAACAATATTTATTAACAACAATAATTCATTAAATTATGAAGAAACATTTTTTATTCTTGGCTATGGCTGTAGCAGCCATGACAAGCTGTATGAAGGATGAGGTCATCGCCACTTACGAGCCAACTCCTCAGGCAATCGGTTTCGAGTCTTTCGTCAATAAGGCGACAAAGGCAATCGGATCTACAACAACTCCGGATATTGCTGGCGGATTGAAGAAATTCTATGTTCATGGCAATTATGGTTCTACTGCACCATACTCACCGGTTTTTGATGGTGTTACTGTAAACAAAACAGTTGACGGAGCAAATATATCATGGGATTATGAAGGACAAGATAAGTATTGGACAGCAAATACTTATAATTTTGCCGCATATGCACAGGGTAATGACGATACTGCTCCAGCAAATGTGACCCTTACCGGCAACACATTCAGCATCACAAACGTTACTATTCCTTATACAACAGCTGCTGCTACAAAAACAACATCTGATGCCAAGGACCTTGTTGCTGACTTGGTACAGACTACAGGTACTATGCAGAGAACAGAAGCTGTTCCATTTACATTCAAGCACCTTCTTTCAAAGGTTAAGTTTACTGTCCAGAATACATATCCAAAATTTACCATGAATATCACTGATCTTACAATCGCTGGTGTAAAGTATAATGGTTCATTTGCTTCAGCAACAGCTGCATCGTGGACTCCTACATCGGGCATGTGGACTCCAAGCGGAGAGGGTCTGACTAATTTCATCCCAGTAGCTGCTACAAACAACATCGCTGTTGCTGCTACAGTTTTCAGCGATGAACTTCTTGTTATGCCTCAGGCACTTGGTTCAGTAACTTTCTCTATTACTGCTGATTTCTATGATGGTTCAGATAAGGTTGATACTAAAACCGTATCTGGTACTTTGAGCAGAACAGGCAACACTAGTTGGGAGCCGAACAATTCTTATAATTATACAATCAGTCTGCCGTCAGCAGCTAAACCTATCGTGATAGGAACTGTTGGCGTTAACACTTGGGGTGCAGATACCGTTATCGAGTTGAATGATTAATAATTCATGACTTTATCATACCTGATGAGGCATTTCGTCCTCATCAGGTATGATTTATCTATTTTCGATGAAACTTATTCTCAAAATACATCTGATTGTCGTCATCTTCTTCTGCCTGGCTTCCTGCACCGATAAGATAGTGCCGGACGTAAATGGTCATGCCATCGGCATGTCTGCCGGTATTGCCAGCACCCGCGTTACAGAAGCTGACATAGACGACTTGAGGTCGTCGGGCTTTTCCGTATATGGCGGATATCTGGGTGATGATCCGACTAAGGTGTTTGATGGAGATCTGGTTTCAACAACAAACGGCATAGATTGGACTTATACAAACACAAAGTATTGGAGTTTCAATACTTATAATTTCTATGCCGTACATCCGACGACAGCAGACGTATCCTATAACGCATCTACTGGAGAATTTAAAATAATAAATCATAACATTATGGATAATCAGGATTTAGACCTCCTGATAGCCAAGACCGAAAACCATGAATACCCTGACGACGGCTCAGTCGTCAATATGAATTTCACCCATGCTTTTGTGCAGGTTTCCTTCCAGGCAAAGAAGGATGCTGGCGCAGGTACGGGAGATCCTGTAAAAATCGAAAGCGTTTCTTTATATGGAGTACCTTCTTCCGGCACATATAGTTCAAAATCAGATACATGGACTTATTCATCCGTTACCACTGAAGATTCTCCATTCGTACAAGGATCCGACATTACTCTTGAAACAACTCCAAAGGATATCTTTGGCGGAGCACAGTTGATGCTTCCGGCTCAGTATATCCCTAATACATACATTCTGAAGGTGAAGCACACTGAAGACAACTATCCTGTTGTGATGTATTTATCTTCAGCATCATTGCACCAGTGGGAACCTGGAAAAAAATACACATACACATTTACAATCATTGATAAGGACCTGATCATTTTTGATCCGCCAAAAGTCACACCATGGACAGAATCCAATGGAAACGTCATTATCGTAGAATAATAACGCACTGAAATGAACAGATATTTCCTATCATATATTTTGATTCCCTTTATCTTCTTGTGTTCATGCAGCAAGGAGAATATCGGCATGCAGCAAGGATCAGAATCTGATCACATCATGTTCTCGGTTCCTGAAATCTTATTGGAATCCGAGCAGGAAACACGTTCGATGCTGCAAGGAGCATCTCTGCCTGTAGGCAGTTCATTCTCGGTGTGGGGTTATTGTCGGGCTTATGCTCCCGGTACGATCAATCTTGATAATAATTCTGCAACCAGTGAGTGGGATATAAAGAAAGCACTCTGTCCTCCAACCCTTTTTACCCCAAACAAACTCGAGGTTACAGTAAATGCCAACGGATGCTCTTATACCGATACACAAAGCGGAGGCACCAAGGCATGGCTGGATGGTGATGACAACATATATTCTTTTGCCGCGATGTATCCGTATGAAGCCAATGGCCTGAATGTCAGCTTCAAGCAACAGAACGGAACATCTGTTGATGCTCCGATTATTACCTACACAATGCCATATTCCGGAGAGGTTACAGCTGATACATATAAGAATACGCCGGATGTCATGGTAGGATTCCGCAAAAACCATCGTAAGATTGACGGCCACGTGCCTTTTACATTCCATCATCTGATGTCAGCTCTTTCTGTGCGCGTGAACAACTACAGCGAATATTACGATTACGATGCCGATAACAACTTGCAGGGAACAGAATTGAAAATACACTCCATAAAGTTGCAAGGTACTTTTCATAAGACGATTCAAGTTGATCTCTCGACTGGTGGAGACTACACCTTCAGTGATTCATATACAGCAACTTATGTTTTATATGAAGATGAAGACGACGATGACGGATATTCCGTTCCATATATAGATGACCCGGAGACTCCTGAAGTGGACGAGACCTCAGTTGTCCTTGGAGAGCCGGTAATGCTTCTTTGTGGCAAACCTGGTATAGACGACCCATATGGACCAGGTTCAAAGAATCAGGATACGGGTATCAAACTGGTACTGGATTATACATTTGGCGGAGTAAGGAAGACTGATGTTAAATTCAATCTTATAAATCCGGATCTGTCTTTCAGTCCTCAAGTCGGAGTGAACTATACCTTCCAGCTTAATTGGATCGGTGACGGCCTTGTGCTTCTGATCATGCCTTCAAGCAATGCGCAGTGGGGTGATGGAGAAGGAGATGACAGCAATACCGGTAATGATGACATCATTTTTGAATAGAAATTGACATATGAAGATACTTCAGCATATATTTCGCTTTTTCATTTGTGCCGCTATTGGCATGACAGCAGCTGCATGTCTGTCAGATGATTATATGTTTCCGGATCAGCCGTCTGTGTCAGAGGACATTGAATACATGACTATGACCATGCAGAGCGACAAACTGCTTCCTCATCAGGTGACTACCCGTGCGTCCGACCCTAAGACCGAGGCAGAGAAAGCGATAAAGCATATGCATGTGCTGTATTTCAATAGTGTGACGGGAAAGCTTCTGACGCCTTATGTGGATCAGAAGACAGGCAAGGAGCGTTTTTTCCCTTATGTGGAGACAGACCTGACCGTCATAAAGATAGACAAGCATGCGATGCTGGAAGCAAATGTGCATACATCAACAAATAACAATAACTCTCTACCGGAGAACCTTGTCATTTATGTATGCGTACTTGCAAATATGGAAAGCATCATTGACGGTGTTGACACAGAAGGATATCCGGTCATAGGTAGTGAGAGAGTTACACTTGATAAGCTTGAACAAGTCTTATACAAGCATCCGTCAGCATCAAGCGACGGTAATGCAATACTTGCTCTGCCAAAGGATGGTATGCCTATGGTAGGTCAGAAAGGCTTTACATTGGAAGAGAACAATATGTCCAATAACCTGACTGTGGAACTGACAGCTTTGATGGCCCGCGTAGACTTCAGCATCAAGATTGATGCTCCTATATATGAGGAGAATCTGCCAAAGCTTACCATGCAGAAATGGTCAGTTCACAATCTTCCGACATCAGTTTCGTTGGGTTATGATCCAGACGCCACTACAGACCTCTCCCAAAAAGGCAAGACCTCAGCCTCCGTGGTCAACAACCAGATCATCTATAACAAAAACGGAACTGTCAGCTTCAGTTTCTATATGTTCGAGAATCTGCAGGGGGCATATAAAGGTGGGGATGACGTTGAGCTGAAGGATGGCAATAAGATTTCTTCTGTATGGGTTCAGGCTCTGAAGGATAAGTATACTGATGTGGATTGGGATACAGAGTTAAAGTATATGACTATATCCGACCTTCAGAAATACAAACCTCTTCTTGCTGGCGATTACGCAACCTATGTCACTTTGACGTCTACATTTACAACCCATGACGGCAAATCATATGATGTTGATTATAACTTATATCTCGGAGCTAATCACACATATGACTATAATATAAGACGCAACTATCAATACAAGAATGATATAACAATAAGAGGTCTTGTTCATAACAATGACAATGCCGACTTGATTGGTAAATACACATTCGACGCCAGGGTAAACATCAGCGAAAGCAATGGATATTTCGTTTCTATTCTTAATGAGAGAGAACATGACGCTCATTTCTGCGTAACTCCTATGGATGTATATCTTTTTAATGGAGGCAGTCTTACGGTAAGTCTGGATAACACATCGCTGGTTGATGGAGGTAATCCATGGGTCAGAATGGAGCATGTTCCGTCTTCATATATGGCGGCAGGAACGGCTGTAAATGCTAATTGTATTGCTTCAAGCAAATCATATCATGCAGGCAATAGTATCAGAAAATATTTTACATCTGACCTGGTAACTAATACTTTAAAAGCCAATACATCATTGACTTGCGACGATCGCGACAGAGTCTACTTCTATATTGATGAAAATCTTAGTACAACTCTTACAAGAGAAGCAACGGTTACTTTGACATATACTGACAAAAATGGCGTGGTTTCATCATCAACACTTACTTTGACTCAGGTTCCGTTGTTGGAAGTGGGGCTAAGTAACGGTACTACAATATATATGGAGCAGTTTGAAGAATACTTAGATCATTATGATCCATTAAATGAGTATTCTACTGATAAATTATACGTCGGACTTCCATGGGGTATGAAAGGTACCACTATAGGTGATGTCGGTAGTACAGAAATTCAGAATAATTATTTTGATGGTCTGAATGTTACAAACCATATTGTTAGTTTGGATGGTACAAAATCTGCTGTAAGCGGCCGTAAAGACAATCAGCTTTATATTACCGATACACCAACTACAGCTGCAGGATACTGCTATTCAAAAAACAAATGGAATACAGCCGGAACTGCAGCTATACAAAAATGGTTTCTACCAGGAATTACGCAGATGGAAGAGACATTGGTTTTGTATTACAATAAGTATCTGGAATTCCAATCAAACTTCTACTGGTCATCTTCTTCAGGAAAGAGAAGGGAATCATATCTTATTTTCTTTTATAGGTATCCTGAAGATACAGACTATGGACGTGCTGTTATAAATAAAAACGGAATGCAAGCGGCGAGCGACTGGGGTGATACAAACGAGACAGCCGATATAAATGAAATTATCAATACTGATCAAGGACAACGAGTCGCAGGAAAAATCCCTCGCGACAAGCATCTCCGCATCCGCGCTTTCCGTACGGATCTGAACTGATTGTTTTGACTTAAAATAAATTTTACTACCTTTGCCTACGTTATAACAATTTAAATACGTATTTACTATGAACCTTAGAGTTTTCAAGAAAGACATTGAGTATTTCGTTGCTGAATTCATTGATGATTGCGCTCTTTTCGTTGCGCTTAACCCGCACAAGGATTCTGACGAGATCGCACAGATAATCGATGAGGCTGTAGAGCTTTACAACGATCTCAAGCATCGTGCAAGCCACCCTGAGGGAAGCAAGAAGGCATTCTACACAGCTCTCACAAAGGAGATGTTCGAGAAGCTCGACGAGCTCTGCGAGAAGCTCAGCGCTGTAGTTTCAAAGCAGGCGTAATTGTCCGGCTCACGCGGATTCAAACCGGTTTCAGAATTTCTGAGGCCGGTTTTATTCGTTTTACGGATTCCCATTTTGCCGCTCAGCGGAAATATCAGCCTGGGCGAAGTTGGTCCGCTGAGCGGAAGGAGTGAGAGACCCGATGAGCGACGGTATGGACGTCTCGAAGGGATTTTCCGCTCAGCGGGATGAAAAGATTTGCATATGCCAATCAGATTTGTAACCTTTGCAGGTGAGTACAGATTCCACTGAATGGTCTGGGTGGATATTGTTGTGAAGAGGAGGAGGACAGACCTTCATTATTTAAGATTGAGGCGATATGATGAGAGCAGAAGATGATTGTGGATTCTTCCATGTATGTACAAATGGCACTGTGTTACCATGGATGTTCAAGGATACCGAAGACTTCGTTTATGGTGTCAACAGAATCGGGATATGCTGTTTGATCAGCGATATTTCCGTATTAGTATATTCATTGATGGACAATCACGTTCACTTCCTTTTATATGGTAGTCTCGATAAATGTCATAGATTCATATATAACTATAAGTTTCTGACTGGAAAGTGGATCTCTCACAAATATAAAATTTCAAAATATCTGAAAAATCTTCCGGTTTCAATCATACCATTACAAACAGAGGAAGACCTGCTGGAGACCGCAGTATATATCGACAGGAATGCCATCATGGCAGGTTTCGAGGGTCTGCCTTACGATTATCCTTGGAGTTCGTGCAAATTGATGTTCAGAAAATCTGATGAAAATTCTGTCAGAAGATATAGAATCAGGGATTTCAGCAGGAATGCACTTCGAGAAATACTCAAAAGCAGGGTAGAATTTCCTGATGACTGGACATTTGATGAACAGTTTATGCTGGATCCGATGTGCTTTACTAAGATTAAAATGATGGAAAAAGCGTTCAAGAGTTCGCCAAGATATCTATACTTTCTGACAAAGAAGTTGGAGGGAAAGATCAATCAGGCTCTTGCAGAATACGGAAATAGGAGCTTTGTTTCTGACAAGGATCTCAGGGATATCACTGAAAGACTTGCTTTTCAGATGTTCAGATCACGGGAGGTCAGAACTCTGAATGTAGAATCACGTCTGAAACTTGCACGCAAACTCAAACACGACTATGCATCCTCTCCAAAACAGATTGCCCGAATGCTTCATCTTGAAGCCAATCTCCTCAAAGATTTCATCTAACCGCTGAGCGGAAATG
>JAEIGA010017953.1_pt1 | contig 10775 bp, 9 predicted proteins | sample 9270691 | NCBI WGS metagenome assembly JAEIGA01 (sample SAMN17057246, study PRJNA624740) | gut metagenome | biome: biome; isolation source: fecal sample | host: Bos grunniens | place: China: Xizang | collected 2019 | reverse complement strand
TACTGTATTGGACGCTTTTGCAAAAGCGTCCAATACTGCTTTTCAGGACAAGCGTTACGGGTTTGTAGCCGAGGCATCGGTACGTGGCCGCAAGCTCATTCTGCTCAAGCCATCGACATACATGAACCTCAGCGGCAACGCTGTGCGTTACTGGATGCAACAGGAAAAAATTCCTTTGGAGAACGTGCTTGTAATAGTAGATGACCTTGCACTGCCTGTTGGAGCATTGCGCCTCAAAGGTCAAGGCAGTGACGGCGGCCACAACGGTCTCAAACACATTGCCTCTACTCTTGGCACAACTAACTATGCACGCCTGCGCTTTGGCATAGGTAACGACTTTGGCAAGGGACACCAGGTAAACTTTGTACTTGGAGCTTTTGACAGCGACGAGCAGAAGGTGATTGAAGAGCAGTTGGAGACCACAAACGAGATTATCAAGAGTTTCTGCTTTGCAGGTCTTGCACGTACAATGAACCAGTTCAACAAGAAAGGCAACGGCAATAAGCCGCAGGAGAACAATGGCTGAGCAGGCAAGAATTGACAAATGGCTGTGGGCTGTGCGAATATACAAGACACGCAGCATTGCTGCAGAGGCTTGCAAGAAAGGTCACATAAGCATTGGCGACCGCACAGCAAAGCCGGCGAACAACGTACGTGTGGGCGACATTGTAAATGTAAAGAAAGCCCCCATCACCTACTCTTTCAAGGTGCTTAAGTGCGCCGAGAACCGCGTTGGGGCAAAGCTTGTCCCGGAGCTGATGGAGAATGTGACTCCGCAGGAACAGTACGAAATTCTCGAGATGAGCAAGATGAGCGGTTTCGTTGGACGCATGCGAGGAACAGGCCGCCCAACAAAGAAGGAACGACGCGACCTTGACCAGTTTGTTGATGACTGGTATGACAGCGATTCCGAGGAATTCGACTTCGACGAACTATAGCAAGTGTGTCAAGTTCTCTTGACACACTTTTGTTGTATAATTAAAGGTTCACACGAATTAGGACATAGTTAATTTTAAATTTTCGCACGTTTACACTATCTTCGCGATACTAAATAAGGAATCACCGGCAATGAGATTCAACAGAATAAAGAACTTGGCAACAGCATTGCTGCTGACTGTTTCGGCAAGCAGCTTTGCGCAGACAATAACTACCCGTTACGAAGCAAGCGGAACATATGGCAGTGGCGAGTACACACCCTTCTGGCACATGGCAAACAGACAGGGTCTCAGCAGCCATGAGAACAGTGCTTTCTACGCACGCCTGGGTGTAGAAGGATACAACAATTTCAGCAACAAAGAGATCACCCTTGAATGGGGAGCTGATGCCGTTGCGGGTTACAACCTCACCTCGACAATCCTTGTACAGCAGGCCTACTTCGATTTCCAATGGAAAAGGCTGCGAATTTCATTGGGACAGAAGGAGCGTTGGGGCGACCTGCCTAACCACCGCCTATCAACAGGGTCATTGGTTGAAAGCGGAAATGCCCGTCCCATTCCACAGGTGCGCATTGAGCTGCCCGAATACTGGAATATCACCGGTACAAATGGATGGGTAGGCATAAAGGGACATCTGGCATACGGCTGTTTCACCGACGGCAACTGGCAAGAGGGATTCTTCAGCGAGACATCGCCACGCGCAACAGGTACGCTCTACCACTCGAAAGCAGGTTCAATGCGGTTCGGTAATGAAGAGAAATTCCCATTGACTGCCGAAATGGGCCTTCACATGGTAACGCAGTTCGGTGGTACATGTTACAACACCAACAGAACACCGGGGAAGCATTACAAAAATCCTGTCCGTTTTAAAGACTTCTTCTACGCACTTATACCACTGAGCGGAGATGCTTCTTACGATGCAAGCGACCAAGCCAATGTAGCCGGGAACATGCTTGGAGCATGGCAGGGAGCAATAACCTGGAACGACAAGAATTGGAAGCTGCGCACATACTACGAACACACATTCGAGGACCATTCGCAGTTATTCTGGGAATATGGATTGTGGACAGAGCAGCTCGTTGGCCTGGAACTGGAGCTCAAGGAGTTCAAGTACATAAAGAATGTTGTCTTTGAATATTTCAACCTAAAAAACCAGAGCGGCCCGATATACCATGATAAGAACAGCACATTCCCCGACCAGATAAGCTGTATAGACAACAACTACAACCACGGCAAATACCCGGGATGGTTCAACTATGGACAGATGATTGCAACACCGCTGTGCACATCACCGATATACAATGCCAACCTCATCCAATATTGCTATAACAACCGTGTAGAGGCTTTTCATCTTGGAATTGAAGGCGAACCGCTCGATTGGCTCGGTTACCGCGCTCTCTACACCCACAGCAACAACTGGGGTACATATAGTGTACCATTCAAAGATATAAAGACAAACAACTCACTTCTTCTTGAACTGACATTCCACCCACAAGCAATGAAAGGCTGGAGCATCGCAGCATCTTTCGCACTCGACAACGGCGACCTATATGGCAACAACTACGGCGGAATGCTTACAATAAAGGGAGAGAACATCTTCAACACCAGTAAAAATAGAAAACAATGAAAAGATTTATTTACATATTGCTCAGTACAGCACTCTTTGTATCGTGCCAGAAGGCCGACGACAATGGCGACCTTGGAGGCTGGTGGAAGCTTCTGCAAATTGAAGAGATAGAGAATGACACAATCATAGACAAGAGTAACGAGGATCGTTTCTGGGCAATACAGATGGAAATGATCACCACCAACAATGGCGGCAAAGGACGTTTCCAGCACATTGGCGACTCGCTTTTCGTACAGATGATACAGAAACCTGCAGACGGAAAAACTGTAGGCATGTACAACCCGGAGCATGAACGTTTCGGTGTTGAGAAGCTCACCAACAAGAGCATGATACTGCAATCGGAGAGAGTCAGACTCAAATTCCGTAAATTCTAACTGCGCACACAATGAACCTTGAACTATTCCTTGCCCGCAGGCTCTACAGCACACGCAAAGGGAAGCGACATCTGTCGCGGCCGGCTGTTACCATTGCACAATGGGGAGTGACAATAGGTACAATAGTGATGTTCCTGTCGATTTCAATCATCGTCGGTTTCAAGAATCAGGTACGCGACAAGGTTGTTGGTTTCGGTGGGCATATACAGATACTGAACCAGGCAAGAAGCAGTGAAGGCGTTATCCCGATAACAGCCGACAGCATACTTATAGAGGAGCTGACAGCAACAGACGGTGTCAAGCATATACAGCAATATGCACAGATGCCGGGAATAGTACTTGCAAACGGCGAATATGAAGGGGTGATAATGAAGGGAATAGATAGTGGATATGACCTCTCATTCTTCACCTCAAGCACTGTCGAAGGAAGCATACCCCAATTCACATGTGATTCGGCATCAAACGCCATTGTCATATCAAGAATAACAGCCGACAGGCTGAAGCTCAAAAGTGGCGACAAGGTCAACATCTATTTTATGCAGGGCGGCATAAGGGCTCGTAAAATGACAGTTGCTGCAATATACGAGACCCACCTCAATGAGTTTGACAATGTCATGGCATTGACCGACATATATACCACCCGCAAGCTGAACGGATGGGAAGAGGACAAGGCAACCGGCATTGAGATAACCATCGATGACTTTGAGCAAAGATATGAATGTAGCAGCAACATTGCCAAGATCCTGAACAGGGCAAATCTAAGGAACCGCGAAATACTCTACTCGGCAACCATAGATGAGCTCTACCCTGCAATGTTCAATTGGCTGAACGTGCTTGACCAGACAGTGTGGATAATACTCATCCTTGTAATCTGCATCGCCGGTTTCACAATGGTCTCGGGCCTTTTCATACTAATCCTCGAAAAGACGAACTTCATCGGTATAATGAAGGCTGTAGGAGCAAGGAACCTCTCGATAAGAAAGATATTTATCTACTATGCCGGGATGATTGTTGTAAAAGGCATGCTCATAGGTAATGTAATTGCAATTGCAATATGCCTAATACAACAGTACACCGGAATCATTGCCATTGACCCCGAAATGTATTACATGGACAGGATGCCCGTTGAATTCAGCTGGTCTCTCATACCGATGAACATTGCAATGTTCATTATATCCATTGCAATATTGGTAATACCATCAATGCTGATATCAAAGATTGAACCGGTAAAGGCAATAAAGTTCGAGTAAGTCACACAAAGATAAGTAACGGCAAAGGGCAACCAAAATTTGGTTGCCCTTTGCCGTTATAATGAACCGGAAGATATTACTGCATCAGCAGCTCAATGGCCTTTTCAAGAATTGTATCCTTTTCTTTGTTCTTGTCTTCGGTAGAAATATGAATCTCCACATCGGGTTCAATGCCATTCTCGATATGCTGCAGCTGGGTGTCATAGATTACATTGCTTGGGAGCACCAATACCCAGCCGTTAGGCAGGTAGTATGTCTCGGGGAGTCCTCCTCCACCACCTGAACGGCCACCAACCAATGTCACGTTAGGCGCAAGTTTCAGAGCGCAGGCAACAAGATTTGTTGTTGAATATACACCACGGTTAACAAGCAGCATGGTAGGCTTGTCCGACCAGTTGTTTGTAGCAGAAGGTTCAATATTGATCTCGGATGGCGATGTAAAGTCATCGTATCCTGCACCATTTTTCCTTGCGGTATATCCTACCAAGGTCTGTTCAGAGAAGAAACGGGCAGCAAAAGAGAGTCCATAAATAGCAGCACCTCCTGAATTGTTACGTACGTCAACAATGAGACCGTCGGCCTCATTGATAAGCGGTGCGATGTATTCAAGGTCCTCATCACCCAGTTCTACCGAGAAATCGGGATAGGCAAGATAAGCAAGCTTGCGGTCACCCTGTTCAATAAATCCATATACAAAATTGTTCTTTGTGACACGTCTCTTCAGGAGGTAGCCCGCAACAACATCCGAAGATATATAATCCTTGGGCGAGGGCTCACCATTTGGTTCAACAGCATAGTCGCTTCCATGCTTGTCGAAATTAGAGACTATGGCAGAATGGCCATCACGAAGAACATCTACAAGATCACTCATAATGTCAAAGAATTCAAATTGATCCTTTGCATTCTCCACGCGAGGCCTGTACTCTTCATATATCTTATCCCAATCAATATTCTTGTAGCCTAAAAAGCAATAATTCTCATTTACGATGTTCCAGGCTGCATCAAAATTATGCATATAATCATTATCTACCTCGTCATAGGTCTCTACCTGTTCGCAGGCACCAAGCACAAGTGTAAATGCCAGCAGTGATAATATCTTTTTCATAATTCTTCGGTTTAGAAGTAACGGTGAATGGTTTTTGTCTGTTCAAGACTGACAAGATTGAAAGTGGCGCCAAGGCGGAACATCATATTTGTACGGCTGTTCTGGATATCATTCACGTACCAGTAACGATTTTCTGACACAATGCCTAAATCTATCGCGACTCTACGAGCGATGAACTTTACACCAAGATCAAAATCAACCTCTTTCAGATTTGTAAAACTCACTCCCCTGATATGAGAGAAATAGTTATTCATGAAACCATCACGAGACAAGGAACCGATACCCGACTCGTGCTTTGCATCGGTAAACACCATGCCGCCAAAAGGAGTAGAGACATTTCCGTAGAGGCCAAGCATCCATTTTTCAAACTGGAATGTATAGCTGAGACCTGCTGCAACCTCAAGCTGTGCAAGTACATTCAAGGATGCGGCATTGTTTGTAGGGTGAGTAAGATTCCTTATCAAATCACCAGACACGTCAACGCCACCGCCAAGTTTAAACGTCAATCCCTTACCGAACATCCAATTATAAAACGAAGAAAAATTCAGGCTCAATGCCTTATAGCTCATCGACGAAGTCTTGGCATCGTTCACAAGACCTTCAACAACGTTTTCAGACGAGTATCGGTCAAACGCGAGGTTCCATGAAGCACCCTTAGAGGACTTATAGAAACGTCCGAAATCGACGTGCATGCCATATATCATTCCATCATACGAATTCGCACTCATATAATGGTTGGCAATAGAGGCCATTCCGGCATGCAGCGAGACATTGAATGTCATCGGGTTCTTGCCGACAGGGTTCTCCGCTGTGTTGCCCACTGGAGTTTCAACCGTATTATCTTTTACGTCGTCAGCAACGATTCTCTGTGCATTGGATACAGACACAGCAAAACAGAGTGCAAACAACAAATAAAGTTTTCTCATGCTCATTATATTAACTGAATATAATTATCCTGATACTTGGATACGTTACTTCACATCGGTCGAAAGCACACTCTTTGGCAACGCACGGCAGTTGTAACCAAAAGCCATCGCCTCGCCGTATGCACCGGCCGACCGCATCACAAGCAGATCGCCACGCTGGGTTGCTGGCATCTTGCGGTCGTGGCAGAATACATCAGACGATTCACACACCGGACCGACAACATCATACACCTCATCGGCTTTGCATGAACAGAGATTCTCGATGCGATGGTAAGCGTCATACAGCGCCGGGCGGATGAGATCGTTCATTCCGGCATCAACAATCACAAACTGCTTGCATCCGCCATGTTTCACATAAGTGACACGTGTTACAAGAGCTCCGCACTGGGCAACAATGCTGCGACCAAGTTCAAAATGTACATGCTGGCCGGGATAGAGTTTCAGATTGTTGGCGTATGTTGCAAAATAGAGTTCAAAATCGGGAACAGGATACTTGTCGGGAGCATCGTAACGGATACCCAGGCCACCACCCACATTGATATGTGGCAACACCAGACCACGTGTCTCGAACAACAGCTCCTGCAACTCGTTGATTCTGCCGCACAAGGCAATAAAATCATCCATCACAAGAATCTGTGAGCCTATGTGGAAATGCAATCCAATCAACGAAATGTGCTCCATGCCCTCAATGACATTGATGACATCATCGAGCTGCTCATAACCGATACCGAACTTGTTCTCGGCAAGACCTGTCGTGATGTTGCTGTGAGTGTGCGCACCCACATTAGGGTTTATGCGCAACGCAACCTGCGCCACCACTCCACGCTCGGCAGCAAGAGCCTCGATAGCCTCAAGTTCGGGCACAGACTCCGCATTGAAACAGAAGATTCCCGCGTCAAGCGCAAGAGCAATCTCCTTGTCGGTCTTACCGACACCGGCAAACACAATCTTTGATGCAGGCACACCGGCCTCAAGCGCTGCAGCAACCTCGCCACCGCTCACACAGTCGGCACCCAGGCCGGCATCTGCCACTATCTTGAGCAGACGGGGATTGAAGTTTGCCTTTATGGCATAGTGGACATCAAAATTGCCATAGCGCGCAGCCTCGGCCTTCACGGTAGCAATGGTCTTTTCAAGCAGTTCTACATCGTAATAATAGAACGGAGTATCGAGCCCTCTGAAATATTCAACAGGAAAATTCATTGTCCTATCCTTATTTTGCAGTTCCGAATATTGATGCACTGAGTGAGCGCAATGCCTTCACCTTGTCCTCCTCGCGAACAAGGAAGGAGATATTGTAGTTGCTGCCACCGTATGACACCATACGTACCGGAATATCCTTCATGGCCTCCATGGCACGCGCCTCAAAGCCAACGTTCTCCCAGTTCAAGTCACCTACAACGCAAACGATACACATATTGCGGTCAACAGTGATGGTACCAATCTTCTGCAACTCGGCAACGATATCATCCAAGCGACGGTCATCGTCGATTGAAACAGAAACACCAACCTCGGATGTACATATCATATCGATTGAGGTCTTATACTTCTCAAAGATCTCAAACACCTTGCGCAAGAAACCGTATGCAAGCAACATGCGGCCGCTCTTAATCTTGATTGCAGTGATGTTATCCTTTGCTGCAATTGCCTTGATTTCGCCCGGACGGGTGAGATTGTTGTCAATGCGTGTACCCTCGGCTGTTGGCTCCATTGTATTGAGCAGACGGACTGGTGTGCCTGTCAATTTCGCAGGGAGAATACATGTAGGGTGCAGAATCTTTGCGCCAAAATATGCAAGCTCGGCACTCTCCTCAAAGTGGAGGTTACGCACCGGAGTCGTATTCTCAACCACACGTGGGTCGTTGTTGTGGACACCGTCAATATCGGTCCAAATCTGTACCTCCTCGGCCTTTACTGCAGAACCGATGAGTGTTGCTGTGTAATCACTGCCACCACGCTGCAGGTTGTCGTAGCTACCCTCGTGGTTCATACAGATGAAACCCTGGGTAATATATATGCGGCTCGCATTGTCGGTATCAAGAAGCGGCATAAGGTTCTCACGGATATACTCCAGATCGGGCTCGCCGTTTACTGCCAGACGCATGAAATCGAGTGCATTGAGCAACTTGACATCAATACCCTGCTCCTGCATGTAGAATGTCACCATATTTGTAGAGATAATCTCACCCTGCGCAACAATCTCCTTCTCGAGTTCGTCGGTCAATGGCTGCTGAGCCAAATCACGCAGATGAGTAAAAATCTCGTTCACCTTGCATGTTGCAGCAGCCTTACCATCCTCTGTCGTGTAGAGTTCGCTGATAGTCTGCATGTACTTTGTCTGCAAAAAAGTTGAGTGCTCACACGCACCATTGACATTGCCATTACGCAAATAGTTGGTAAATTCAATGAGTGAGTTCGTTGTTCCCGACATTGCCGAAAGGACAACAATCTTTGTTTCACCATCATTAATGAGCTTTACAACGCCCTGCATACGCTCGGCCGAACCAACTGATGTTCCGCCAAATTTCAATACTTTCATACTATATCTATTATTTAGAAGTTGTTTAAATTTTTAAAAAATATTTTATTATAGAAACTGGCTATTTCGCCGTTTTTTATATTCAAAAACGTCTGTTTCTTTCTTTTTCGCAGTTACATAGCCCGCTATGCGCCTTTGAAAAATAAACAAACATCCTATTTTTGCTCTATAAAAAGCTTGGCGATATAAATTTAAACAGCTTCTAAATTATTTCAATAAAATTATCCTACTGTACTCTCCTTTGTTATCCTACGCTCAGCACAACGATACACTGTAGCAGGAAATTCCTTCAGCCACTGTTCGTTGTGGGTAATCATAAGCACAGCCATCTTCTCCTCTTTGCTGATAGAATGCAGCAGATTCATGATGTTTGTGCCGGTAACAGCATCAAGGTTGCCTGTTGGCTCATCGGCCAGCAGCAATGCAGGGCGATTGAGTATCGCACGGGCAATAACCACGCGTTGCTGTTCACCACCCGAGAGTTCATGCGGACGCTTGTAGCCCTTCTGCGACAAACCAACCAGGTCCAGCACCTCATGAATGCGGACCTCGCGCTCGGCTTTCTCCTTCCAGCCGGTGCAACGCAACACAAAGTCGAGATTGTCGTGAATGCTCCTGTCTGTGAGCAACTGGAAATCCTGGAACACAATACCAATTTTGCGTCTCAGTTCCTGAAGATTTTTGTTGCTTATATCACGTATATTGTACTTGCCGAACACCTGTGCCTCGCCGCACTCAATGTCAACCTCGCCATAGATAGTCTTAAGCAGTGTTGACTTGCCCGAACCTACAGCACCCACAATATAAGCAAATTCACCTTCACCCAATGTAAATGTTACATCCTCCAGAATCACCTTGGAATCAATCTGTATATCTACATCCTTATACTCTACAACAGACATATAATCTCGTTTTTAATTGATTTTTACCCTCGCGCGTACGCGCAATTTTCCATTATGCAAAAATAATTATAATTTTCAAAATTCATGGTTTTGCAACAAATATTTATTCACTTGACGCTGTTTCATCACTGCATTTATTGAATTTCAAAAAAGATATTTCACCTTGCCATATTGTAGGCTACGTATATTTTTCTAACTTTGCATACGCAAAGCCCGACAGTACAAAACAGTCGGCAGCAAGAATTATGTTTGAATACACCTCGATACTTTTTAAAAAGACGCCACGATACCTGCTCGAAAAAAGGAACCTCATCACAATGGTTCTTTTCGTGTCGATTTTCGCTGTAATCTTCATCAACGTATATAAGCCCTTCGGTTCCGACCAATGGGTAGAGCAACAAGGCATCATATCGACCAAATACCTGCTTGGCTCAACATTCCTTGTAAGCATAGGCATGACGGTGGTTGCCATCAGCCGTGTGATTATGTACCGTTATTCGCGGAATCCGGAGCATAACATGACAAATCTCAAATATGCAATCTGGGTATTTGTAGAACTGTTGCTGCTGTCGGGAGCATTCACAGTCCTTGCATCAATAGTGAGCAAGCACCTGAACCTCACGAACAGTGACCCGCTCGAGATTTACAAGAATGCGATGGAGAACACCTTCTTCATCATCGGAATCCCCTACTTCATCTGCATCCTCTACTTCTCGTACAAGGAGCGCTCGGCCAAGCTCAAGGAACTCATGAACGAGAACATCGGCTTCAAGTCGAGCACACTCATCTCGATACGCGATGCACGCGGTATTCTGCAACTGTCCGTTGCAAAGGAGAACCTGCTTTACATTGAATCGGCCGACAACTATATATGCGTGTGGTACAAGAAGAACGATATGCTCAAGAAGCAGCTGCTGCACATAACCATGAAGGATATAAGCGAACAGCTTGCCGAGAGCAACATCGTGCGTTGCCACCGTTCATATATGATAAACCTTGACCTTGTAAAGGTCATGCGCCGCGAAAAAGGCAACCTGTTCCTTGAGCTTGAGGAGCCGGGTGTGAGAGAAATACCAATATCAAAAACCTATGGCGAAGCAGTACTGCGCCGCCTTGT
>JAEIGA010017952.1_pt1 | contig 10775 bp, 11 predicted proteins | sample 9270691 | NCBI WGS metagenome assembly JAEIGA01 (sample SAMN17057246, study PRJNA624740) | gut metagenome | biome: biome; isolation source: fecal sample | host: Bos grunniens | place: China: Xizang | collected 2019 | reverse complement strand
TTATATGCTTCAGTATATTTAGCTTTTCTTTTTAAAGCTTTTTCATCAACTACATCTAATCTAGATAAATCAGAATTATGAGTTAAATCAGCTAATTTCACAGTTCTTGCAATTTCATTTTTTGCGATTTCTTTTACATAATCCATATATTCAACATTAGAATCATGAGTTAATAACTTTAATGCATCAATAACTTCTTTAGGATATTCATTTAAATCATCAAAGTTAATATCTCCATCTTCTACGACATCATGTAGTAAAGCTACAATCGTTGTAGTTTCATCTTTCATTTGTTCAGCTAAATGATATGGATGAAATACATATGGAATTCCTGTTTTATCAACTTGATCTTTATGTACTTCAAAACATAATTTTAAAGCTTTCTTTGTTAATTCTGTATAAATCATTATTTTCCCTTTCTTGTTAGAACTGTCACACTTTCTACATGAGCAGTTTGTGGGAACATATCTACAGGTGTAATCTTTTCAATACGATATTTATCTTGTAGAACTGCTAGATTTTTACCTAAAGTAGCTGGATTACATGATACATAAACCACTTTTCTAATTCTACTTCTTAAGATAGTTTCTAACATTAAATCATCTAATCCACTTCTTGGAGGATCCACTACTAAACAATCAATTTCTCTTTTCTTAGAAATATATTGTAATTTATGTGCTGCATCATCACAAATAAAGCTAATGTGATCTAATTTATTTTCTTTTGCACACATATTGGCATTAATTACTGCATCTTTAATACTTTCAATACCAATGATTTCTTTCGCTTGATCTCTTAAAGTAAATGCAATACCACCAATACCACTATAGGCTTCTACTAATAAATTTACTTTTCCAACACTTTCTTTTACTACATCATATAATACATCTGCTTGTTTTGTATTTAATTGGAAGAATGATCTAGGTGATAATTTAATTTGAATTCCTTTTAAATTGAATTCAATAAATTTCTTATTTGATAAAGAAACCATTTTATCTCCAAAGATTTCCACACCTTTCTTTTGTGTATGAATGCTTTGCCATAATGAAATTACATTTTCAATAGCCATAATTCTATCAATGACACCTTGTGCAATTTCAGTATTACCTGTAACTAAAGTTACTTGCGCATCTTTATCAATTTTTCTAATGACTAATGTTCTTAATCCTTTTTTAGTTTTAGGATCATATGCTTTATAATGGAAATCATTTAAAATATTTAAGATTTCTTTTCTAATTCTTTCTACATCTTCATCATGAATGACACATGTATCAATTGGAGTAAAATAGTTTGAATTAGGTTGGAACATTCCAGTTACTAATTTATCTTCTTCCATTCCAAATGGTACTTTACATGAATTACGATATCCTAAATAATCTTTACTTTTTAATAATGGTTTAATAATTTTATCATTAATTTTCGCATATTTATTTAATGATTGTTTTAAGTTATCTTCTTTTAAAGTACATTGATAATTATAATCTGCAATCATTAATGAACATGCTTTACATCTTCTATAATTCTTACATGCAGGATTACAGCGATGTTTAGATTTTTTTTCTATATATTCTACTTTTCCTACTGAATATGTTTTATTTCTTTCTAGAATTGATATTTCAGCGATTTCTTCAGGTAATGTTTCATTAACAAATACTGGTTGTTTATTAATATATCCAATACCTTCTCCATTAATTCCACTTTTTTTAATTTCTATTTTCATAAAATATCCTTTCTCTTATATACTTTTCTATTTTATCACATATTTTAAAAAATGTATTCTTTCTATTTTGTTTAACTGTAGAATTTGTAAACTTATTATTTAATAAATATCCTAGATATATAATATTAGCTATTATATATACAAGTAATAATACAATCATAAAACTTGATAATGGTCCATATATAGATTCATAATTAGTAAATAATGATATCATTTTATAAAATAAGATTCCTATTAAATATAAAGATATCGTTACAAAAAGGGCTCCTATGAGCCCATATGTTTTATTCTGTTTCTTAAAAGTACATAGATGATAGAAAGTATAGAATCCTAGTAAACTAGCACCAAAATAGAATATTATTGGTAATAGATTATATTTAGATAAGAATGTATTTAAATATATATATAATATTAAATATATATATATTATTATGAATTCATAAATACTATAAATTCTTAATGACCATAAAGGATAATGGATATCTTCTAAAGATGAACTAATTAATAAGAATGAATAGATACATCTACTAGATAAATATAAAGAAAAAAACATTGATATAAAAGATAAAGAATGATAATTCTTTATAAATAAATAATCTATAAAAGGATATATAAAATCATAAGGTAAATAATGAAATAATATTTCTATTAAATAAGAAGCATCTAATCCAAAGATTTGAATACTTAATACTAATGCGATACAAGCTGGAGCTAATGTTAATAATAAAGAAAAAGATAAAGAATATATGAATAAACTATTTTCAAATGAATTTAATTCTAAGATACATGAGATTATTTTTTTCATATATTTATTATTTATCTATTCATCAATATTATTCAAATAACTATTTATAAGATTTAATAATTCTATATCATATATATTCATATAAATTATAAAGTTATTTGTTTCAAATATATATTTATCTAAACTATATATTTTTTCTTTTAAATAGATAGAGGGTTCTTGAAATATATATAATACTTTTTGTTCATAACTAATTAAAGATTCTAACAAGATATAATCTTTATAATCATGTTCTGAGATACTAAATAAAGCTTGTACTTCTTCTAAATCACTGTCTACATAAATGATATCTAATTCATACAAAGCCTCTTGTAAAGGCTCTAAATCACGTTGTACACTACATCCAAACAATAGAAATAAACATAATAATATTTTCATATTCCTCCTAAAAAAAGAAAAAGAAGTAATACTACTTCTTAATCAATACTAGCCCATTCTGGAATTTCATGTCCTCTTCTTAATAAAACTGCTTTTTGATAATCAGTTTGATTTAAGAAAATTAAAATTTTATGAATTTCATCTTCATTACATCCAATTAATAATTTAGCTTTACAGTCTTTTTTCAAAATATCAGCACTAACAACAATTGCACCAACTTTTGAACTTCTTTCGCTACCTTTGAATACATCAATAGGAGCTTCATCAGCATCACTTAAATATCCATAATCAACAGGATAAATTAAGTTAGAATATTTATAGTGACTTGAATTCTTTGGACGATCAATCACTAATTTACTTGATAAATATAATGTATCTAACTTTTGCCAAAAAAAGGCGTTGTTTTCATATGCATTCATAATAACTTCCTCCTAAAAACAAACTTTTACACAATTTCGATTAATATCTGAGATTTTACGACAACCACACATCATCATCGTATCTTTTAATTCTTCTTGAAGTGTATTTAAATAATCTCTTACACCTTGACTACCATTTCCAATAGCAGCTATTGAGAAAGGGCGACCAATCAAGACACCATCTGCCCCTAAAGCTAATGCTTTAAAGACATCGCTTCCCGTTCTAAATCCACCATCAATAAATATTTTCATTCTTCCACCGACAGCATCAACAATTTCTTCTAATACTTCAATGGTTGAACAAGCATCTTGTAGAACTCTACCTCCATGATTACTTACAACAATACCACTTGCACCTGCTTCTAAACATTTTAAAGCAGCATCAGCGCTCATAATACCTTTGAAAATAACTGGGATACCAGCACAATCTACAATATCTTTTAATTGAGTAATATCTTTAAATTCAACTTTTGGTGTTCCTTTTTTTAATGCCACAAGTCCTGCAGCATCAATATCACTACAACATACACTACATTTTGATGTTTTAACCATTTCAATGCGTTTTTTCATTTCTTCATTAACCCATGGTTTAATCGTTGGAACGATCCATCCATCATCTACAGCTTTTAACGGATCTAACAATGCTTGAACATTTTGTCCATCTCCTGTAAATACAATGCTATCCTTTCCTACTCCATCAACTAATGCTTTCGTATAATCATATTCACTCATATCAGCACCATAGTGAACTAAAATACCACCAATCGGAGCTACATAAACAGGTAATGATACTTTCTTTCCAAAGAAATCACTTTCAGTAGAAACTTCATCATTTGATGAAACAACATTCATTACAACACGTACATCTTTTAATTTCGCAACATTTCGAATAAATGTCGATCCATTCCCTTTACCACCACATCCAGGTGTTTCACCAGCACAAACGATTCCATTACATTCTTTACAAACTCTACACTTCCTCATTTTTTCTTTTGCTAGTTCTTTATAATTTTCCATTATGTACCTCACATTATTTATATTATACAACATTTGGAAAGAATTTTCAATGAAAGAAATTTTTTTATTTTCATAAATGATAATTTTTACAACACAAAAAAAAGAAGTAGGAAAATTCCTACTTCACTTCATCAAGTTGATATTTCACAACCATTTCTTCTAATACTTTTTTTGTCATATTAGCACCAATAATTATATCTTTTAATTCTCCATTTTCAATAAAATAGAAAGCTGGTGTCAATACATCTTCAGGTAAAAGCCCTTCTTCTAATTGATCAATTGGATTTGGATGTTTTTTTACCCAATCAAATACAGGCGCTGTATCCATATCAAATGAAAGAACTACTTCATTAAATTCAAAACCATGATTAGTAATATACTTACTTAAAATATTTTCTTTGAAAGCTTGACAGTTGTGACATGATGTTTGAGTAAATACAAACATAAATGTTTCTTGATTATCAATTTTGTTTTGTACATCTTCCATTGTGATTTCTTTAATAACACCTGGTTCAGTAGAACGTTCATAGTTAACTTTTCCACATCCAACAAGTGATAGACATAAACATAAAGCAAAAATTTTCTTTAACATATTTATTTTACCTCATCTAATTTATACTTAACGATCATTGAATCTAATTCTGATTCTTTGATTTCACTTCCTACAAGCATATCTTTTACTTCACCATTTTCAACAAAATATAATGTAGGAGTTAAAAGCATACCATCTTCATAATCATCTACTAAATTCTTAATTTCATCTGTGTATGGATTCGCAAGAATGAACTTTTCAACATCTCCTCTTAATTTATCCCATGAATCATTACTGAAATTTACGCGATTTAATTCAAATCCATGGTCTTGAATATAATCACTTAAAACATTTTCAATAAAATATTCGCAAGATGAACATTCATCATAAGTAACCATAAACATAAATGTTTCATCATTTTCAATTCTATCCATTACTGTTTCCCACTCTGTGTTATTAAGAGTTGCCATTCCAGTGTTTCTTTCATAACTTGGTCCAGTTGCACAACCAAACAACATGAAACATAAACTTAAAGACATTAAAATTCTTTTCATATGTACCTCCTAAAAAAAAGAAAATGATTATTTATCATCTTCTATTCTAATTATTTCATTTTAAACATATTTATTATACTTTAATATTTAAACTTTTCAAGTTTTTCACAAAATTCCACACAATATTATTCAAATACTTCTCCATCTTTTCGAATAATTTTCTCATGAATCTCATATTCTTTTCCACTTAATTTCATAGCTTCTTTCACTACATCTAATAAGCTCAAACAACATGAAGAATTCACTGTAATAACACTTACACTATTAAAGTTTACAGCTTCAAATATATTTTTGATTTTTTCTATCACATGATGTTTTAAATCATTTTTTAGGCATGTAATTAAAACAGCATGATCTCTTATAAAATCTTGATGGAAATTCGCATAAGCATAGGCACTACATGTAGCGGCAATTAATAAATCAGAATCTTCTAAATATACATTATCACATGAAACACTCATCAGTTGAACTGGCCAATTATATAATTCACTAACACTAGCGAAACAATCATCTCCGATGCATACTTCTTTCAATTTAGGTTGTAGACTAATTGCATTCATTGGACATGCATGAATACATTCTCCTAACGCATTACAATTTTTATCGTTCAACACATGTACTTTCCCATTTATTTTACGTAAAACATTATTCTTACATATATGTATACAATTTTCACAACCTATACATTTACTCTGATCAATCGTTATTTTATATTTCATGATATCACCTAAATTAATTATACATAATTTATACCTATATTTCATTTAAAATGCATAAGAAAAGAACTCGTTATCTATCTGAACGAGTTCTTCTTTTTTTAGCTGTTTCTTTTGTTGCTTTTGATCTTGATGATTTTTTAGAAGATTTTCTGCTTTCTTTGGCAGGTTTTGCTTCTTTGATAACTTTATATCCTTTATCTGTTTCATCAAGTTTAGCGTTTGCTTCAAATCCTTTTACTGTAAATGCCTTTAATGCTTTTAATACATGATCAACTGCACTGTTTTCAATATCTACAGTAGAATATGAACCTTTCATATCAATTTTTCCAATAATGTCACTGCTTCTATTTGTATATTCTACAATAGCAGCTACTAAATGAGATGGTGTAACACCTAATTTCTTTCCAATATTAATATGTATTGCAGTAGTTTCACCTTTTTTGAAATTACGTTGTTTTTGTTTTCTTTCAGGTGCACTGTCTACTTTAATATCTAATGGTTTATAACTCATTGATACTAATGCACTTACTAAATATTCTAATGAAATATCTTCAGTTAATAAACGATTTGCGATTTCAAATGTTTCTTCATCGATTTCTTGTTTACATACTTCTAATACTGAATCAATATATTTGATTTTATTGTTTTGAACTAATTGTTCACAGCTTGGTAATGGTACATTTTGAATATGTGTTTTTGTATATTTCGCAATATCTTTCATGAATCTAACTTGACTCTTTCCAGATACAAGCGTAATTGCTTTACCTTTTTTACCTGCTCTTCCAGTTCTTCCTACACGGTGAATATAGTATTCATTGTCTTGAGGAATATCATAGTTCACAACTAAATCAATATCATCTACGTCGATACCTCTAGCTGCAACATCTGTCGCAATTAAGATTGGATAGTTTCTTAATTTGAATTGTTCCATAACACGAGTTCTAGCTTGTTGTTTCATGTCTCCATGTAAACCGATTGCCTTAATATCGTGTTTGTTTAATTCATCAACTAATTCATCTACCATTTTCTTTGTATTGGTAAAAATCATTGTAAGACTAGGTTGTAATGTTTCTAAGATAGCTCTTAATGCATCAACTTTTTGTCCACGTTTACATTCATAGTAAACTTGTTCAACTGTATCAATTGTACGTTGTGCACTTTTGATTTCTACGAATACTGGATTATCTTGGAATTCATCAATGATTTCCATGATTGCTTGTGGCATTGTTGCTGAGAATAATGCCATTTGATAATCTTGTTCCATGTAGTTTAAGATTGTTTCAATATCTTCTTTGAACCCCATATTTAACATTTCATCAGCTTCATCTAAGACTACCATTGAAATTTCATCTAATTTCAATGTTTTTCTTCTTAAATGATCCATTACTCTTCCTGGAGTTCCTACAACAATATTACATCCTCTTTTTAATTGCTTGATTTGATTTTCGATTGATTCTCCACCATAAATAGGAACAATTTTAACTCCTTCTTTATATTTAGAGAATTTTCTTAATTCAGTTGCAATTTGTAAATCTAATTCTCTTGTAGGTGCAAGAATTAAGATTTGTGGTTGTCTAATTGAAGGATCTACTCTTTCAATAGCAGGTAAACCAAATGCAGCTGTTTTCCCTGTTCCTGTATTACTTTTACCTAATACATCTAATCCTTCCATAAGTGCTGGAATTGCTTCTTCTTGAATCTTTGTAGGTTCAAAATATCCACATTCTTCAATAGCACGATTTATTTCATAACTAAGTCCTAATTTATAAAAATTACTCATGTTGACCTCTTTCTTTTTATTAACTGTACAACTATACCATTAATTTACATAAATTGCAAAGAAAAAGGGAGTTAACTCCCTTTAAAATTATAATTTTGCTAATAACTTTTCTTTTTCTTCATCACTTAAGAATGCTGCTTTAATTGCATTAACATTCATTTTGTGACAATCTTCTTCAGTGAATCCCATTAATGTAATTGCTTTTTCCATTTCAGTGTGAATATTTACACCTGATAATGTCATGTTATCAGAGTTCATTGTAACACATGCTCCATCTCTTAATAATTCAATGATTGCATGTCCTTCATAAGAAGGTTGTACATGACATTGAATATTACTTGTAACACAGAATTCATATGGAATTTGTCTATCAATCATCATTTGTTTAACTTTTGGATCTTCAGTTGAGTGCCCACCGTGTCCAATTCTTTGTGCACCCATTACATTTACTGCATCCCAAACGTTGCTTGCAGGACCTGCTTCACCTGCGTGGATTGTATATGGAACACCTAATTCTTTCGCTAAGTCAAATACTGGCTTGAAGTCAGTAATAGGACATACTCCTTCATTACCTGCTAAGTCAACCGCTACTGCACCTTTACCTAAATATTCTTTAGTAACACGTACTGTTTCTAAGTTAGCTTCCATATTAATTTCTGCTGGACCAATTGTCATAGCACAACAAATAATATTTGTTAATAAACCAAATTCTTCATAAGCACGATTTCTACCAGCAATAACTGCATCTAATACTTCAGATTGTGTCATTCCTTTTTGCATGTGTAATTGTGGTGCAAATCTAATTTCCGCATAAATTAATCCTAATTCATGTAAGTTGCGAATTAATGTATATGTCGTTAATTCTAAAGCTTCTCTATCTTGCATAATTGCAATTGGGAAGTCAAAACATTTTAAACATTCTTCTAAGCTTGGATTATCGCTTGGAACTGTCATATTTGATTTAAATTCATCAAATGTCATTGTATCTTTGATTACATTTCTAGATTTTGCTAATGCATAAGCAGTATCTAAATCTAAAGATCCATCTAAATGTAAGTGTAATTCTACCTTTCCTAATTTCATGATATATATCCTCCAATTTTAAATAATTATCACATTTATTCATAAAAAAAACAATATTTTTTACCATTCTTTTCCAAAATACATTATTTTTACTACAATTATCAATATATCAAAATTCAGGTAATTCTCTTTTATTCGTAGTATTTATAATTTATAATATTATTGTAAAGAGATAACTATGAATAAATATTTAAAATTATTATTTATCTTTATTATGCTTTTTGGATTATTCGAATTAACTGAAGGTAAATTCAAAATTTCTACGCTTACTAAAAATATAATCAATCAAAAAATTGAAGAAACTTATAAAGATATACAATTAATTGATGAATTTTCTAAAAATGATGTTATTGTCTATTTATATCAAAATAATTCTGAATATTTAATTGTAGAATGCTCACAAAACTTAATAACTAAATTGTATTCAATTGATGAAACCATACCTTATGAATCAAATGAATATTATAGTGTAGTTTCATCTTCCATTTATAATTATGCTTATGATATTAAAAACAATAGTATTAAAATACATGATGGACAATACTCCCTTCAATTATATCATTCAATACTTTGTATACTTGTTGGAACTTTTGGTATTATAGCCCTAACTTATGAAACAAGAAAAGGTCGTTAACTAACGACCTTTTAATAATTCATATAATGTAGGTTTTAAATGGAATGTTTCCATTAATGTTTCTACTTCTTTTAATGCTTTTTCTTTTTTAGTTTCACTAATTCTATCTGATTTAACACATCTTAATAATATATTTTTAGGTGAATGAGATAAATCAATAAATTCTAATACTTGTACTTTATATGATTCACTTTCTAATAGATTAGCTCTAATTTGATCCGTTAATAAAGCTGACATTCTTTCTTTTAATAAACCATATTTTGTTAATAATGAATATTCATCTGTGTAGATTTGAGAATTAATTTCATGTTGACAACATGGTACAGAGAAAATCATTTTCGCATCCCAACAAATTGCATTATATAAAGCATAATCTGTCGCAGTATCACAAGCATGTAAAGAAATGACCATATCTATTGGCATTTCTGTTTTATATCCATTAATATCTCCTACTTTAAAATGTAAGTTTTCATAGTTATATTTACTAGCTACTTCATTACAATGCTTGATTACATCTGCTTTTAAATCTAAACCAATCATATTAACAGAAATATTTTTAATATAAACTAAATAGTAATATAGAATAAATGTTAAATATGATTTTCCACATCCAAAATCAATAATATTTAAATGTTTCATATCATCTTCAATGCAATCATCAATCATTTCAATAAAACGATTAATTTGTTTATATTTGTCATACATACTATGTACAACTTTACCTTCTTTAGTAAATACACCTAAATCAATTAAAGGTTCTACGATCGTACCTTCAGGTATTAAATAATTCTTTTCACGATTATGTTTTTTAGGAGTAATACTTATTTGTTTTTCATTATTTTTGCTTGATACAAATAATTTTCCTTTTTTACTAATTTTTACTACATAATTCTTTTGATCACCAAATACATCCATTTGTTTGTAATCATTCATGAATTCTTCGATTTTTGTTTTGCATTCTTCTAAATCACAATTGTCATGAAAGACTTGTTTTTGAGTATATTTTTCAAATTGATATACTAATTGATCTTTTAATAAGATACTTTGAATTACTATTTTTTTATATTCTAAATCTTTTGATTTAGGATTACTAATAATAATCTTATCTATATTTTGATTTAATATTTTTTGAAT
>JAEIGA010017951.1_pt1 | contig 10775 bp, 13 predicted proteins | sample 9270691 | NCBI WGS metagenome assembly JAEIGA01 (sample SAMN17057246, study PRJNA624740) | gut metagenome | biome: biome; isolation source: fecal sample | host: Bos grunniens | place: China: Xizang | collected 2019 | reverse complement strand
CTGTTCCTGGTGGGCGATGTGAAACAGTCGATTTATCAGTTCCGATTGGCAGATCCGGGTATCTTCCTGGAAAAATATAATACATTTTTGCCTGCGGAGGAAGCGAAAGAAAACGAGGGGCGTAAGGTTTTGCTGAGCCAGAATTTCCGTTCCAGTGGAGCAGTTCTGTCCTGTGTAAACGATGTATTCCGGTATTGTATGTCCCGGGAAGTGGGTGGCCTTGTCTACGGAGAGGGTGAAGCACTCTATGAGGGCATTGCGCATGATCCGCTTCCGGAGCCGGAGGTGGAGCTTTGCTGCGTGGATGTCCGTGAAGACACATACCGGGAAGAGGCATCCTATGTTGCGTCCCGCATCCAGAAGATGTTGCGCTCGGGCAGTCTGGTCCGCGGCAAGGAAGGTGTTCGGCCTGTGCAGCCGGAGGATATCGTGATCTTACTCCGTTCACCGGGTTCAGCGGGTATGCATTATCAGCGTGCTTTGGAGTCACTTGGAATCCGCTGCGCTTCCGGTGGCGGTGAGGACCTGTTGCAGACACAAGAGATATCAGTTTTGGTGTCGTTACTGCAAGTCATACAAAACCCCTTGCAGGACATTCCTTTGGTTGCGGTGCTTTCCAGCCCGGTTTTCGGCTTTACAGCGGACGATTTGGCCAGAATTCGCTGCTGTAACCGTAAAGACAGCTTCTTTGATGCTCTGCGCGCCGACAGGACAGAACAGAGTTATACATTCCTTGCAACGTTGCAGGAACTTCGACAGTTTTCCAGAATGCATAGTCTTACGGAGTTGTTGGAGCAGATTTTCCTTTCCACCCATCTGGACAGCATTTACGGAGCTAAGGAAAACGGCGACTTGCGTCGGGAAAACCTGCAGACCTTCTTCCAACTGGCGTCCCAGCAGGAGCAGAGCGGAAACTGCAGTCTGGGAAGATTCCTGGAGCATTTGCAGCTTATTTCCCAAAAGGGCCTCATCAGCGCTGGTCAGCAGACAGCATCTGGGTGCGTCAGCATAATGAGTATCCATAAATCTAAGGGCCTGGAATTCCCGGTCGTGTTCCTGTGCGGCTTGTCAAGAGAGTTCAATACGGAAAGCCAGCGGGCAACCATTTTGTGCCATAAGGATATGGGACTTGGACTGAATGCGGTGGATCACAAGAACCGTATTCGGTATCCTAACATCGCCAAGAAGGCCATTGCTGCTCAGATTGGAGCGGAGAGCCTGTCGGAAGAAATGCGGGTGCTGTATGTAGCTATGACCCGTCCGAAGGACCGACTCATCATGACCTATGCTTCCGATAGGCTGGATAAAGACTTGCGCCAGATGGCGCTCAGGCTGAATATGGGTTGCAAAGACCTTCTCATCAGGGAGGCGGTCTGCCCCGGCGAATGGGTGCTGCTCACGGCGCTAAACCGTACGGAGTCCGGCGCGCTTTTCAACGTGGCTGGTTGTACCACAAATGCTCAGGTGTCTCAAATTCCCTGGTGTGTGCAGGTTGTGCAAGCACCGGAGACTACATGCGCCGATGAAATTTTTGAAGAAGTAAAGCGGGCTGAGCAGGATCTTCAGCCTGCCATGGAAAGGAATCTTACCTTCCAATATGCCCACCAGGCAGCGGTGCGTTCTCCTTCCAAGCAGACCGCAACCGAGCGAAAAGGCAGGGAGAAGGATATGGAAGCCGCGGAAAATACTCCGCAGCCGCCTGCATTTACCCGTTCCTGGCGCAGGGCTTCCTTTGACGGAAAATCCCGCAGCGGCAAGGACTACGGTGTAGCCATGCATAACGCCATGGCATACCTGAGATACGAAAACTGTGAAAGTCCTTCTGGCATCCGTCAGGAATTGGATCGTCTGGTGCAAGAAGGATACATCCGCAAGGAACAGCAGGAACTGATTTCCTGTGAGAGGATCGCCGCGTTCTTTGAAACAACCATTGGCAAGCGGTTGATCCGGCATCCCAATGTGCTTCGTGAATTTAAATTCTCCTTGCTGGAAGATGGCACTCTTTATGACCCAGCACTTGCTGGTGAGCAGGTGCTCCTACAAGGCGTCGTGGACTGCGCCGTGGTCGAGGATGACGGTATTATTCTGATTGATTTTAAGACCGACTCCGTTACGGATGAAACCTTGGCTGCAGTGGCAGAGGGTTACCGTTTCCAGGTGGAGGCCTACGCCGGTGCATTGGAACGGATCTACGAAAAAAAGGTTAAGCAATCTCTGTTGTATTTCTTTAAATTGAATTCTTTTGTGGAAATTTAAGAAAACTGCCCTTCCAAGATGGAAGGGCAGTTTTAGTTAGCGCTCGTTCTTGCTCTCGTTCTGGTTACGGTTCTGGCTGTTCTGGTTGTTCTGGGAGTTCTGGTTACGGTTCTGGTTGTTCTGGGAATTCTGGTTCTTGTTCTGGTTATTCATGGTTGTTCCTCCGATAAAAGTACATTGGCGGTTTTCCCGCGATTCTAGCATAACCAAAAGCTTAGGATTTATCCTTGGCCTTAAAAAGAATGCCGGCCAAAAGTCCGGCTACAATGGCTGCAGTAATACCTCCGGCAGTTGCTTTTAACCCTCCGGTAAGCACACCGATAAAACCGTCTTCCAGTACGGCTTTTTTAACACCTTTTGCGATGCTGTAACCAAAGCCGGTGAGGGGAACAGTAGCGCCGGCGCCGGCAAATTTGACAAGGGGCTCATAGAGCCCAACAGCACCAAGAAACACACCCAGAATCACATAACTGACAAGAATCCGTGCAGGTGTCAATTTTGTTTTGTCGATGAGTATTTGCCCAATGAGGCAGATCGCGCCGCCCACAAGAAAGGCTTTCAAATAATCCATGTCAATCTCCTTTGCAGATAGATACAGCGTGACAAGTTCCCGGGATGGGCAAGCCTTGCTGTGTGGAAGTGGGAGAGAGCAGAGCCCCTGTGCCGCAGAACAGGATACGAGTATATTTTCCCGAATTCAGTTTTTCCAATAAATATCCACAGAGTGTTACAGCGCTGCAGCCGCATCCGGAACCACCTGCATGGACATCCTGGGTCACCTGGTCGAAGATCAGTGTACCGCAATCCGTTAGCCGTCCGCCCAGGGCAAGACCATCCCTGCGTGCCAGTTCCAAAAGCAATTCTTTCCCGACCTGTCCCAGATCCCCTGTAACGATTAGGTCATAGTCTTCGCAACTGTGACCAAGATCGTCAAAATGAGCCAGAATGGTGCTGTAGGCAGCGGGAGCCATGGCAGCACCCATATTGTTGGCATCTTTCACACCGAGATCCCGCACGGTACCGATGGTGCAGCTTTCGATCCTTGGTCCGGAACCTGAACTGCTGATAAGTGCTGCTCCGGCACCGGTGACGGTCCATTGCGCTGTGGGAGGACGCTGCCCACCGTAACCCAAGGGGAATCGGTACTGCCGTTCTGAACCTGCAAAATGAGAAGATGTCATCGCTACAACGTTGTCCGAAAAATTGCCTGAAACGGTCATGGCAGCCAGCAACAGACTTTCAGACATGGTTGAACAGGCGCCGTAAAGACCCAGATGCGGAACGGAAGTGTTGTTTAAAGAGAAGGAAGATCCGATGCACTGATTGAGCAGATCTCCTGAATAAACCAGGCCAAAATCATTCTTCTTCAGCCCACATTTGGCGGCCAGTCGGTCCAGAGCCAGTTTCTGCATTTGTTTTTCTGCCAGTTCCCATGTTTTTTGACCAAAGTAGGTATCCCTGGAAATGATGTCAAAATATTTTGCCAGCGGACCTTCCGATTCTTTCTTGCCGACCACACTTGCCCAGCACCGAATCACCGGCATTCCCGGGCATACAAAGCTTTGTTTGCCTCGCCTGTTGGTGTTGCCCATGATAGACCTCCTGAAATGATTTTTTCCTAGTATGCCCCAAAAAGACGCAAAAAAAGCAGGCACAGAATGTGCCTGCTTCATTTATAGCATGGAGCGGAAGTTGACCCGGATTTCAAGTTCCCGGAAATTCTTACATACTTCGTCCTCGTATTCATCCAAAAGAGCGAGGATCCGATCGGCGAGATTTGCATATTCATCCAGTTCCCTAGGGAGATTACAAAGATCTTCGATATCGAACAGGTCGTGAACCACCTTGTTCCGCTGAATGTTGTATTTCGCAAGATCCTCCAGCAGAATTTCCCGATTGGGTTCAATGGTGGCGTATTGCCGGAACAGTTCAATGACTTTGCCAAAGGTTTCTTTGTTGTTGCGAATGTCAAGTTCCATAGTCACCGGCCAGAGATCGGCCTTGATGTAATGAATGCTTAGATCCACAATGTTGGTCAGACTTTCTTCAATCACCTGATTGTAGATTAGCATGCCACCGATTTTATGGGCGATATCCGGATCCGACTTGCTTTGGCGAGCCAATTGAGTTAGGTATTTCATTCGCTCAGCTTTCCGATCCTTGGCCCATTCCCTCCGGACCATGTAATGTACAATCTCTTTATTCAGCATTGCCATGTTATACTCCTTTCGGGAAAAACGGCCTCCGATTATTCGGAAGCCGTAAAAATCAAGGGCAGGGATATCCGGCCAGAAGGGATACGATCGTGCAGACCACGGCAGCACAGAAACCGCAGGTGAGCCACAGACTTCGTTGACGGAACAGCTCTTTATTGATGAACAGAATCCAAAGGCCAAACCCGGACAGGGCAAACAGGAAAATGGCACAGATGATCTTCAGTACCATAATGCCCATGAAGGAAACAACCAAATATACAACAAAGAACGCCACGGCTAACGCTAAAAGAATGGTCATGAACAATTCCAAATCCCGAAAACGCTTATATTGTTCGTCCATATCTGTTCCTCCTGTGCTTATTTGTGTTATGATGATAGCATAAATTGGGTAGAATAGCAAGAACTTCCGGTAATTTTGTAATTTTTGCGGAAATGCTTGCGCGAATGCAAAAAGGATGGTATAATATCATAGAATTTTTATAAGTTGAGGCAGAATGCGCATGGCACAACCGCAGTACCGTTTGGAGGGCATCGTCCATACCCGCACAGAGGTAATGGAGGATTTCGAAGGCCCGCTGGACGTGATCTTTCTTTTGCTCAGTAAAAACAAAATAGAGATCCAGGATGTTTCCATTACAGCCATCCTGGAGCAGTATTTGGCCTACCTGGATGAAATGAAGCGTTTGGACATGGAGATTGCCAGTGAATTTATCACTATGGCATCCCACTTGATGCTTATTAAGACCAAAATGCTCCTGTCCGCTGCTGAACAGGCAGAGGCAGAAAGCGAACTGGACCAGCTGCGCCAGTCCCTTGTGGAACGCCAGCGCAGGGAGGCTATTGAGCAAATCCGCACGGCGGTGCAGTATCTGGAGCCCCGTAATGAAATCGGTCGTTGCCTGTTCACCAAGGATCCGGAGCCGCTTCGTAAGGACCAGAGTTATCGCTATCAGCATGATGTGACGGATCTCCTGCGATCTTTGGATGCTATTGCAGAACGCAGCGAGCGGGCACTTCCACCGCCTCCATCCAATTTCCGCGGAATCGTTGGTAAGGAACCCTATCCTGTATCCCGCAAGACAGGTGAATTGCTGCGTCATTTACTGTTGCGAGGTATGGAAAAACTAAAGAATCTCTTTAAGGGAAACCGCACCCGTTCCGAGGTGGTAGCAACCTTTATCTCTATCTTGGAAATGTGCAAAAATAATACAGTTACGCTGGAAGACGATGTGAACGGGGAAAACCCAACCGTTAGGCTGCTGCAGAAGGAGGACGAGATCCATGGAACAAACTGAATTACAGCGGATCCTGGAAGCGATTTTTTTTGCTTCTGGTGAGCGGATCGAGGTGTCCCGTCTGGCCTCTGTTCTGGAAACGGACGAGGCGGAGATTATTGCCGCTGCGGACGCTTTGGCGGACGAGCTATCCTTCTCTCGCCGTGGTATCCGCATTTTGAAACTGGATAACGGCTATCAGATGGTCTCCTCCGGTGAGATGGCGGATTATATCACCAAGGCTCTGGAGACCCGGAAACCCCCTAAGCTTTCCGCATCTCAGCTGGAGACACTGACCATTATTGCTTACTATCAGCCCGCTACCAAGGCCATGGTGGAGCAGATCCGCGGAGTGGACAGCTCCTATTCCGTGGGTGCGCTTTTGAATAAGAAACTCATTGAGGAGGCCGGTCGCCTCAACGTGCCCGGTCGCCCCATTCAGTATAAGACCACACCGGACTTCCTGCGTACCTTCGGCATTTCCTCTCTGGAGGAGCTGCCGCCCATTGAAAAGGTTTCCTTTGGTGAACCGCTTCCGGAGCAGGAGCCTGCCACGGAGGAAACTTGATGGGCTGGCTTATAACCCTTGGAATTCTGGTGCTGCTTGCGATCCTGCCGCTGGGCGCATCGATTCGGTACAATTCCAATGGACTTAGTCTGAAGGTTATTACCGGCCCAATCCGAATCGGCATCCTTCCAAGGCAGGGAAAGAAAGCGGAAAAGAAAGACAAGCCTCCAAAAGAGAAAACCCCAAAAAAGACAGTAGCCAAACCTGCAAAGCCGAGAACCGAAGAAAAGAAGGAAAAAGGCGGCCCTATTGCTGATTTTCTTCCTTTGGTGAAAGTGGCGCTGGATCTTTTGAACAGCTTCCGTAAAAAGCTCCGGGTCGACCGGTTGGAGCTGAAACTGATTTTGGCGGGAGAAGATCCCTGCGATTTGGCGGTCAATTATGGAAAAGTTTGGGCGGCTGTTGGCAATCTTATGCCCCGGCTGGAACGCTTTTTGATCATCAAAAAGCGGGATGTGGAGGTCGAATGCGACTTTGAAACCTCCGAGGTGCTGGTGATCGCACATGTTGATCTGACCATAACCCTGGGCAGACTTCTGGGCCTGTTAGCGGTTTACGGCTTCCGCGCAATCAAAGAATATATTACCCTTCAAAATAAACGAAAAGGCGGTAAAGTAACATGAGTAATACGCTTCCGAATATGCTGGAAAATACCATCGCCAAGATCCGGGATATGGTGGATGTCAATTCTGTCATTGGCGACCCTATCACCACTCCCGACGGTGTTACCATTATTCCTGTTTCCAAAGTCAGCGTCGGTTTCGGCGGTGGCGGCAGTGACTATGCCAAGAGCAGCAACGGCGCATTTGGCGGCGGTGCCGGTGGTGGTGTGAAGGTCACGCCTATTTGCTTTTTGATCGTCAAGGATGGCGCTGTGCGGATGATGCCTGTTGCCACTCCTGCCAACACTACGGCAGACCGAATCGTGGAGCAGGTACCCGATGTGCTGGATAAGATTGCAGCCTTCATCGATACCCGACTGGAGAAGAAGGGTGAATAAATCCCTATTCCTTGCCGAATACTAGGCATGGGTGAGGAATTTTGAAACGATTATTTTGTCGAACGGCGGCTGCTTTGCTGGCCGCCGTTCTTGTGTTTCCTGTGAATGCTAGAGCCATCACTGCCGAAAAGGCAATCGTGATGGATGCGGACACGGGCTATATTTTCTTTGAAAAGCGATGCAATGAGAAAAGTCTTGTTGCCAGCACGACCAAGATCCTAACGGCACTGCTGATTTGTGAACAGTGCAATGTGCTGGATCAAATCGTTATTCCTGAGGAAGCAGTTGGGATTGAAGGCTCGTCCATGTATCTGCAGGCAGGGGAAGTGCTCTCCGTTCAAGAACTGCTTTATGGCTTAATGCTTTCCAGCGGTAATGACGCGGCGGTGGCTTTGGCTATTTACTGCGGCGATTCTGTAGAAGGCTTTGCCCGGATGATGAACGATAAAGCACACCAACTTGGGATGAAGGACTCTCATTTTGTCAATCCCCATGGACTGGATGCGGCGGAGCATTATTCCACAGCCCGGGATCTGGCGATTCTGGCTTCCTGCGCCATGCAGAATCCTATCTTCGCCAAGACGGTTTCAACCCGGACTGTCACGGTGGGACAGCGGTATTTAACCAATCACAATAAGCTTTTGTGGAGGGTTGCCGGAGCAGACGGGGTCAAGACAGGTTTTACGAAAGCTGCAGGCAGGATCCTGGTGTCCAGCGCTGTCCGTCATGGACGGCGATTGGTTGCTGTGACCATTGATGACGGAAATGATTGGGCGGATCATGCCTGGCTTTACGACCAGTATTTTAGTGAATTTCAAGAGCGATCCATTGTATCGCAGGGCGATGTTTTGGGTTCTGTGGAGGTCTTAGGCGGTGAGCAGGGGATAGCCGAGCTTGTAGCTGCGGCGGATTTTTCATGGGCGTTGCGGCCGGAAGAGCAGGTTCAGATCCGCTTGTCGGCGAAAGGATTTGCCTTTGCGCCGGTGGTTCGTGGCGGTGATGCGGGTGTTGCTTATGTCTGCATTGGAAATAAGGCAGTAGGTCGTATTCCTGTGGTTTATGCTCAGACCATAGAACAAGATCGAGATTAATTGTACGAATCTTTAACTGGGAGGTTATTATGACCGAGCGATTACAAAAAATATTGTCCGCCCGGGGAGTTGCCTCCCGGCGCACAGCGGAAAAAATGATCACCGATGGTCGTGTATCCGTCAATGGCGCAGTAGCGCAGTTGGGGCAAGCTGCGGACCCGCATGTGGATGAGATTTTGGTGGACGGCAAACCTTTGCCTGCGTCGGAACAGCGAATCTATCTATTGCTGCACAAGCCACGCGGCTATGTGACCACCCTTTCTGATGAAAAGGGAAGAAAGACGGTTGCAGATCTGGTGGCTGATTGCGGAGCGAGAGTATATCCTGTTGGCCGACTTGATTTTGACAGCGAGGGTTTGCTGCTGCTGACCAATGATGGCGAATTTGCCAATATCCTCATGCATCCCAAGCATGAGGTTGAAAAGACCTACCTTGCCTGGGTGGAAGGGTATTCTGAAGAGAAGCTGCAGCGGCTGAAGCACCCCATCGTGCTGGATGGTTACCGCATTCGTCCGCCCAAAGTGCAAAAGATTAAGCCTGGCCTGTTGGAAATCACCATCCATGAAGGTCGGAATCGTCAGGTGCGCCGTATGTGCGAAGAGGCCGATATGTATGTGACCCGGCTAAAGCGAATCCGGGAGGGAATGCTGGAGCTGAAAGACCTTCCACTGGGATCCTGGCGCTACTTAACACCCGATGAAGTGAAGCTTCTGCAAAAGGGGAGTGAAACCAAATGAATTTTGATGGAATTGTCATTGGCGGTGGTCCTGCGGGTATGTTTGCCGCCATTACGGCTGCCAACCGCGGTAAGAAAGTGCTGCTGTTGGAGCGTAATGAGCGCTTGGGTAAAAAGTTGCTCATCACCGGCAAGGGGCGTTGCAATGTGACCAATGCCTGTCCTGCCCATGAGGTACTGCAGAATGTACCTCGTAACGGCCGCTTCTTATTCAGTGCTGTGGATGCCTATCCTCCGGAACGGATCATGGCCTTTTTTGAGGAGAATGGCTGTCCTTTGAAAGTGGAACGCGGAAATCGCGTTTTTCCTGTGTCCGACCGCAGCCAAAGTGTACTGGACGCACTGCAACAAGCCCTGCGCTGGAACCATGTAAAAGTGGAAAAATCCCGTGTTAGGGAGATCCTTACGGAAAACGGTGCCGTCTCCGGTGTCAGGACAGAACAGGGTACTTATTATGCCAATTGGGTCATTCTGGCAACCGGTGGTTTGAGTTATCCCACAACCGGCTCCACAGGTGATGGCTATACTATGGCAAAGAATCTGGGCCATACGATTATTGAGCCCCAGGGAAGCCTGGTGCCTCTGGAAACCGCTGGAAATGACTGCCAGGATATGCAAGGTCTCTCTCTAAGAAATGTGGGTGTGAAACTCTTGGACAGCAAGGGTAAGAAACTCTACACGGATTTTGGTGAATTACTCTTTACCCATTTTGGTGTATCTGGTCCTACGGTATTGTCTGCCAGCACCCACCTGAAAGGGGAGGGGTGCCGCCTAGTGATCGATTTGAAGCCCGCTCTGGATGAAGGTAAACTGAATGACCGTATTCTGCGTGATTTGGATATGTATAAAAATCGCTCCATGGAAAATGCTTTGACAGACCTTTTGCCCAGAAGCATGATCCCTGTTGTGCTGCGGCGATTGTCTGTTGATCCGGAGCTGCAGGCCAATTCTTTGACAAAACAGCAGCGCCGTGCTATGGTGGAGCTGCTTAAAGGTTTTTCCGTGGAGATCACCGGAAAACGCCCGGTATCAGAAGCCATCATCACCAGCGGTGGTGTGAAGGTGTCAGAGATCGACCCCAAAACTATGCAGTCCAAACGGGTTCCTGGGCTGTATTTTGCCGGAGAAGTAATTGATTGTGATGCCTATACCGGCGGCTTTAATCTGCAAATTGCCTGGTCTACTGCGTATGCTGCCGGCATGGCAGTTTGACATCTCGGCAAAAACCACCATTGACAAATAGCGCATCCTGTAATAAAATACTCTAAGGTATTCCGAAATTTACACGGAGGTAACTATCATGTTCGAAAAGTTGGTATCTTATGCTTCTCAGGCTTTGGAGATCGATCCTTCCGAAATCACTCCCGATTCCACTTTTGAAAGCCTTGGCATCGACTCTCTGGATATTGTGGAGATGGTCATGGATCTGGAAAGTGAACTGGGTGTCGAGTTGGATATGGAAGATGCAAAGATTGCTACCTTTGGCGACCTTGCTGCTTTCATCGAATCCAAGCTGAACTAATTAAATAACCTTGTTACAGCAAACCGGCTCGTAACAAGGTCGCACTAGTCGGGGAGATAGCGGTGCCCTGTTGCCCGCAATCCGCTACAGCGGGGATGAATTCCCACACCCG
>JAEIGA010017950.1_pt1 | contig 10776 bp, 7 predicted proteins | sample 9270691 | NCBI WGS metagenome assembly JAEIGA01 (sample SAMN17057246, study PRJNA624740) | gut metagenome | biome: biome; isolation source: fecal sample | host: Bos grunniens | place: China: Xizang | collected 2019 | reverse complement strand
GAGGTCAACGTCAAAAAGCGGCTCTCCCGTGCCCGACAGAAGCTCAAGCTGGTTTTGGAAGAAACCGATCACTGATAGAAAGAGGTATATCATGAAAGAATCCGATTTGCGACGAGCGTTCGCAAGCGTCACCCCCGACGAGTCGCTCATTCGCGCAACCATAGACCGCGTGCAGGCGCAAAAATATGCCCAAGCGGCCAACCAAGCGGCAGCCCTGGCAGCGCAACCTGTGCGCAAGGCAGCTCCCTACGCCTTTGTGTATCGCCTGGCAGGCGTCGCGTGCGCACTTTTGCTGGTGCTCGGCATGGGCATCTCGATCGGCAAGGACGCAACGCAGCCGCCCGTAGCCGACAGTGCCGCAAGCTATGCACGCACGCACTTCACCGATACGGCGGCGCAGGATGCGAGCATCCCCATGGATATGAGTGACGTGGCAGCAACGCCGTCCGCTCCCGTTGCGTACGACGAGCAGCAGCGCGCAGAAATGCTGGCACGCGCCAAGGCTCTGAACACCGACTATATCATCATCGACGCCATCATGTCCAGCTGCTATATCCTGCCTGCCGACGAAGACGGCTCGCACGGATGCATGCTGTCCTTTGATCAAGCTAACGTGATCGCGGCATCGCAGGGCGCGGGTGCTATTTTGGCGGGCTCCACAACGGGCACGGTCACTGTTCCCTTGGCGCGCATTCGTTGCAGCACTCCCGAGGAGCAGAGTGCTGTGGTTGACGCCATGGGCTCGCGGATGTGCGTATTGATCTACGCCGACGGTGACACGCTGCGCATTGATCCCGCGTATATTTTGGCGGAGTAAAAGATAAAACAGATTCAGAACACAGCGGAGGCTTAGCTTCCGCTGTGTTTTTGTACGGAGGGGGATGAGTTAGATGGTGCGAACAGAGCTTTCTAACTTTAATAAACTTATTGTTCACTTCTTTGGCTCACCCCAAAGAAGTGAACCGAAGAAAACGTGCACAAGGGACTGCCGTCCCTTATGAATCCCTGCTGCCGTCACGCGCGCTGACAAGGCGCGCGCGAAAGGGGAAGATATCAAAGACTCCTCCATCTCTTCGGCACTGCCTCGAGATGGGTTAGAAGTAGGAAAGTGCGAAAGCCACAGCCATCCGCAGACAGAACGGAAGTGGTCTGCGCAACAAACCAATTATAGTTAGAATGATATGTTCGCACCCCAAAAACTTTTTTCAAAAAAATTTAATTTTTTTCAAAATCCCGGTCACCTTTTGCCTGCTTGTCTGTATTATAAGTGTAAGCGCCACGGCGACGCACAAAAAAACAACCGCCGCCACCGCGCATGACCCCCAAAATAAAAAAACAACAAACCAAAACAAAAAAGAAAGTGAGAACACCAACATGAAAAAGATTCTTGCAGCAATCCTTGCAGCTATGATGCTGATGTCCACCGCAGTCGCTTGCACTGACAACGTGGAGACTCCCGAGACTCCCGACACCAACGATCAGAACCAGACCGAGAACGGCGACGAGGGCAACACCGATGAGGGTGCAACCGAAGGTGACGGCGTGATCGCTCCCACCGTTGACGCAGGCACCCTGGGCGAGACCCTGTGGAACGCATTCAAGGACGGTATCACCGCAAATCCCGCAATGACCACCGAGGAAATGGCTAACGCCCTGGTTACCAACCCCGCAATCCAGTTCATGGGTGGCGCGATGCCCCTTGAGGTCGGCACCGAGTTCTTCACCGGCTTTGACGAGTATCAGATCACCGGCTACGAGTCCGCTGCTGTATATATGCCTATGATCGGCTCTATCGCTTTCGTTGGTTACGTATTTGACCTGGCAGAGGGCACCGATGTTAACACCTTTATCACCGCTCTGAGCGAGAACTGCAACCCCAGATGGAACATCTGCGTTGCTGCTGACCAGACCGTTGCCGGCGCTGTTGGCGACAAGGTCTTCTTCCTGATGTGCCCCGCAGCCCTGGGTGACGGCTCCGAGGAGGGCGGCGAGATGGGCCCTGTCGGCGGTGCTGACGTTTACTACCCCATCACCCTGGAGGAGGGTACCACCGGCTACGCTTTCTGGACCTCCTTTGAGGATATGATGATCGAGGGCACTTACTCCTCCGCCGCAGAGATCGCAAATGCACTTTGCATGGCTGAGCTGGTTCCGATCGGCCTTGGCTCTATGGAGGTTGCTCCCGGCCTTTTGACCGGCTTTGACAACTACGAGGTTACCGGCTTCTCCTCCGGTGCGGTTTTCATGCCCATGATCGGCTCTATTCCCTTCGTTGGTTACATCTTCCAGGCTGAGGAAGGCACTGACATGCTCAACTTTGTCAACGAGCTGTCCGCTAACTGCAACCCCAGATGGAATGTCTGCGTTGAGGCTGACGAGACTCTGGTTGGCTACTTCAACAACTTCGTATTCTTCCTGATGTGCCCCGCACAGTAATTTTCCGGCATACGTTTTTACAGCAGGCGATTTCCAAAGGAAACTCGCCTGCTTCCTTCAAGGACTCCCTTTATTCTGATCAAGGAGGCAAGACATGCTTTTCTCCAGTATTAACTTCCTGTATTATTTTCTGCCGATCGTCCTGATCGTCTACTTCCTGGTTCCCTTCAAGGTCAAGAACCTGGTGCTTCTGCTCTCCAGCTTGTTCTTCTACTTCTACGGTGAGCCGGTCTACACGCTGCTCATGCTGGCAACCACCCTCTCCAGCTACATCCACGGCCTTCTGATCGGAAGATTCAAGGGCACCGTCTGGGGTAAGGTCTTCCTTTGGTCGTCGGTCATCACCAGCATCGGCGCACTCGGATTTTTCAAGTATTCCGACTTCTTTATCCACAACGTAAACAACATTTTCGGCACCTCTGCCTCCCTGCTCGGTCTGGCGCTGCCCATCGGTATCAGCTTCTACACCTTCCAGACCATGAGCTACACCATCGACGTTTATCGCGGTGAGGCTGCTCCGCAGAAGAATTTTATTCACCTGGCAACCTACGTGGCTCTCTTCCCCCAGCTGATCGCAGGCCCGATCGTTCGTTACGTTACGGTCGAGGAGGAGCTGACCGCAAGAACGCACTCCTTTGAGAACTTCTCCTACGGCGTGACTCGCTTCGTCTTGGGTCTTGCCAAGAAGGTGCTGATCGCTGACCAGCTCGGCTCGATGAGCAAGGCTCTGTACGCGATGGACGAGGCCACCGTCGGCGGCTACTGGCTGTACGCGATCGCTATTTCCCTGCAGCTGTACTTCGACTTCTCCGGTTACTCCGATATGGCCATCGGTCTTGGACGCATCTTCGGGTTCCATTTCCTGGAGAACTTCAACTACCCCTTCATCTCTAAGAGCATTGGCGAATTCTGGAGAAGATGGCACATGTCGCTGGGCTCCTGGTTCCGCGATTACGTCTATATTCCCATGGGCGGCAACCGCGTCAAGCTGCCTCGCTGGTTCCTCAACACGCTGACCGTTTGGTTCCTGACCGGATTTTGGCACGGCGCAGACTGGACGTTCATTCTGTGGGGTCTGTACTTCGCAATTTTCCTGATGCTGGAGAAGTTCTGGCTCAACAAGTTCTTCGAGAAGCTCCCCCGCTTCATCTCCCACATCTATGTTTGCGTGGTCATTCTGATCAGCTTTGTGCTGTTCAACGGCGCAGGTCTGGCAGGGTCTCTGTCTGACATCGGCGGCATGTTCGGTGCAGGCGGCATTGCGCTGTGGTCGAGCGAGACCTCTTACCACCTGGGCGGCTATGCTCTGCTGCTGATTGCAGCCCTGCTTGGTGCAACGCCTCTGATCAAGAGCAGCGTACTCAAGCTCAAGGAGAATGCTGTCGCACGCAAGGTCATCAACGTGCTAGAGCCTATCGTCGTTGTGGTTCTGCTGCTGTGTGTAACGGCCTACTTTGTCGACGGCTCGTTCAGCCCCTTCCTCTACTTTAGATTCTGATTAGGAGGTATATCGAAATGAATGATAAGATCAGAAATATAACCGTTACGGTCGTGTTTGTCATCTTCATGGCATTCTTCGTGGCCTTCTGTGCAAACGGTTTTATCAACCCCGTGGAAAAGTCCGAGAGTGAGCGCAGACCGCTGGCTCAGCTCCCCACCGACATCACCTGGGAGAGCATCGTCAACACCACCGATACGGATAAGTCCACCATCAAGCTGTTTGAAAAGTTCACCGTTGACCAGTTCCCCTTCCGCGAGTGGTTCCGCTCTCTCAAGGCAAATCTGGCAATGAACGTCTTCCACCTCAACGAGAACAACGGTCTGGTCATCAAGGACGGCTACATTGCCAAGGTGGAGTCCGACTTCAACTCCGAGCTGGTCGATTACTCGGTCGGCAGACTGCAATATATTTACGACAAGTTTATCAAGGACAACGGCGGCGAGCATTTCGTTTGCCTGATTCCCGACAAGAATTACCTGCTCGGTCGCGACTACGGCTACCCTGCTCCCGACTACGCCTGGATGAAGGAAACCGTCAAGAACGCGCTGCCCGGCATGACCTATATCGACGTTTTTGACAAGCTGCAGCTGGAGGATTACTACCGCACCGACACCCACTGGTCGCAGGACAAGATCGGCGACGTTGTGGACGAGGTTGCCGCGCAGCTTGGCATCAGCGATCGTCTGTCCGGCGAGTTCACTGAGAACCGTCTGGAGGGCTTCAAGGGCGTTTACTTCCTGCAGAGTGCGCTCAACCCCAAGCCCGACACGCTGGTCTATCTGACCAACGATATCCTGGACGCTTGCACCGTCTACGACTACGAGACGGGCAAGACCGGCGTCATCTACGACCTGCCCCAGTTTGAGAGTGCCGACGGCTACAACGTTTTCCTCTCCGGTACCCGCGCCCTGTTGCGCATCGACAATCCCAACGCGACCACCGACGAGGAGCTGATCGTCTTCCGTGACTCCTTCGGCTCCAGCTTCATCCCGCTGCTCGCTGAGGGCTACAAGAGCATCTACGTCGTGGATATCCGCTACGTCATGCCCGACCTGCTCGATAAAATGATCGACTTCGAAAACAAGGACGTCCTGTACATGTACAGCGCGATCGTCCTCAACCAGAAGGCGTTTAAGTAAGGATTATGAGAAGCCGGGGGGAGAAAACTTCTTAAAAGAAGTTTTCTCCCCCCGGGCCCCCTCTTTCAAGAACTTGAATAAAATAAAAGATAGGATGTCTTCGTTACAGAGACATCCTATCCTTTATTTTCGCAAGATATTTATCGTTTCGCTCGGTCTTGCTTTTACGTCTATCTTTTGGGGCAGGGGCCCCAAATGGACGTTTCTGTCTGCGCATGTAGAACCGAACCGTTCAAAATTTTGTCTGTAAATTTCCCTAAAAGTTTTTGAAAGGGAGCGCGAGGGAAAACTTTTTCCAAAAAGTTTCCCCTCGCATTTTTTACTTCCACATCAAATCCTCCTTCGTCAGCTGCGCAAAGGCAGCGAAGCCGGCGTGGTCGGCGGGAGGTGGGCAGCAGACGTCGATGGTTTTGCCTTTTTTGAAGGGATGCGGGAAGACCAGGCGGCAGGACCATAGCGCGATAGGCGCGTGGTCGCGCGCGCCGTACTTGCCGTCTCCCACCAACGGCATCTGCCGCGAGGAGAACTGCACGCGGATCTGATGCGTGCGACCGGTCAGAAGGTGAACGTGCACCAGTGAGAGCTGCTCCGGCTCGTCGGTACTCACCAGCGTGCGATACAGCAGCTTGGCCTCCTTGACGCCCGCCCGCTTGCGATCAACCACAAAGGAGCGATTCTTGGCGGCGTCCTTGTAGAGAAGATCGGTCATCTCGCCGCTCTCCGGCTGCGGCTTGCCGTGCACAACGGCCACATATTCCTTGACCATGGAGCGATCCGCCACAGCGGCGGACAGCTTGCCTGCGGCAGCTTGCGTCTTGGCGAACACCATAACGCCGCCCACACCGCGATCCAGGCGGTGGATCAGCCCCACGTAGTCCAAATGTAACTGCTCACGCAAAAGCGACAGCATATCTCCCTCTTGTTCGGTCGGCGACGGCTGCGACAGCACACCGCACGGCTTGACACACACCACCAGGTGCGCATCCTCGTATAAAATCTCAAGCATAGTGACTCCTTTGCCTTCGGCGACCAGAAACCTTTTTTGAAAAAAAGGTTTCTGGACTTCCAAAAAACTTTCGGAAAATTTTTACGGGCTACATAATATAAATTTTATTAAAGTTTTTGAAGAGTCAAGAGAAACTTTTTCCAAAAAGTTTCCCTGGCAGGTGCAGGGCAGCGCCCTGCCCACCCAAGGCAAAGGCAGAGCCCCTTGCGCTTCCTTACTCGTAATACACCTCGATCTTGCTCACAGCGGTGCCCCAGCCGGTCTGGGTGTCGGCGTTGGCAAAGCGGAGGTAGAGGTAATCGGCGTCAGGCGCGTACTTGGAAGCCGCCACACCGACGGTGGCCTTGTTCCCCGAACCATCCTGTCGACCACCATTGACCGCGGCGAAATCCTGCACCGTTGTCCACTTCTTGCCGTCTGCGCTGACCTGCACCATGTAATTCTGGCAGACAGTCGCCACAACGACGGCGTCGGGATATTCGCTCAGATCAAACTTGTAGATCAACTCCTTGTCAAGGTCGGTGTACTTGTAGCTTGTGTTGGAAGCCGCCGTGTCCTTGACGATAAACTCCGCATCCTCGCGGCTGGTGGAATTGACGTTGATGGTCAGCTTTTGGCGTCCCTTGTACTTGGCCTCAAAAACCTGGTTGATCGGCTCAAAGCCGGAGGTGTCGACCTTGTCGCCGGGCTTGTCGTCAACCTTGGCGAAGTCCTCCACCTTGTACGGCTCCTCGCCCTCAAACAGACGATAGCGAATGCTCAAGGAGGAAATCGTTCCGCCCCAGCCGTCGCTCGGGTTGCAGTCGGCAATGCGAATGTAAAGCGCATCCGAGCCGGGAACAGCCACCGACGAAACACTGATCAGCGTATCGTTGCCGCCGCCCGTCAGCGTACCTTCGTATCCCTCGACCTCGGAATAGTCGGCGATCGTCTTCCAGCTCTTGCCGTCGGGCGAATATTGTACCAAATAATTCTGCTTGATGTTCATGGTGACCGTCGCATCGCGGAAGGTGGTCAGATCGATCTTGTAGACCAGCTCACCCGTTGCATCCGCGAAACGGAAGGAGCTGTTCACGCCGGCAGTATTTTTGATCAGGAACGCAGCGTCCTGGTTCTTGCTGTTGGTGATAAAGGTCAGCTCCTCGAAGACGGACTCACGGGTGTCCTCCACAGCTTTGTCACCCCAGTTGACCGTCACCGTCGCGCCACCCACCGAGGGGATCAGCTGCACGAGCAGCGAGTCGGTCTCGTTGTCCCATACAGAGGTCACCATCAGCGCGTTGCCGTCGGCGTCCACCGCGCTCACACCTTCGGGATAGGTGCCGTCCGCACACATCAGCCGCGTCGAAACGGTCGTTCCCGCAGGCGCGCTGATGGCAAACACCGTGCTCTTGGCGCTCTCCTTGACGGGTGCCATCAGAGAACCGCCACCGTAGACGTAGCGCGGCATGGACAGATCGGTGTCGGAAACGTCGCAAAGCAGCGCGTTGCCATTGCGATCGATCTTCTTGTAGGAGATCACGGGCAGCGTGGGATCGAACAGGTCGATAAATGCGCCGACCAGCACGTTGTTATCCGCAAACGAGTGCGCCGCCACGATGCGGCCTCTCTGCGTCCACATCAGCGTGGTGGGTGCGTACTCGTAATCGGTGGACTCGCATGCATATTCCACCAGCGAACGAATAGAAGCCGTGCCGCCTGTTTGTGAGAAGGCTGCACTGGGGAAGCCGATGGCAAGCAGCGTGCCCTTGCCCGCGCTTTGCTCAATGCCATAGACTTCGCCATTGTTGGTAGAGATCAGCGGATGAACCTCCGCTCCCGTAAAGCCGATCATGAAGTCCTTATGCTGGCTGGTAAGTCGCACATTCAGTGCTGCCGGAGGGGGATTCGAACCATCCTTCCATCTCCATGCAGCGCTTGCGCCTGGCTTGCTCTTGGATGCCGTAATATCCAGCCCCAGCTTGTCAAGCAGTGCCTGCAGAGGGCTGCCCCACGCGGCCCACCATTCGGCCTCGGAGTCGGCAAATTTATCGTATCCGCCGATATACAGCGCCGTGCCGCCTGCCATGATCCAATCGGCGATGGCATCGCAAACGTCCTCGGACAGCGGCTTCTGGCAATCCCAGGAGAGCAGCAACAGCGTTACGTCATCCAGATCGTCCGCTGTGCGGATCTGCTCCATGGAGCGCACCTTCAGCGGAACGCCGTCGCTGATGACGGGATAGGTCACACCGTAGTAGCCATCCTTGGAGGAAAGTCCCCAGCTTGAAGGGCCAAACTGCCAGGACAGCGAGTCGGAGAGCAGATAGGTGATACCGGGCGTGCCGGCACTGGTCGTGATCGCCTTGCCGCTCATTTCGTTGAGCGCTTCAAAGATGTTGAGCTGCTCGGTGCGGTACTCGCTCGTCACGGCAGCAAAGCCGCGCGAGGGCCATACCGATGCCTCAAAGCGATGGATCTCGTCCTGCATCAAGGCGGCGATCACGGTATCGTGATAGATGGGATAAGCGCGATCCTGCGTCCAGTCACCATCGGCCATGGCGTCGGTGATGGCGAACAGGTCAAGGCTGCCCGACGCACCCGCGTAGGAAGCATAGCCGAGATACGCATTCTCATACGGGACCTCGCGCGATTTGCCATCCGCCAAAATCGGCACAGCAGCCGTGTTGGTCCAGGTCTGACCGATCACACCGTCGATCTCGCCCGTGGCAAGGTAAGAGTTGAGTCCCGCCGTGATCTGAATGCTGGTGTAGCTTGCCGTCGAGTGGCTGGCCACGTACAGCTTGGTGTCGGGCGACTTTTCATGCATACGCTGCGCAATGGTAGACAGCGCACGGTCAAACAGATATACCTTGAGGCGCATGGTCTTGAGCATGGCCTCGGGAGAAGCATTCTGATCCTGCCACTTCTCGCCGTAGTATGCCTGCCACTCCTCCTTGAAGCCGTCGGAATAGCCCGACGCATACCACATCTCGGGCTCCTCGAAGGTCAGGCTGTCGATCTTATAGTTGTCCAGAATTTCCTCGACCATCGCCCAGATGTAGTCCACCCAGCCCTCGGTCGGAACCATGTAGTATACCTTGTCGCTGGTGGAGTGGGTGATATACTTGCCGTTCTTGTCGGTCTGAATGTGCCCGAAATTCTCCTCGTCGTGCGTCACGTAGTCGTGCGAGTCGCGGTTGATGGGCATCATAATGTTCAGGCTGTAATAATCGGTCGTGTGCTCCCAGGAGCTGATGGTCTTCTCCAGCTGCGAAGGCACGGACACGTAGGCCATGACCGCCTCGGTGTTGATGCGGACGGCGTCGCTGTAGCCGCCGCTGTGCTGGAAGTTGGTCACGTATCCCTTGATACCCACGGGATCGTACTTGGTCATGTAGGTGTTGATGACCTCCTCCAGCTCTTTCGGCAGATCGCTGTCATCGGCATCGGGCTGGATCAGCGTGCCGTCCATAATGCTATACTCGCGCAGCGTGATGTCACTCTGCCCCTCGGCACGGCTTGCGTGCGGGTTGTAGCGGCCGTCGTATGTAATTTCCTCTTGCATGGGGTCATCTCCTCCTTGTTCGGGATCGGTGGGATCGGTCACGGGCGGCTGCTCCGGCCCGTCGTCGGGCGGCGTGGGATCGTCCGTCTGCGGTGTGCAGCTCAAAAGTGTTGCCGCTGCAAGCAGCAGTGCTAAAATCAGGCATAAAAGTTTTTTCATGAGGCTTCGTTTCCTTTCCTTATCATATTCGCATATTGCTCATTTTACGGATATACGTGGAGTTACATAGACCGGCAGCATCATTGCACGTTGATTGTCTCCCCCGGTGCGACGCTGTACAGGTGACCGTCCTGGTCGAACCATACGGTTTTCAGCGTGGGATTATAGACTATGCGTCCGTCGGCGCTGTAGATCAGCGAATGATAGGCGGTAACGTAGTCGTAAATCTCCATGTTGGTCGCGTACCAAACGCCCTCCTTGCCGCCAAGGCGTGCGCAGATGTCGTCCAAAAGCGCCCACCCCTGGCTGCGCTCAAATTCATAGCTGTGTCCCCACAGATAGAACAGGCGCGGATAACGTCCGGCAGGTCCCATCGGGCGGGATAGATCGATCGCCAGGAAGGCATCGATCCAGGCAAACAGGTTGGGGTTGGCATGGTGCGCCGTCGGCATCCAGGCGTGCCAGTCGGCCGGCAGGCGGAAGTCGGCGTTATCTCCACCCAGCGTGCGCGCATAGGCGATATCCAGATCGGTGAGGTAGCGCTTGACCGTATCATAATCCGTGCCGTTCGAAAAGCAGCGGATACCGGTGTCTGGATACGCCATACCGCGGATAATGCGCCCATAGCGCCACTCCAACTCGGTGCGGCAGGCCAGCACATCGTGGATACCCTCAATCGGACGCAAAGCACCCTGGGCACGATGATACGCGCCGTGGATGGCGATCTCGTGTCCCTGATCCAGCATATGCTCCGTGACCTGCTCCCGCGTCAGATTGACCGAGCGCAGCGCGTCGCAGTTGAAATTGAAGGTGCACTTGAGTCCGTGCGCACTGATCGTATCAGCAAAACGAATATCCTCGGGGCAGCCGTCATCGTAGCTGAGCGTGACGGCCTTGTAAAGTCCACCCGGGTAGCGTAAAAAGCGGTAGCGCATAGAAAGCTCCTTTCCTGGGCTGAGATGCCTGCCATTTCGCGCACATAGCCCGT
>JAEIGA010017949.1_pt1 | contig 10776 bp, 8 predicted proteins | sample 9270691 | NCBI WGS metagenome assembly JAEIGA01 (sample SAMN17057246, study PRJNA624740) | gut metagenome | biome: biome; isolation source: fecal sample | host: Bos grunniens | place: China: Xizang | collected 2019 | reverse complement strand
GCTCCTCCAGAATCTTCAGGAGGGTGTTGGCCGACTCGCGGTTCATCCTCTCGGGGAGCCAGATGATAACGCTCTTGTTCTCCCCTTCGAAGGCTTTGAACGAGAGTTTGCGGATGATGTTGTCTGCCTCCTTTTTGGGGATTATGCCCTGTTGGTTGCTCACATCTATTGCGCCATACCAGTCGTGCTCGTTGAAGAGTGCGTCGCTGGAGGCCACCATCTCTCTCCATTCGGTGATGTAGGAGTCGGAGGTGGGGGTCTTTGTGGGGTTGATTATGGGGAAGGTGAAGTGGACATCGGGGTGGGCGAGGGCCTCGATTTGCACACACGAGGGGCACTTGCCACAGGCATCGCCACCCTCCTTGTGGGGGCAGTGGAGATACTGCACATAGGCCAAGGCCACCTGCAAGGTGCCCCAACCACACTCACCCACAAAGAGTTGAGCGTGGCTCACTCGGCCGCGGTCGATGTTGTCGCGCAGCCTGCCGAGGAGCTCTTTGTGCCCTATGACATCACTAAATTTCATTCCTTCCCAAAATTTGCTAAGGTATTAACCTACAAATATACAATCGAAAATCGAGAATTGAAAATTGGGAGTTGAAAATTGAGCCCCCCGACCACTAATCCCTCCCATCTCCAACGATTTCAACCACCAATCACAAGCCACTAAAAAAGCCCAAGGCGACTCCCTTGGGCTCTGTTCTCTACTTTCCGGTGCTACCGAAACCACCGGCTCCACGGCTCGTGTCGGAGAGCTCCTCCGTGGGCTCCCACTCCACCTGTGCGTGGGCCGCCACCACCAGCTGGGCTATCCTCTCGCCATCGTTGATGGTGAAGGGCTCATTCGAGAGGTTCACGAGAATTACCTTCACCTCGCCGCGGTAGTCGGCATCAATGGTGCCGGGGGCGTTGAGGACCGTGAGTCCGTGTTTGGCAGCCAGACCACTGCGGGGCCTCACCTGCATCTCGAAGCCTGCGGGGAGCTCCACAAAGAGCCCCGTGGGCACAAGTGCGCGCTCGAGGGGGCCGAGGGTGATGGGTTCTGTGAGGTTGGCTCTCACATCCATGCCTGCCGAGAGGGGCGTTTCGTAGCGTGGCAGGTCGTGGTGCGAACGGTTTATTACTTTGACATTCATGGTTTTAGGGGGTGTGAAAAGTTTATCGTTGTATGACAATTATTTCCTGCGGAGAACGCCGCGAACGAGTGCGCCAATGCGTATCCCTTCGCGCCTGATGGCCCACAGCGCGAAGCTGCCCACAAGCAGGGTGTTGGCCACATAGTGGGGTGCGGCGGGGAGGTGGGCTGTGAGGAGTGATAGCCCCCACATGGCAGCCGCCACAACCACATAGGAGAAGATGCGGCGGAGGTCATAGGGGGTGGGGGAGTGGCGTTGCCCCAGTCGGTAGCTCACAACCACCATGGCGCACTCGCAGATGAGCCTTGCAAGGGCGGCACCGGCATAGCCGAGCGTGGGCACCAGCAGTATGTTGAAGACCACGGTGAAGAGCAAGCCTGTCCCCGTAATCCAGATGGCATATTTGGTGGCTCCCGACTGCTTGTACCAGAAGGAGAGGTTGAGCACCACACCACTGAGGGCGTTGCCCACGAGCACCATAGGCAGGATGTACATACCCTCCCTGAAGTCGGGGCCCACGATGAGTGCAAAGAGGTCGGCAAAGAGGGTGATGAAGAGGAAGATAAGGAGGCTCACGATGACGAAGTATTTCATCACCTCGGCATTGGAGTTTTTGAACTCATCTTTCTTGAACTCAGCGAGGAAGAAGGGCTCGGCCGCCAAGCGGTACATCTGGGTGAAGAGCAACATCACGACGCCGATTTTCACCACTGCGCCATAGATGCCGAGTGCGGCGAGGCTCTCCTCGGCAGGCATCAGGAATTTAATCATCTGGCGGTCGATAAACTCGTTGGCGGTGCCGGCGATGCCGCTCACAAGCAGGGGTAACGAGTAGAGGAAGATGGTGCGGAGCACCCTGCCACTGAAGCGGGGCTTACCACCCTTAGAAAGCCACAGCAGGGCCACAAAGCTGAGGGCGCTGGCCACAAGGTTGGCCACAATGGCATAACCAGGGTCGGTGGGGTTGTCGAAAAGCCTAAACCATTGGGGCTGACCATTGTAGAACCACAGGCAGAGGGCGATGTTTACCACCACCGAGAACAACCTCACGGCCACATATTGGAGCGCTCGCCCCTCCTGACGAAGGCGTGCAAAGGGGATGGCTCCTGCCACATCGAAGAATATTATGAGGGCTGTGGTGGCCACATAGGGGGTGCCGCTATATCCCATGGCGGCCGAGAGTGGGCCGTTGAAGGCGACCATGCCCACCAGAAACAACGAGGCGGCAAGAAGTACTGCACCCCAAGTGGAGCCATACACCTTGGACCTCTCCTCCGTTGTGGAGGCCTTGGCAGCAAAGCGGAAGTAGCCGCTCTCCATGCCGAGTGTCAGCACCACGAGGGCAAAGGGTATGAGGGCATAGATATCGGTGATGACACCATACTCGGCGGGGCTCATAATGCGGGTGTAGTAGGGCACCAAGAGGTAGTTCAGCAGGCGTGCGACGACGCTGCTGATGCCGTAGATTGCTACTTGTCCTGCGAGTTTCGAGAGGTTTGCTGCCATTGTGTTTGTTGTGGTGTTGGGCTCTTATTTGCGACCCGCCTCGCCCGAGAGTAGGCCGCATGCAGCCTTGATGTCCTCTCCTCGCGATGCGCGGATGGTGGTCATTATACCCTTGTGGGTGAGGGTGTCTCGGAAGCGTATCATCTTCTCGCCATCGGGGCTTACATAGGGTGAATCGGGGATGGCGTGGAAGCGTATGAGGTTGATGCGGCACTTCAGGCCGTCGAGCAGTCGGCACAGCTCCTTGATGTGCTCGGGCGAGTCGTTGGTATCCTTCAGCACGATGTATTCAAAGCTCACCCTGCGCTGGTGGCTGAAGTCATACTCCTTGAGCAGTGCCACCACATCCCTGATGGGGAACGCCTTCTCCACAGGCATAATCTCCCTGCGCTGGTCGCTGAAGGGGTTGTGGAGCGATACGGCAAGGTGGACCTGTGACTCTTCGAGGAAGCGGCGCAGGTTGGGGATGACGCCCACCGTGGAGAGGGTAATCCTCGTGGGGCTCCAGCCGAAACCCCACGCCGAGGTCATCACCTCCAGCGCACGCATAACATTGTCGGGGTTGTCGAGTGGCTCGCCCATGCCCATCAGCACCACATTAGTAATCTTCTCGCGCTCGGGGAGCGAGCATATCTGGTTGAGGATTTCGGCCACTGTGAGGTCGCCGTGGTAGCCGCCACGACCCGTGAAACAGAACTTGCAACCCATCTTACATCCCGCCTGAGAGGAGATGCAGAGTGTCGCACGCTCGCCGTCGGGTATGTAGGCGCTCTCGATACGGAGGCCACCACCCACCACAAAGATATACTTCTTGGTGCCGTCGCTGCTCTCGGCCACACTCACAGGGTCGCTGAGCCCCAGTGTGTAGCGTTCGGCGAGGGCTGCGCGGCCCGCCTTGGAGAGGTTGGTCATCTCATCGAACGACCTCGCCCCCTTTTTGTATATCCATTCGGCGAGCTGGGTGGCTGCAAACTTGGGCAACCCCACCGAGAGGGCCACCTCTCGGAGCTCCTCCATATTTTTTCCTAAAAGCGTCTCCATAGTGCAAAGATATGGATTTAACCCGATTTTTGCGAATTTCGCCCGAAAACTATTTAACGGTTTGCCCATGGGGCCATTACTCTACCCCAACGGGGGGTGTGGAAATAGTAAGAGTTGCCCCAAAAAATGAGTGGGGTCCACCTCTCGGTTAGGACCCCACTCCCCTTTCACCACTAAACAAAAGCTTTCTGTGAAATTGTATCGTCGGTTCGTTGCGTAGCGTTGGAATATTCCCCACTGCCACCAATCAAACCTTCACATTCCTCCCTAAATCCCTCCTTTGCAAAAGGCGGGACTTGGTTGCTCGGCGCCAAGGCCGAGCAATAGGGCTTTCTGTGAAATTGTATCGTCGGTTTGTTGCGTAGCGTTGGGACTCTCCCCACCGCCACCGTTATTGCAATACCCTATTCTATGTTTTTTAGCACAGTTGCCACCTCGTCGATGCTGCGGGTGATATCCACCTCCACGGTGCCATCACCATTGAGCAGCAGCATAAAGGGTGCGGCTGTGGTGTCGAAATAGGCCTCGTCAAGAGCCCCAAAGGGGGCGCAAAACAGCCGCCATGGCGTAGGCCTACTCTCTGCCAGCCTACCAACATCCTCGGGCGACTGACCAAGCGAGATGACAATCAGCTCCATCTGCCCCTTGCGCGAGGCATCCCACACCCCCTTGCACTCCTCCACGCTATCCATAATGTCCACACACGATGGGCAGGTGGTGTCGATGACCATCAGGAGGGTTGGGCGGTCAACCTCGTTCAGGAGGGTGGTTGCGCCACCGTGGGGGTCGAAGATGTGGATGTCGCACACCTGCTCGCCTTGTCCATTATGGCTGAGGATTTCCAGCAGCCTTGCAGCCTCCTCGCGGAGGACCATAGGGCAAGCGTCGGTCTTGGCGACGAGCTCCACAAAGTGGCGTGCTGCCCCTTCGTTACGGACCGCAGCCCCCAAGCCATAGAGCTTGCTCATCATCCACTCCCAGCCCACATAGAGCGCCACCTCGTCGGTGGTGATGGCGGCGAAGAACTCCTCCACGGAGCTTTCCACAGCCTCCTGCTCGCTCTTGGCCAGCAGCTTGGTCCACTCCTCGAAGTGCTCCTCGGCACCAGCCACATCCTCCATAATCGACGAGGGCTCCCACTGGGCCCAATAGCCCTCGAGGCCTCTCTGTCGGGAGGTGCAGCTCACCAACACGAGCACGCAGCACAGCAGCGCAAGGAGTCGTGTCATAGATGGTTGCTATTTTTTGCCCGCCACAACATTGGCGGCATACTCAATCTTCTGGCCCTGCACCAAGTGGTCACACTCGATGGTGGGCACAGCCCCCTTGGTGTAGCAGTTGTCGATAGTCACCCAAGCGTTTTCGCCGGGCATGAGGTTACGCAAGTTCACCTCGCCACGCACGCCACCCACTGCTACCCATGCATCGCGGTAGATGGGGGCAACGCCGGTGTTGGCAATCTGGATGGCCACCGATGAGCCCTTCACGCGGTAGTCCTCGATGGTGAACTTATAGCCCATAGCCATGCCGGCCTCCGTGAGGCGGTCGGCCTTCTGGTAGCGGGGCTGGTCGTTGGCCATGATGTAGGTCATGTGGAACTTGGCTACCTCGTCTTCAAACACGCGGCCGTGCATACCCTCCCTATCGAGGCAATGCTTTTGGTCGGAGTCGGTGTAGTAGCTAAACTCGCCGCCAAAGGGTGAGTGTTTGTACCTCTCCTCGCCAAATTTCTTCCACATACGGGTGTTGTAGCCGTCGTGGTCCTCGCACATAAACGAGTCGTCGAAGTTGCCAAACTCAAGCTCCAGCAGCTCGGGGAACTGTGCGAAGGGGCCATAGACGCTGTCGCCCGCATCAATCGAGATGCTCCATGAGCAGTCGTCGAACCACTCCTTCATGCCGAGGAAGAACTCATTTTGGAACTCCTTGCTGGGGAAGGTTTGGCCCTTGATGAAGAGTCCATCGTAGATGTGGTACTCGGCCCACAGACCATAGCCGGTCTGCGCAAAGGCCAAGCGGGGGTCTTTGTCGTAGCGCTCGGCAAACCTGCGGTGGAACTCCTTGTGGAACCTCTGGAGCTCGGGGTGGCGCCAATCGGGGAACTCGGTATCCCTACCCTCGCTCTTGGAGTTGCGCACCTCATAGTCGGGCAGAGCCTTGATGTAGTCGGGCACGGCCGATTTGTAGCCGGGGTAGGTGTAGCGGAACCTCACGATGGCCTGATTGCCGCGCGAGGCAACCTGCTCCAGCAGTCGGTCCATGGGGGTCCAGTCGAAGACATCCTTCTCCTTGCACACATCGTTGTAGAGCATATAGGAGAACTCCAACTGCACATAATCCTGTTTGTTGGCGCTCGAGGTGTTCCACACCACAAGGCCTGTCATGGGCTGCACACCCGTAATTTCACTCTGGAGATCCACCCTTGTATAGTCGGGGAAATCCTCATCTTCCATCACGCAGGCGGTGAAGGACAAAATTGCCGCAAGGGCCATCCACATGTTTTTCATCGTCTGTATTGTTTTAAATTAGTAGGAGTTGTTTATTTACTCAATGTATGTAGAGTCCTATTACTTAATGAAGGAACTGATGGTTTGCGAAAGCTCTGCATTCTCCATCACACCGTCGAACTTCTCGGCACCTGCTCCATAGGCAAAGAAGGGCACCATCATACCGTTGTGGCCCTCGTTGGCAAAGTTAACCTCCACGGTGCCGGTAGCGATATCGCCCCAGAGGAGAGTCATGGCACCGGTGGCGTGGTCGGCGGTAACAACCACCAGAGTCTCGCCATCCTTCTCGGCCCATTGGAGAACATCGCCTACCACGCGGTCGAAGTCCAAAATCTCCTCCACGGCGGCGTCAACCCTGTTGGCGTGGAGCCAATCGTCTATACACGAGCCCTCCACCATCAGCACAAAGCCCTCGTCGTTGTCCTTCGAGAGCATCTCGAGCGACTTGGCGGTCATCTGGCGGAACATGTCGCCCCTCTCGCCGCTCAGCGCCGAGGGCAACTCCAGAGGAGCCACCACAGCAGCTACGGGGAGCTCCTCGGCACCCATCAGCGCCTCCACGCTCTCGTAGGTGTTGTAGCCCTTCTGGCCAATCTCTGCAAAGATGTCGCGACCATCGGTGCGCTTGGTGCGCCAATAGTCCATGCCGCCACCTGCGATGAAGTCCACACCACAATCAAGGTAGTCGGCAGTAATCTCCTCTGCCTCGTCCCTATCGATGTTGTTGCAGCAGAAGGTTGCGGGCGTAGCGTCGTTCAGGCGGCACACAACAACCACACCGGTGCGTTTGCCGGCCCTCTTCGCAAAGTCCATCATTGTGTCGAGCTCTGTGCCGTCGGGCAGGGTGGCAATCATACCCTTGTTGGTCTTGTTGCCACTTGCAAGTGCGGTACCTGCAGCAGCCGAGTCGGTCACCAGCCAGTTGAGGCAGTAGGTACGCTGGAGGCCAACATAGGGCATCTGCTCCATGTTGAGCTCTCCTCGGTTGGCGGTCCATGCCGTCGATACCTGCTCCAGACCCATGCCGTCGCCAATCATAAAGATGATATTCTTGGGGGTCTTACCCTTGGCGGGCTGCACAACCTCCACACTCTCGTAGGGGGTGGGGCAGATGTAGTGAGTAACCTTCTCGCTCTCGCCGGCTTTGTTGCCACAGCTGGCCGCGAGGGTTGCCAGCGCAATTATCCACAGTTTTTTCATGATTGTTCCTCTTGTTTGTTTTGAACACTATTTCTCATCCTTGGGCTTGGGCTCCAGCGAGAGGGCTACGATAGCCACGGTTGCCAACACAAGGCCGATGGCCAGCATGGGGCCGGGAACCTTGCCATAGAGCACCAAGGAGATGATGATGGTCACCACAGGGGCCAGACCCTGCATGGGCGACACGATGATTGCCTTGCCATAGCGGTAGGCGTAGTTGATGGTGAGCGCACCCACAGCGTTGAGAATCTGGATGCCAAAGACGGTCCAGAACACCGAGGTGGGGATAAGTATGCCATCCCAGCCACCCTCGGTCATCAGCAGTGCCACGGGGATGAGCACCAACGACCAGATGGTCTGGTAGCAGAATACGCTCTCGGAGGGCATAGCGTTGTTGGCGAACTTGAAGAAGTAGCCCTGAACACCCCACATCAGGAAGACAAGTGTGGCCAGAATGAGCCATCCGTAACCCTTGACATTGGTGTCGGTGGGGTCCTGCCATGAGAGAAAGAAGATGGCCACGAGTGCTACGATGATACCAATCCACTGGGTCTTGTTGGCCTTCTCCTTGAGGAAAATCATGCTCATGATGATGGTCACGATGGGCGACATCGAGATGAAGGGGAAGACGATGTAGGCGGGACCCTCCTTGAGGGCTGCGAAGAGCAATAGCTGGCCGCCCGAGCCGAGAAGGCCCACCAACGCGCCAGACACCACACTCCTCTTGTCGGTCGAAATCTTCCAACCGCCCAACCACAAGGCTACAATCATGCAGGGAACCATCGAGAGTGCCCACACTACATATACCATGGTGGAGGGACATCCGGGCACCTCGCTGAAGGCGCCCCAGATACCCCAAGTTACGAGAGTGATTACCGCATAGAGCAACCACCCTTTTTTGGTGTTATCCTGAGTCATAAAGGTTTGAGTCTAACTGTTTGTTATGCGAAAATTAGATGGTGAATTTGGTGAGCAGGTTGTAGCCGCGAGCCTCGTCCCACATGCCGCTGCCTTTGTGCATCAGACGGATGGAGTAGAGGGGGTTGCTGGCCAAGCTCTCGTAACCGTCGGGGAGGTTGAGGTAGAGTTTGCACTCGCCTGCGGGGAGGTTCTCGGGCAGGGTGATGGTGGTGCCCAGCGAGGTGACGGTGTTCTCAAACCAGAAGCGGGGGTCGGTGTCGATTTTGTAGACATACTCCTTGCCGGCTGCATCCTCGAGCACGAGCTCGCAACCACGGGGGTTCATGGGGGCTGCCCAACCGCCGTTGGCAATGTTGAGAACTACGCGGAAGTCGCCACCTGCAACAACCTCGCTTGCGGGGGTGAAGTAGGCGCTGTTGAGGGTCAGACGGTAGCCCATGCGAGCCAAAATCTCGTTGAAGCACTTCTCGGTGCGCCATGTGTTAAGCACGCCCTCGTGGTAGCCGATGTTGAGGTACGACCAGTGCTGCTCGGCCATGCGCTGGAGGGTGTTCTCGCAGTGGTGGAGGCCACCGCCGGTGCCACAAGTCTCACCACCCATGATGGTGTAGCGGCTCTCGGCATCCCAGAAGAGCCAGTCACCGGTGCCGCGTTTGTCGTCGAAGGTGCCGGTGTCGCTGCTCGATGCGAGGTAGCAGTCGTTGTGGCCGGCCAGACGCGACAGGTCGCTGCCGTTGTGTGCGGTTGCCATGGTGATGGTGTCGGCCAAACCTACTTTATACATTTTCATTTTGAACTTGGGGGTGCGGAGCTCCACCTGACGATCCTTGGGCAGGGCTGCGAGGAGGCCGTCAACCACCTTCCTGCGGTCGGCATACTGTGCGTCGGTCGAGATGTTCTGGTGGAAGTTGGTGGTGTAGTACCACTCGCCCCACGAACCGATGAAGCCGGCCTGCACGGTGAAGATAACATCGGCATTTTTGCTGAGGATGGGGGTCACCTGCTCGATGTGGCGAGCCACGAGCTCCTGCGTTGCGTCATAGGGTTTGCTGAGGGTGCTGTGGTCGTCCTTGTAGGCAAACCTCACGATGGCCTTACCGCCGCCTGCGCGAAGGTTGTCGAAGGTGGTCTGCATGGCAGCCAGATAGTCGGCCGAGATGTCGCCATCGATGTAGTCGGTGAGGTAGAAGAGGGTGAGGTGGAGGGTGCGGGCAGCCACACGGCTTGCCTTAACCACCGACGAGTTCAGCGAGGTGGCCGAACGGAAAGAGGTCTGCGAGTAGAAACCACGCTCGGGGTTGCAGATGCGCTGCTTCTGCTCATCGTCGTAGGAGTAGGCGGTGTATGTTACCTCCTCAAGACCCTCGGTGTCGAGATCGGGATGTACGGGGTCGGGCTGGTTGCATGCAACGAGCGCGGCAGCAGCTGCGGCTGCAAAGACGAATGCTTTGAATTTCATAGTTTTGCGAGTTATTTTGTAAATATATATTTTTCGTGTTTTGTAGTCTGCATTTGGTGGGCCTCCTGTGGGTAGGTGGCCGAGTTGGCAAAGGTCAAAGGTTGGTTGTATGTAGTTGTTGGGTTGGGGGAGTGTGAAAAAAGTGTGGGCCCCCGCAGGGGGTGTTTGCCACCCTTGTTTGGGGGCCCACCGAGTGATTTTAGAGTCTGTTGTCTGTTACTCTGCTGCGGGGAGGTCGAGCTGCAGGAGGTGGTTGGTTGCGCCATTCTCGATGCGGTCCTCCTCAGCGATTGCGGGGAGTGCGCCGATGGTCGACCAGCCGGCGGTCTCGATGATTACACCCAAGCCGATGGTGTCTGCCAGAGGCATGGGCAACATCTCGCGGATAATCTGAATCTCCACAGCCGAGGTGGTGTCGTTGAGGGTGGTAGCGATGGAGGAGCTTGCTGCGCCACCTACGCCGAGGTTAACCCACTCCCAAGCTTCGCCGCCATCCTCGCCGCCGAACATGTAGATCGAGGGGTCCCACGACTTGCCGGTGCCCTGCACGGTGTAGTCCTCATTGAAGTTGTAGAAGCTGCCCTGAAGCATCATGCCCACGCACTCTTCCCAGCCGCCGGAGAGGTTTTTGTGACCGGTCACGGGGTCGTTGTCGTCGTTGATGAAGAGGTCGATGGTGCGCACCTCGTTCGAGGGGTCATACTCCATGTAGAGGAAGATGAAGAACTCGTCGGCATAGGCTTTGAGGGTCTTGAGCTGCGAGTATTTGGGGGTGCCCACCTCGGGGAGAGTTGCGACTACGGGGGTGATAGTTGCCCAATCGGCGAAATCGCCATCGATGGTGATAGCGCTCTTAAACTCGGGCTCCTCGGGGTCGGGAGTCTCGGTGTCGGGACCGGGCTTGGGGGTAGGGGTAGGCTCGGGCTTCTCGCCGCAAGCGCAGAACATTGCAGCCACAACTGCAAATGCAAGCAATTTCTTAATCATTTCGCTAAAAGCTTTTTTG
>JAEIGA010017948.1_pt1 | contig 10776 bp, 12 predicted proteins | sample 9270691 | NCBI WGS metagenome assembly JAEIGA01 (sample SAMN17057246, study PRJNA624740) | gut metagenome | biome: biome; isolation source: fecal sample | host: Bos grunniens | place: China: Xizang | collected 2019 | reverse complement strand
TGCTTTTAATGATGGCGTAATCCCCTTGGAAGCTTCTTCTCCAAAACGCCCTCCTTCAGTTTTTTCGGGTCCGATATGCATCAATCCGTTTAAAAATGTCCCCGTTGTAACAACAATAGCAGAAGCAAAAATTTCTTCATCTCCCACTTGAACACCTTTAATTTGACCATCTTCAAAAATCAAATTTCCAGCATCACCTTCTTTAATTTTTAAATTCGGATAGGAAAGCAAAATTTCTTGCATATATTTTTTATAAGCATCTTTATCAGCTTGGGCACGTGGACCTTGAACAGCCGGACCCTTGGAACGATTAAGAATGCGAAACTGAATTCCTGTTTTATCAATCACATGCCCCATCAACCCATCAAGAGCATCAATCTCCCTGACCAAAGTTCCTTTTCCCAATCCACCAATTGCCGGATTGCAAGACATATCTGCAATTGTTTCAATATGATGAGTTACCAAAAGCGTTTGCGCACCAACTCTTGCAGATGCAGCTGCTGCTTCACATCCTGCATGCCCACCACCAATAACAATTACATCATATTGTTTCATTTTCATTTTCCTTAATTTTTTTAAATTATATCCGTTTATTATCAAAAAGTAAAGTCAAAGTAAACAGATACAATTTATCCTTTGCGCATCATTTTCTTTTTTACCTTAATAAACAAGACCCGTTTTATCCTTCCTCCCTGATAAAACGGGTACATGAATATTACCATACAAGCAACATTATGTCAATATTTTCTTTTATTTTAATATTTTTATTTTCCAATGCAAAAGTCGCGGAACACAACATCAAGAAGTTCATCCGTTTCAATCTTTCCAACAATGCGACCTAATGCACGAGCAGCCAATCTTAAATCTTCGGCTTTCAACTCAATTTCTGGCGCAACTAATGCGCTTTTTAATGCAAGTAAACAATCTTTTAAAGCAATACGATATCGCTCTCTTGTAATAACGCCATTACTGTCCGGTGCAAAATTTTCTTTAAGGAAATTTGAAATGGTTGTCTGTAATTCCTTAAAGCCCTCACCTGTTTTAGCACTCATAAAAATTTCACCTGATTGTGATTTTCTATGAACGATATCAAGCTTATTCCAAATAGTAATAACCGGAATATTTTCAAGCTCTTGCGGGAGTGGTTCTTTATTCGGGTAAGACGCAATATCTACCACATGCAAAATTAAATCTGAACTCTCTGCTTTTCGAACAGCTCTTTTAATCCCTTCGGCTTCAATAGCCTCTAAACTTTCACGAAGTCCAGCTGTATCCGCCAAACAAACAGGGAACCCATCTATATCCAAATAACTTTCAACAACATCCCTTGTTGTTCCTGCAATATCCGAAACAATAGCAACATCCCTTTTTGAAAGCAGATTAATTAAAGATGATTTACCAACATTCGGCTCTCCAACAATAGCAATTTGAAAACCATTTCTCAACCGTTCACCTTTTTGATTATCTTTTAAATGCATTTCAATTTTTTGAATAAGTTCTTGAATGCCTTTATCAATAACATCCATTTTTTCAGGTGGAATATCTTCTTCTGGAAAATCAATAAAAGCCTCTAAATAAGCCATATCATGCACCAAGGCCTGACGCCAATTTTCATACAACGAACCTAACACACCTTGCATTTGTGTTAAAGCTTGTTTACGTTGCAATTCTGTTTGCGCATCAATTAAATCCATCAACCCTTCGGCAGCAGTTAGATCCATTTTACCATATACAACGGCTCTTCTTGAAAATTCGCCAGCTTCTGCCGGACGCAAATTTTTAAAACCGGATAATGCTTTAAAAAGAGCAGTAATAACCCCTTGCCCACCATGAACCTGAAACTCAACGGTATCTTCCCCCGTAAAACTGTTTGGACCTTTGAAATAAAGACAAAGCGCCTGATCAATCTCTACCCCATCCCGATTCATTAATTTTGAAAAATAAGCATATCTTGGTTTAGGATTTTTAATTTGCGTCATTTCTTCAAAAACAGTCAATGCTTCTTTTCCAGAAAGCCTGATAACAGCTACACCACCTTTTCCAGCTCCTGACGATAATGCATAAATTGTTTCAGCCATTGAATATGCCATTTTATATACCCTTCAAAACTTTCACAAACTGGGAACGAACCGCCTCAATATTGATATTTTTTTCAGAACTTGTTACTAAAATTTCAGGATAAGCCGCTACATGCATTCTTGCTTTTTCAACTGTTTCAGCCAAAACTTTTTCACAAGCCGTTTTTGAAATTTTATCAATCTTTGTTAAAATAATCTGATAACTAACAGCTGCTGCATCCAACATTTTCATAATTTTTACATCAACTTCTTTTATCCCATGACGCGAATCAATTAATAAAAAAACCCTTTTTAATTGCACACGTCCTCGCAAATAATCATGAATCAAACGCGTCCACGCCTGAACCATTTTTTCAGGTGCTGCCGCATAGCCATACCCAGGCAAATCAACAATATAGAATTGCCCATCAGCATCAAAAAAATTAAGCTCTTGAGTTCGCCCCGGTGTATTAGATGCCCTTGCTAAACCTCTTGTCATGGTAACAGCATTAATCAAGGATGATTTACCAACATTTGATCGACCAGCAAAGGCAAATTCAGGTAATTGAGTAACCGGTAGTTGATCAACACTGGCCACCCCTCTTAAAAAAGTCGGACTTTTTTTAAATAAATCATTTCCTTCTTTTTTAAGTTTTTCGGTTTGTTCTTCAAGGGTTAAAAACGTCATTAGTTAACTCCCACTTTTTTCATGATGTATTTTTGTTGAATAATTGAAAGAACATTGCTCCACGTCCAATAAATAATTAAACCGGAAGCAAATGAAGCCATCATTAACGTGAAAATAACAGGTAAAAACTGCATCATTTTTGCTTGAGCATTATCCGTTGTCGGAGTTGGCGAAAGTTTTTGTTGAACATACATTGTGATCCCCATCAAAATCGGCCAAATTCCAATGCAAAGGAAAGCAGGAACATTCCAATCAAAATACCCAAATCCATTAAAAATTGTTAACGGATCCGGCATGGATAAATCTTCAATCCATCCAAAAAATGGCGCCTGTCTCATATTAATCGAAATAGAAAGAACTTTATACAAAGCAAAGAAAACCGGAATTTGCAATAAAAGAGGCAAACATCCGGAAGCAGGATTAATCTTTTCCCGTTTATAAAGATTTGCCATTTCCATTTGAAGACGACGCGGGTCATCTTTAAAACGCGTTTGAATTTGCTTCAATTTCGGTTGAACCTTACGCATTTTAGCCATACTTTCATATGATTTTGTTGCGATTGGAAGCATGGCAAAACGGATGAGTGTCGCAAACACGATAATAGCAACACCCATGTTACCAATTAACGAATAAAGATAATTTAAGAAATGCAAAAACGGTTGCGTTAAAAAGCGGAACCAACCAAAATCCAAACTTAAATCAAAATGTTTGATATTTAAAGATTTTTGATAATCATTAATCACATCAATATCTTTTGCGCCAGCAAAAAGCATCACTTTTTTTTCAATGTTTCCTTGTGCCGGAATCAAGATGTTATCCGTTTCAAAACGAGCAGTATATTTTTTATCTTTATTAGAAGAAAAAGTTACAGCAACGGTTTCGTCATCGCCTAAAACCATTAATCCTTGCCAATATTTATCCGTTAATCCAAACCAACCGGCTGAGCTTCTTCCAGAATAAATAATCGGCTTATCAGCATATTTTTCTTCAACTAATTCATCATTTAAAAATCCGACAAACCCTTGATGCACCGTTGAAACCGGTGGCATTTGATCCATTTTTCTTTCAAAAGAACCTTGTTGATAAACTTTAATTGGCTGATCTTTCAAATTATAAACTTTATCCGTAATTGAAATCATATATTTATCATCTAGAGAAACAATTCTTTCAATTTTAACATCAGCATTTGAAAAAACAAAAACCTTTGTTGTTGGTGTTGAGGCTTCTTCATTTAATACCCACAAAGAATTCAAATGAGGCAAATTCACATCTTTACTTTGCCACATCAAATTAGTGAAATAATCATTATTAAAAAGCTGAACTTTTTTAGAGTCATCTTCAATCGATTCTTTATATTTCAATAAAGATAAATCTGTTATCCCCCCCAAAGCCGCATCAAAAGAAGCTTTAACATATTCATTTTCAAGAGTTACCGGTTCCGTTTTTTGAACCACAACTTCCTGAACTGCCGTTTCAGTCGCCCCACCTTCTATTACCTCTGTTGGTTTATCTGACGACTGAATGGTTTCAACAACCGCACTATTTTCGGCAGATTGTTTTGTTGGCGCATTCATATAATTAAATCCAAAAAATATCAACGTTACCAAAACCATGGCAACCATCATATTTTTAACTTCTTCTTTTTGTGGATTATCTAATTTATTACTCATATATATTCCCTTATTTTGATAATTTATTTGGAACAGGATCATATCCCGATCCGCCCCATGGATGACATTTTAAAAGTCGCTTTCCTGTTAAAATAGCACCTTTTACAACCCCATGCAACAAAAAAGCTTCTTTTGCATATTCGGAACAGGTTGGCTGAAACCGACAAATATTCCCCTTTATCGGCGAAAGAACAAGTTGATAAACCCTAATTAAAAATAAACAAAAAAACAATGCTGATTTATTCAGAAATTTCAACATCCTGTTTTTGTTCCTCTTCTTCTGATTGACGCTTGATAAAAGATTTTAAAAGATATTTTAAATCTTTTTTAAGAATAGCAAAATCTTCATCCAATGCCGAATTTCTTGCAATAATCACATAATCAAACCCATCGCAAGCATATTCTTTAAAAACAAGTCGAGCAACTTCTTTTAACCGCCTTCTAATACGGTTTCTTTGAACTGCATTTCCAAGTTTTTTTGTTACCGTAAACCCCAAACGCGCACCCGAAACTTCATTTTGCGCAACCACTTGCAATATCATGTTTTTTGCAACAAACTTTTTGCCGTTATGCGTTGCTTTTAAAAACATACGGCGTTTTTTCATTCTTAATGGTTGCTCATTTGTGATTTTTAGCATCTTCTTCTTTCAATGAAAAAAGGGAACAATATCGCATCGCTCCCTTTTAATTTCGTTTAAACTGTTTCGTCTCTTATGGTTAAACTTAAGCGCTTAAAACTTTGCGACCTTTACGACGACGAGCGTTCAAAACTTTGCGACCGCCTAATGTGGCCATTCTTGCTCTGAACCCATGACGACGTGTCCGAACAAGCTTACTTGGTTGATATGTGCGTTTCATCTTATTTCTCCTTAAATTAATATCATTATGGCATTATCAGACCGCCTGTTTCGGGCCTGTTTTAATTAAAGCGTTCTTCTTTATACAGTTTTTATATAAGAAAGTCAAGCATTTTTTTATAAAAGTTCAAAATTATTCGCGAACATGGTCTTTTTCATCATTCAAATACTTTTCAAGCCCCAAAAGACGATTCATCTCTTGAACATTCAAACATTCATGATTTATTCGCTCTAAATGATCCAAGGCCGCATTAATCATCCCTTCATATTCAACGCGTTCTTCCGGTGTTAATTTCGCCAAATCGCGCCGAATACGAGGCAAATCCGCTTCAATGCGTGCCCGTTCATTTCCTAACCCTTCAAGCAAAATGCGTTGAGCCAAAGTTGTTTTGACTTTAAGTTTTTTATCAACTTCAAGAGGACGAATAATCCGCTCCGCCTTAGAGCGCGAAGATTGATTTGCATGTTGAAGACGCGCCCTATCTTTTGCAAAACTAACAACAATAAAACAGCGATACAAATGATTTAACAAGCGTTCTGCCGCTGTTTTTCGTTCCGAATCCGGCGGTAATTTAGAACAAATATCCGCCGCCAATTCATATTCAAGCAAAATATCGCGTTCAACTTTTGTTACAATATCAAGCTCTTGACTAGTTACAATTCCATCCGAAAAAACATTTTTTAAAAAATTAATTAAATCACGATAACGGCTCAATGTCGGGAATCTTGAATTTTTTCGATATTCGGTAACCTTATCCGTATAAAAAGATTCTTCCGCCATAATAAACTCCTTATCCTGCTAATTCATTAGCGCCACTTACCCTAGCTAACGTTTGACCTAACTTCACGCCTTGTAACGCAGTCATCATTGAACCTTTTGAATTCATCTGAGCTAAACCGGAAACAATTTTTTCAGCCCAAGCAGAAAATCCTTTTTGTTCGTCAGCCGTTGTTTTATCTTTAAACTCCTGCATCAAATCCGGCATCATCGCCGTTAATCTTGCTTCTGGATCTTTTGCAAATTCAACAAGATTTAAAGCCGCAGCTAATTGCGGAGAAGAATTAGACAACGCCACAGTTAATTGATGATGATCTCTTGGCAATAACATCATATCCGTTATCACAGTCACCTTATTTGCCGCATTTGACCCTTCTTGGTTCGGACCAAAATAAGCATCTGCCACATCCATTTTTTCAAGTTGGGCTAAACGTTTTCTTTCCATTTTTTCGCGCAATAAAGCCGCTTTCACATAAACATTTGTTATATGCGTTGATAAAGCATCGGCTCCTTTTATTTTGGAATCATCCATACCAAGCGTACTTGAAAAAACAGCAACTCCCACCAACTGAGATAACAATTCGGATTTAACGAAATCAACCGTTTGAATATCTTCATCCGTAATTTCATTTTTATTCAACAAAGCATTCATTTTTTCAACATACTCAGCTTGAAGTGCTTGTTGTTTAATCAAATCAGCCGGCGTTGGTTCAGACTTTTGATTTTCATCAGCCGCATTATTTAAAGCCTCTTCATTTTCAACAGGCTCTTCAACATGCTCTGTTTCTTTTTCCTCGTTAACGTCTTTTTCTTCCACGCCGGTTTCCAATTCTTTTTCCATATTACCCACCTATATCAATATGTTATTCTTCTTTTATTTTAACATATTTAACTATTTTGTCAAGTGTTTTAAAACACTAAACGGATTCTCCTTCACTTCTTCGGCTTTTAATTCATAATAAGAAAATGCCTCATCTGTTTTTTTAGGAAACGGATTAAGAGCAAGACCTAATTGTTCTTGCACAAGATCATAAAAATAAATTTTGCCTTTTTCAATGAGTTCAACATCATCATCTTCCAATGAAAAATCTTCCGTTTTTAAAAGCGACTGATAAAGAGATTCATCTTCCGTAAATAAAAGACAAACACCTTCATTAATTTTTTCATCAAACTCATTTAAAGAAACAACGCATTTTTGCGTCACAACCGCTTTTAAAATGCCATTAATTTCGATACAATCCTTATTCAAAAAAACATCAAATTCAAAGCTCAAATTTTTAATAGCCGGCAATTCAAAAAACTTTTTCAAATTTTCTTTTTGCGTATCATTGGCTTCCAATACATAATGTTTTTTGGTTTTATTAACCGTTCTTGTATCGAGCACAAAAGCAATGTCTTTTTTATGATTAACAGATTTTTCCATTGACGAAATACCTTTCTTCTGCTTATATTAAATTAAATTTATTATATCAAAGAAGGTGACAATGTTCAAGAAACTTATTTATTTATCTTTGCTTTCAGGCACAATTCTTTTATCCGCTTGTGGATTTGAAACGTATCAAAGCGGAGATTTGCCATCCGAAAAAAGATTAAGTCTGATAACAAAAGGCATTTCTCAAGAGAAAGTTGTTGATTTGCTTGGGAATCCGATTTTTGAAAATAAAATTGGCCGAGAATCGTTTTATATTTATTTTAAAACGAAAAAAGAAAACAGAGCATTCTTTCATCCTGAAGAAATTGAACGCGATATATACGTGATTTCTTTTGCACCGAATAAAACAGTCAATGCCGTTGAGCATTTTACGTTAAAAGACGGCAATGAAGTTGCCTTTGATGAAGCTCACACAAAAGTTACAGGCAAAGAACTTTCTGTTATGGAACAATTGGTTAAAAACTTCGGCCGTTACGATGCCGGTGGAAGAGATAGTTCACAAAGACAATAAAAGTTTCTTTGGATATAAAAAAGCGAGTCAGGCGACTCGCTTTTTTTGGTGTTAAATTTTAAAAAGATTTTTTTTAAACTTCTTAGCTTCTTTTATAATCGATTTAACTTTTTTATATTTCATTTTATATTTTTTTCTTTTTTCACCCTTTGAAAATAACTTTTTAATTTTATAAATGATTTTTTTAGCATTCAAAAAAAACATACTCGGATAGTTTTGAAAAATATTTTGATTCTGTCGTTGAGAAATTTTAAAATCAATCATTCTACCCAAAATCTCTTCATAAAATGGGGTTTGACGAGCATATGACCACCAAATATATGCCATATCTTCTTCTGGGTAAAACCACGGCTTTTCTCTGTCAGCAAAATGTAAAATCTTCGGATCTTTAACAGCTAAATATTTTTCACGAACAAATTCAGACATATGCTCCAGATAACCTTGTTCTTTCATATGCTTTTGCAATGGGGTCCAGTTCCATTCATTATTTAGCCAAAGGTTTTTATCATTTAATAATTCATTAAGTGCATCTTGATCAACAATCCGATAATCAAAAGAAGTAACCATTTTAAATAATTTTTCAGCACAATGATTCTTATTAAAGTAATCTAAATTTAAGACCATAACTCCTGCTTGAAAATATTTATCAACATTTTTTAAATGTAATTTTTCTCGCATATATTTTGAAGCATGATCTCCATATATTCCGACAATACTAGACATCAAACATTCAATACAGGCTGATAGAGCATACTTTGAAACATCCGTGTCATACAATTCTTTAATATCACCCAAAACAGCCAGATCGCTATCAAGAAAAAGTATTTTATTATAATTTTTCATAACTAAAGGTATAACAAGACGGAAATAAGTTTCTATAGAAATATGTCCTGGGGTATACAAATTTAATCCAGAAAAGAGGGCGGATAAATCAAAAAAACGTAAAGATACATTGCCCTTATTAAATGTCTCTGTCAATATTTTCTGTGTTTTTGGTGTGATGTCTTTGTGAAAGACAACTAAATCATAATTCATATTCGGATTTGCATTTTTTAATAATGAACTTATCGTAACGGATAGATATGGAGAAAAATAATCACTTGATGAAAATGTAATGGGGATACAGTTCCGATTAAACACGTTTCGCAATGGCTTGATTCGTTTCAATTTATCCATCAATTGAGAACTTTTTTTATTTATCATCATTATGCTCCTTCCTCTTGCATATCTACCGTCTTAGATTCATTTTTTAAAAGCTGAAATACCCGCAATTCCAGCACCCAAAATAATGACTTTATTTTGCAATATGCTCTCCATGTTCTTCAATTTGTTTTACACAGAAATCATACATATCTTGACTGTTTAAAGCTTCTTTATACCAATCTACAGTTTTTTCAATTGCTTCTTGTAATCCCCATTTTGCTTCCCATTGCAACATTACATATGCTTTTGTAACATCTAAATTGAGCAATGTATTTTCATGTACAGCATTTGGATCAGAGGCATCAACAACTTTACCTTTTCCATAATATTCTACTAAACGACGAACAACTTCAAACACCGTTTTATTTGCGGAAATATGGGGACCAAAATTAAATGAAGTTGCATACTTTATTGGATCTTCCATTAATTTTTGCCCAACTTTTAAATAACCAGACAATGGTTCCAAAACATGCTCCCAGGGGCGTGTTGCAATCGGATTTCTGATTTCAATATCTTTTCCAGCTTCAATAAAACGAATACAATCAGGAATCAACCGATTATCAGACCAATCCCCACCACCAATCACATTTCCAGCACGAACAGAAGCAATTGCTTTTCCATGTTTTAAATAATCTTTTGGATTAAAATAAGAATCCCTATATGAAGAGATCATCAACTCTGTACAACCTTTTGATGAAGAATAAGGATCATATCCACCCATTCTGTCTGTTTCCTTGTACCCCCAAATTTGTTCCACATTTTCATAACACTTATCAGATGTAATCATTACAACTGTTTTAACACAATCATGATGACGCACACACTCCAATATATTTAACGATCCCATCAAGTTTGTTTCGTATGTTCCTTTAGGGTCTACATATGCAGTTCTAACTAATGCTTGCGCTGCCAAATGAAAAATAATTTCTGGTTGATATTTTTGAATTGTTTCATTTAATTTTTCATAATCTCTGGTATCACCTCGAATATCTGCATATAATTTTTCATGCAAATGACAAGCTTCAAAATTTCCTTTATCAGAATATGGATCTAATGAATACCCAATAACTTTTGCCCCCATCATTGTAAGCCAAATCGAAAGCCAGGAGCCTTTAAAACCAGTGTGACCAGTTACTAAAACCGTTTTTCCATTATAACAATTATTAAACATTTAAGTTATCCTTCCACCAATTAATTGTTTGTTTTAAACCATCTTCTAATGAATATTTTTGTTGCCATCCTGTTGATTTTAATTTTTCATTATTACCAACTACTAAATCATCGCCAAATGCTGCTGGCATAGCACCCCATAAAATCTGACCCTTAAAATCTGTATATTGAGCAATTTTATTGACTATTTCCCTTAACTGAACCGGTTTTCCAGAACAAATATTCACAGCACCTTGAATATCACTTTCAAACACATCAATGATGCCCCGAGCTGTATCTTCAACATGCAAATAATCTTGAAATTTTAAACAATCACTTACTCTAACATCTTCACCTTTTAAACAGCTTTGAATCACTGATGGCATCAATCGTTGCGATTTTTCATTCGGTCCATAAAGATTAAAAATGCG
>JAEIGA010017947.1_pt1 | contig 10776 bp, 8 predicted proteins | sample 9270691 | NCBI WGS metagenome assembly JAEIGA01 (sample SAMN17057246, study PRJNA624740) | gut metagenome | biome: biome; isolation source: fecal sample | host: Bos grunniens | place: China: Xizang | collected 2019 | reverse complement strand
GGATCCTGCCCGGAATGGAGTCCTGAAGGAAGCGACTTTCGAGCCATTTTGACAAAAGGTCACAGACCCAAGCGGTAAAATGGATTATGAGACCGCAGAATTTTCACGGGGTATCCAAATCCCGTGAAAATAATGAAGCAATTGTCTGAACCGAAAGTCAGGGGAGTTTCGGTGAGTTTGCGAAATGGTCTGCGGTCTCCCGCGAAGTGGTCTGATGACCTTTCAAAATGGTGAGAGGAGCGACGAAGGACTCCATTCCGGGCAGAGGATTCTTTTTCCTGACGATCGCTGAATAATAAAGTGTTCCGTTTCGGGTTCGATCCATTCGGGACCAGAAGAGAAAACTTTCCCTCAAACTCTTCAGAGGAATATTGTATAATCGATTATAATGAATTCAGAACGGCAGACAGACCTGTCAGGAGAGGGGGAATATCGATGAAAATCCTGCACTGCGCTGACGTCCATCTGGATTCGCCTCTGACGTCGAATCTGGACAGAAAAAAAGCAGAAGAACGCAACAACGAGCTTCTGGCCACTTTTTCCGCTCTGGCCGACCGGGCGGAAAGCGACGGGGCCGGGGCCGTGATCATTGCGGGAGATCTTTTTGACAGGAACAGGGTCTCTGCGTCTGCGAAAAATATTGTTTACGGAATGATGGAGTCGCACCCCGGCGTCCTGTTTTTCTATCTGCGGGGGAATCACGACATCAGAGGAGCGAAAGAGGATCCCTCGGAGCTCCCGCCCAATCTCCGTCTTTTCCGCAGGGACTGGACCTATTATTCTCTCAGCTCCGGCAGAGAGGGAGAGAAGAAAATCCGGATTGCCGGCGCGGAAACGGGAGAAGGAAAAGCTGTGGATTACGAAAGCCTCGTAACCGATCCGTCGGCGGTCAATATCGTGGTCCTGCACGGCCAGCTGGCGTCGCATGCTTCGTCGCACAGGCCGGAGGACATTGATCTCAGAAAACTGAGAGACCGGCAGATCGATTATCTGGCCCTGGGGCATATCCACGAATACAGAACCGGGATCCTTCCGCCCGGAGGGCGTTTCTGTTATCCGGGCTGTCTGGAGGGACGCGGCTTCGACGAGACGGGAGAGCACGGCTATGTGGAACTGGACATCAATCTGATGACCGGGGAGATCGCGGACCGTTTCGTTCCTTTCGCCAGGAGACAGCTCTTCGAGATCCCGGTCGACATCAGCGGCTGTATGACGACGGCAGATATTTCGGGCAGGATCTGGGCATCCCTGAGAGGAAGGCCGTGCGAAGAAAAGGACCTGGTAAAAATTGTTCTTCAGGGAACGATCGATGTGGAATGCGAGAAAAATATCGACTATTTGGAACAGCAGCTTGGGGACCGATTCTATTCTGTCCGTATCGCTGACGAAAGCCGGCTCGTGGTGGATTACCGGGAATATCTGTCGGACCCTTCTCTGAAAGGAGAATTCATTCGTCTGGTGCAGGGCGACTCCGGCTTATCCGACACTGAAAAGGCAGAGATGATCCGCTGCGGGCTGCAGGCTTTGAATGGGGAGGAAATTATCCTATGAGACTGATCGGATGTCACATAGAAAATTTTGGACGCCTCCAGAATCTGGATGTTCAGTTCGATCCCGGAGAGAGCGTGATCTACGAGGAAAACGGATGGGGAAAGAGTACCCTGGCAGTTTTCCTCAGAGTCATGTTTTATGGTTTTGAGAATGATGGAAAAAAGGACGAGACGGTCAATGAGCGCAGGCGCTATCTTCCATGGCAGAAGGGGATCTATGGCGGATGGGTCATTTTTGAGACAGACGGGAAGGAATATCGACTCGAGCGAATCTTTGGAAGCAAAAAGTCCGGATCAGACAGCTGTGAGCTTTATGATCACAGGACCAATATCCGCCAGGATCTTTCCGGTCTGGATATCCCGGGAGGAAATATCGGCACCTTTCTTTTCGGAATCGGCAGCCGTTCCTTCCAGAGGACGGTCTTTATCGGGCAGCAGGACTGCGCGTCGGCTGACGCTACGGCAGAGATCAACGCCAAAATCGGGAATGTTTCCGACCAGACCGCCGATATGGGCAATTACGAGAAGGTAAAAGCTGATCTGGAGAAGGAACTGAATCGCCTGAGCCCGAAGCGGAAGACAGGACAGATTAACCGGCTGACGATGGAGGCGGCAGAGCTGGAAGAAAAGACGAGGCTGCGAGAAGGCAGAAGCTTTGAGCTGGAACGGAACGAACGGGAGATCGAGGAACTGAAAAAGCGCAGAAAGCAGCTCCAGGCAGAGCAGAAAAAGATCAGTGAACAGATCCAGAAGTTCAGCGCGGACCGGGAGATGGCTCTGCTGGAGGAGAAATACAGGAGTCTTCTGAAAGCGGAAAAGGATGCGGAGAACAGACTGGCCCAGGAACAGGCCGGCTTTACAGGAACGATTCCTTCCGCAGAACAGATCGATGAACTGATCGAAAAAGTCAGGAGCAGCGACAAGCTCCGGGCTTCCCTGGAATCGCGCAGAGACCAGGCGGAGATATTGAGAGTCATGGCTGCTTCAGAAAATCATCCGGAAGAGGAAACGGAACGCGTTTCTCCGCGGATTCTTCCTGTTCTGGCAGGACTGTCCGCGTTTATCGGCTTTGCCCTGCTGCTGTTAAAACTCTGGGCGGGGGGAGTCCTTGCATTTGTCTGCGGGATTCTGCTGATCGTTCTGTGGGTTTACTTAAAAAAAGGAAAAGAACCGGATTATGTAATGCCGTCTGTAGAAGTAGACGGTTACAGGGCTGCGGAAGTGAAGTATGAAAAGATCATGCGTTCCGTAGATGAAGATGAAAAGGCTGCGGAAGAGGTGGAAATGACGGCGCGCAACTTCCTCGTCAGGATGGGATGGACAGAGGATCCTCTGGTTCTGGAGGACCTGGAAAAAGAACTGCAGGAAATGCGGCGGAAGGTCATCAATATCCAGGGGCTCTGGAAAGAATTCCAGGAAAAAGAACGCAAGCGGGAACAGTTTGAAAGGGAAAATAACGTTGACGCCCTGCAGCGCCACCTTCAGACAAAGACCGCTGAGGCCGCGGCATCGGCAGGAACAGGAACCGGAGCCGAAGCTTCGCTGCAGGATCTGACAGATGAGCTGGACCGGATCCCGGGAAAAATCGACAGCCTCAGCGACCGGATCCATGACCTGGAAATCCGGACCGCGTCTGCCCTGCAGGAAATTGAGCAGAGCGAAGGTGCGGAGGAGGAACTGGTCCGTGTGAGAGAGGAGATCCAAAAAGCACAGCATCGATATGATGTCATCAGCAGGACAAAGGACTATCTGGAGCAGGCGAAGATCGACTTCTCCGCCAGATATATGGAACCGATCCGCGATGCGTTCAATCATTACTACGCCATGATTTCCGGCAGCGATCAGACAGCCTATGAGCTGGACGCGGAACTCAACATCCGGGTAAGAGAAGCCGGATCCCTTCATGATACAGCGCTGCTCAGCGAAGGCTATCGCGATCTGGTGGGTCTCTGCAGGAGAATGGCCATGATTGACGCGATGTACGAAAGGGAAAAACCTTTCCTCATCTTCGATGATCCTTTTGTCAATCTGGATGACCGGAGACTGGCCGGAGCCCTCCGTTTTCTGGACGAGATCTCAAAAGAGTATCAGGTGATCTATTTTACCTGCAGTGAATCCAGGGTGCCGGAAGGCTGAGGCAGGATTTCCCGCTCAGGCTTGACACCGGTCGCTTCAGTAGCCTAAAATACAATTATATTTTTAAAAAACATTTTCTTGAGTAGACAGTGATGTTTCATGAATATAGATTGAAAAGACTGACAGGGGTCGGAATCCTGACAGGAGGGCGATAAGGCAGCGATGATGGAAATATGGGATATCTATGACAGCAATAAGCAGCTGACAGGGAAGACGATGGTCAGGGATGACTGGCATATGGCTCCGGATGAATATCATCTGACCGTATTGGGCGTTGTCTGCAGACCGGACGGCCGCTGTCTGATCACACAGAGAAAGATGGACAAGCCCTGGGCGCCCGGAAGCTGGGAGCTTCCAGGAGGAGGCGTGCAGTCGGGAGAGACTTCCGAAGAGGCGGTTCTGCGCGAGATCAGGGAGGAGACCGGTCTGGACGTGTCCGCAGCTGACGGAGAACTGATTCTGACTTATAAAAGGGAGAATGCCGAAAAGCAGGACAATTATTTTGTCGATGTCTATCGTTTTTTTCTGGACTTTCACGAATCTGACGTAAAGGTTCAGGAGGAAGAAGTGGAAGGCTTTGCAATCGCTGACACAGAAGAGATCTGTTCTCTCGGAGAAGACGGAAAATTTCTGCACTTTGACAGTATTAGAGAAATTTTTACGTGATCTGAAATCCTTAAAACACAAGGGTAGTTCTGCATAACAGGTTTTGTCTGACAAAGTTTCGTTTGATTTATTTGAGAAAAACATTGAAAGAAAAATACTGAATATTTATAATGATATCGGAGTATGTAAAATCTGATTTCCTTTCAGGTCAGTTTCTGAAGGGTTCGGAAGGCTGCAGAATCTGCAGTGCAAAGGAATTCACTGGATAAGTCCGCAACTGACCGCTTATGAAAAGGGTCTTTTGCCGGATGATTATCTGAAAAGGTGGGAAACGATATGGCAGTCGAATACACAAAACTGTGGAAGATCCTTATTGATAAGCGTATGAAGCGCACAGAAATGGCGAGAATAGCCAAAATCAGCGGAAATATTCTTGCGAAGCTGGGTAAGGATGAGTATGTATCACTGAAAAGTCTGGAAAAGATCTGCCGGACACTGGATTGTGACATTGGCGATATTGTATCGCTCAGGCAGGATGGCTCTGGGAGCATGGACTCTGTGATGTCAGAAGAAGCATTCTGGGAGGACGATGAAGAGGAACCGGTGGATCCGGAATAAAGCAGGTAGACAGCCGGTCGGGGGACTGACCGGCTTTTTATTATTTCAAAGCTTGCAGAGAAGGAAACCGCTGCTGATTGCGGTGGGAAGGGAGTTTGGAAAATGCAGGAATTTAAACCAGTAAAATCAGGAAAAGTACGTGAAATCTACGATTTGGGAGAGAATCTGGTCATGGTAGCCACAGACCGGATCTCTGCTTTTGATCATATCCTGAAAAATCAGGTCGTTCAGAAGGGTGAAGTTCTCACACAGATGTCAAAATTCTGGTTCGATTTCACAGAAGATATCGTTCCGAATCACATGATTTCCGTGGATCCGGCGGATATGCCCGAGTTTTTCAGACAGCCTGCCTTCAATGGAAACAGCATGCTCTGCAGGAAGCTTCACATGATTCCTGTCGAATGTATTGTAAGAGGCTATATCACCGGCAGCGGCTGGGCCGGCTACCAGGAAAACGGCATGGTGTGCGGAATCAGACTGCCGGAAGGACTGGCAGAGTCACAGAAACTGCCGGAGGCGATCTATACGCCGAGTACGAAGGCGGAGATCGGCGATCATGATGAAAATGTCTCTTTTGAAAAGACCGTGGAAGTTATCGAAAAGGAATTTCCGGGAAAAGGCAGGGAATACGCGGAAAAAGTCAGAGACTATACTCTTGCAATCTACAGAAAGTGCGCGGATTACGCTCTCGGCAGAGGAATCATCATCGCAGATACAAAATTCGAATTTGGCGTGGACGAAGAGGGCCGTGTCGTCCTTGGAGATGAAATGCTGACGCCGGACAGCTCCCGTTTCTGGCCGCTCGAGGGCTATGAAGAAGGGAGATCGCAGCCGTCTTACGACAAGCAGTTTGTAAGAGACTGGCTGAAGGCCAATCCGGACAGTGATTACGATCTTCCACAGGAGGTGATCGACCGTACGATCGCGAAGTATAAAGAAGCTTATCATCTGCTGACCGGAAAAGAACTTTGATCTTGTGTCCGTACAGAGTCCGGAAGGGAGGAAGCCAATGAGGAAATCAGGCCTTTCAGGCTGGGCGGAGCTGTTGGTCCATCAGTTCCGTGAACTGACAGCTTATGTGATTGTGGGCTGTCTGACGACACTGGTGTATTTCGTGACCTACGCGGTTTTGAAGTATCTGGGTGTCGGCTATATGCTGAATTCCTGTATTTCCTGGGTGGCGGCGGTTCTGTTCGCTTTTTTCGCCAACAAGTATGTTGTTTTCCGGAGTATGGGAGCCGGATATCTTCTGCAGGAAATCGTGAAATTCTTCAGCGCCAGAATCGTGACCCTTCTGATGGATCTTTTCATTACCTGGTCCTGTATTGAACTGCTTCATATAGGGGAATGGCGGACAAAAATATTCTCTCAGATTGTCGTTATGGCCATGAATTATCTGTTCAGCAAACTGTTTGTTTTCAGAAAAGGACAGAAGGCGTCAGGACAGTAAAAAATACGTATACGGACGATTCCATCTGCAATCCTGCGAGTCGTTCTCTGCAGAACGGACAGGATGAGCTGCGCCGCAGGAACGGAGGCCGGTACGTTACAGGGATACAGGAGAAAGCGGGAAATATCATGAATAAAACAGTAGTCATTACATCCAGCGCCAGAAAAAAAGGGAATTGCAGAAGACTGGCTGACGCTTTCAGCAGACGGCTTCTGGAAGCGGGATGCAAAGTCACGCACTTCGACGCGGGCGGTCTGAAGACCAGTCTTTGTCTGAGCGATTCGCCTTCCAGGTGGGGGAGTGAATCCGATCAATACAGTGAGTGGTTTGATCGTCTGGAGGCCGAGTTGAAAGACGCCGGGGCGGTGGTCATCGTCGTGCCTGTCTATATCTATGGAATGCCGTCTCAGATTACAGCTGTTTTCGAACGGTTTCTGAAGGATCCGGAGCGCAGAAAAGCCTTCTCAGGCAGGAAAAGCATGCTGATCTCCTGTTGCGCCCAGAAGAAGATGTCCGTTTTCGACGGAGTCAGGGTCATTTATGAAAATATTGTTGAAGCATGCGGATGGGATCCTGCAGGAGAGCTGCTGCTGACCTCGCTCTGGAAAGAGGACGATGCCGACCGGAGAGGAGCCACGGACAAAGCCTACGCCTTTGCGGGTGAACTGCTGGAAACCATGGGGGCCGGGGAAGGTCCCGCAGCAGGAGAGGTGACGAGCTCTGTGATTGGAGCCTTTTCGGCATCTTCCATTCTCTGATTGAATCGGTTATTAAACACAACTATTAACAATCTGCAGGTTCTTCCGCAAAGGAGAGCATTCTTTCCGCAAACTCAGGAGCGTCGCATTTAAGACAGCAGGGAAAAAAGGAAAATCGTGACGCTTCCTGATTGATCATAAAGGAAGAACCAGTATGCAAATAATTTGTGTCTGCTCGTTAAGTCCCCGTCGGACTTAACGATACAGGCAGATCAACTGAAAAACATTCCTTGAAACTGCCATGTTTTTCGGTTGAGGAGCATGCATTCATCACTTTCTGAAAAAGCGGTCCCCCAGGGACCGCTTTTTCGTATGTACCGGATTGTATGAAAGAGGATTCAGTTTGCCTTGAAGATATCCGATACCTCGCTGACAGAGATATAGGCGTGAGGATCGATCCTCTGGACGATGTCTTTCGTAGTGATGACCTGAAAGCGGTTGAGGATGATATAGACGATCGTTTTATCCGCTCCGGAATAATAGCCTTTGGCCCGGATCAGGGTCAGCCCCTGTTCGAATTCCTCTGAAAGCTCATGGCTGATCTCGTCCGCTTTATTTGTAATGATCATGACGGATTTGTTCTTGTCGAAGCCGTCGACGATATAGTCGATGATTTTCAGAGCGGTGACATAGGCCACGATCGAGTACAGGGGCTGGGCCCAGTCTTTGAGGACGAACCCGCAGACCATGTACAGGACGACGTTATAGGCCAGAAGACAGGAGTTCAGGCTCAGTCCGAATTTTTCCGACAGGACGACGGATGCGACTTCAATGCCGTCGATGGCGCCGCCGAGCCGGATCGCCAGTCCGCTCCCGCATCCGACGATAAAACCGCCGAAAATACAGCAAAGGAAACGATCATCCCCTACGACCGGGGATCCCCCGGATGTGTCTGTAATGACAAAGGTGGAGATGAGATGGGTGGCGATGGAAAACATCGTGACCGTGAAGATCGAGTAAATTGTGAAATAAATCCCTTCCTCTTTCAGTCCGTACAGGATCAGCGGGATGTTGAGCACCAGGAGAAAAAACGGCAGACTGAGAAAGGATGGGGTCAGATCGGCCAGGAACATGGAGGTTCCGGCGATGCCGTTGTCGTACAGTCCTGCGGGCTGCAGGAAAGCGGTGATGCCCAGTGCACTGATAATGCCGGCCAGCGTCAGCAGTGGAAATTTATACCATTTAAGAGTTGTCAGGACCTTTTTCAGTCGCTGCAGAATTGTCATGATAAGAGTGGCTCCCTTCGGTTTCCTGTTTCGGGTTGGATGTTTCGTTTTTACCGGAGCGTCCGCTGTCTGCATTTTTCAGAGCGGACAGGTCAATTTTGTTGACGGGGATGGACCGCCGGTTTTCTGTGAGAATGGACCGGATCTCTTCGTTAACCTCTCTGACGAGGTTTTCGAATTCGTGGGAAGAAATCAGTCTGGCTCCCTGTCCCCGTATGATGATCTGTTCCAGACCGTCGGACGTGACAACGGTAATATCGTAACGGGAGCGATTGTCGTGAGTGAATTTTTCGATATAGGCGTCTGCTGTCTGCGCGGTTTTCGTAAAGACTACGTGGATATTGCCGTAGTCCGAGATCTCCACAGCGTGGTTTCGAACTTTGTAAGCGTCGAAGACCAGGATGATCTCGGCGTCTGTCATGCTGCGGTAATTGCACAGAATGTCCTGCAGAGATTCCCGGGCGGCGTCGATATTGATCCGGGCGAGTCCGGAGAGCTCCTCCCAGGCGAAGATGACATTGTAGCCGTCGATGAGCAGATACTTGTCGAGAGCAGGCGTTCTGCTGATCAGATACTGAGAATCTTCAGCAGCAGAAGCCTGACGCCGGCTCCTGTTTTTTTTGAAGGAGGGCCTGCGCTTTTCCGGGCTGCTGTTGGCGTAAAAGGTCTTCTTCATGATCGCTTCGACTTCCTCCGGACTGATCCAGAGACTGTCGCTGCTGTCTGTTCTTGCAGACGGGGCTGCCGTCTCAGCTTCTGGTTCTTCCTCCCGGCCGGCCGGCTTGAGAACCGGAGGCAGATGCATGAAGTCGGGCACTTCATACCATGGAATATAGATCCCGGAGCCATGCGTGCAGAAGACGGACCAGGAAGGATTGTCTGTGTCGGCATCGGGATCGTAGCTGCTTTCTGCCAGAACCTCTTCTGTATTATGACATGGACGATAGCCGCTGACGGTGAGTGTCAGCCGGCCGCTTCCCCTCGAATAGGCGTTGACGGCAGTATGATAATTTCTCATGGTGGCAACCGGCGCTTCTCCCCGGAGAATGGTCTGATCACCATTCTGTTCGATGGATGTGTCGACAGCGAACATTGCGTCCAGATCGGTCATGGCTCTGCCGGTGTACTCGGAAGGCAGTTCCAGAACATAGCGGTAACAGGGTTCGAGCAGGACGTTGTCGGCGTGCATCAGTCCCTGTCGGACCGCCCGGTAGGTGGCCTGACGGAAATCACCGCCGTCCGTGTGTTTGAGGCTGGCTTTTCCGGCGGCGATCGTAAAATGCACGTCGGTCAGAGGGGAACCGGTCAGGACTCCGGTGAACACTCTTTCCTGCAGATGGGTTGTGATCAGGCGCTGCCAGTTGACGGCCAGTTCATCACTGCTGACCGCGCTGGAGACCGTATATCCGCTCCCTCTTTCTCCCGGTGAAATCAGGAGATGAACCTCCGCGTAATGCCGCAGGGGTTCGTAGTGGCCGACGCCTTCTGTAACAGAAGCCACCGTCTCACGGTACATGATCGATCCGTCCGCGAAGGCGACGTCGACGCCCAGCCGTTCTTTTATGACGGTTGTCAGAATCTCTGTCTGTACTTCGCCCATGATCTGTACCTGGATCTCCTGGCGGGCTTCCTTCCATACAAAATTCAGCTCCGGCTCTTCTTCTTCCAGTTCGGCCAGTTTCCGGTAAAGGGAGGCCGGGTCGGCGTTGCCCAGAGGAACCAGCCTGTAATTCAGAACAGGCGTGAGAACCGGAGCGGGCAATGATTTTTCAAAGCCCAGGACACTGCCCTGAGAAGTGCGGGTGAGACCGGTAACTGTACAGACTCTTCCGGCTTCAACAGAAGGGACTTCCGTAAAAGAATCTCCGTTGTAGATGCGGATGGAATGAATCTTTTCGCTCCATTTTTCTCCGTTTCGGTCTGTTCCGGATACAGTCTGCCGTACGGAAAGAGTTCCGCCCGTCACTTTCAGGTGGGTCAGACGGTTTCCTCTTTCATCCCTGGATATCTTGTAGATCCGGGCGCCGAACTCTTCCGGGTAATCCGGCGCTTCGGCAAAACGGGAGAGGATCTCGATCAGTTCGTCGATGCCGTCCAGATGGAGGGCGGATCCGGCGCAGACCGGGAAAAGCCTGCGGCGCCGAATGGCCAGGCGGATTTCCTGATCGCTCAGGCTGCCCCTTTCCAGATAAGAAGTCAGGAGCTCTTCATCCGTCATGGCGATCTCCTCCATATCAGGAGACAGATCTCTTTTGACACTGCTGTTTCTGTCGGAGGGATGGTTTCCGGCAGCTGTTTTTTCAGGGAGATAAAAAGGAAGGCAGGCGCTGTCCAGTTCTCCGCGGATATCGTTCAAAACGGCTGGCAGATCGACGCCAATCCGGTCTGTTTTATTGATGAAGAGAAAGACCGGTACTTCGTATTTTTCGAGT
>JAEIGA010017946.1_pt1 | contig 10777 bp, 7 predicted proteins | sample 9270691 | NCBI WGS metagenome assembly JAEIGA01 (sample SAMN17057246, study PRJNA624740) | gut metagenome | biome: biome; isolation source: fecal sample | host: Bos grunniens | place: China: Xizang | collected 2019 | reverse complement strand
GGAGAAAAATGATATTAACGAATTTGAAAAGGAAGTTTTTTATGAGATTGAGTAGAAGACGTGCTATAAGGATAATCAGTTTTTTATCTGCAATAGTGATTACATTGGGAATCTGGGCAGGAGTGAGTACATTTAACCTTGCTGTTGCCGAAAGAGAATTAAAAAGAAGTAATGAGCGTGCGCTTACTCAGCTTGGCACATATCTTGACGATATTAATCTGAATTTGCAGAAATGTATGTATTCTCAGAGCAAAGAAATGCTTTCTGATGTTTCTTCAAAATTGTGGCGTTCAAGCGCTTCTGCCAAAGAAAATTTATCAGAAATAACAGATGGCAATACTCAGGTTTCGGGCGTTTATAAATTTCTTTCTCAGGTGGGAGAATATACGCTTTCTTTAAATGAACAGCTTGCAAGCGGGAAGCAGCTTTCAAAGGAAGATTCGGATAACCTGAACGCGTTGCTTAATTATTCAAAAGAGCTTTCTGACGGCGTTAATTACCTTATTTCTCAAGAGGAAAACGGACTTCTTGATTTTGAGGAAATAAAATCGACTCTTCAGAATGAAGGCAGAGCATCAGTTTACCTTGGCGATGAGCTTAACGATGCAAATCAGTCTCTTGAAGATTACCCAACACTTATATACGACGGACCTTTTTCAGACCATATAAATAATAAAAAATCAGCGTTAACAGAAAATGCAGAGATTGTTTCTCAGGAAAAGGCTAAAGAAAAAGCAGCAGCTTTTATTGGCGTACAAACAGAAAGCTTGCAATTTCTTTCCAAAACTGAAAATAATCTTAGCACATACACCTTTTACAATGGAGACTACACCGTAAGCGTAACTCAAAAAGGCGGACTTGTTTGCTATATGCTTACAAGTATGTATGCTTCAGAAATAAAGCTTTCTCAAAAAGAGGCTGTAAAGAAGGCTACGGAATTTTTAAATGAAAAAGGTTACACTAAGGTTAAGGAAAGCTATTATTCAACAAGCGACGGAATCTGCACTGTGAATTTTGCTTATTATGATAAGGGCATAACTTACTATACAGACCTTATTAAAGTAAGCGTTGCTCTTGATGACGGAAAAATTACCGCGTTTGATGCAACAGGCTACATTATGAATCATGTAAACAGGTCGTTGCCCGATGGTATTAAATATACAATTGACCAGGGTAAAGAGCTTCTCAAAAATGATTTAAAATTAATCTCGTCAAAAAAAGTGTTTATTCCTACAGAGTGGGAAACAGAGGTTTATGCTTATGAATACCACTGCAAAGCTTCTGACGGAAACGAAATTTTAGTTTATATTGACCCGACAACAGGCGAGGAAGCTCAAATCCTTATTTTGTTGTATACCGATGGCGGTGTGCTTACAAAATAATGAATTTTTAAAGCTTTTAAGGGAATAATTATAGCGGAGAATACTCCGGAAAGGTTGTGAAATTATGAAAAAGCTTATAACAATTTTATCAGCAATTGTTCTTGTAGGTTGCATAGCTGTTCTTTTCTATGGTTGCGGAGAAAAGGATGAAAATATTACTACTACAGTCCCTACAACAAGAGAAAATCTTACAACAACGCTTCCAGATACAACAAGAAATGCTGGTATGGTTACAGATGAATCTACACCGGGAGATAACGGTGTTATAGGTGATATTGTTACCGATGTTTCAGAGGGTCTCTCTGATATGGTAACAGATGTTTCTGAAGATATGAGAAGCATGCGATAACGAAAAAAGAGATGTCGTAAGACATCTCTTTTTTGTCATTATTTAATTGTTACAGTCTGTTTTGTAAGCTCTGTACCATCAGCAGCTAAAACAGAGAAATCAACAGTGTATCCCGTAATGTTTGTTCTTGGATACATAAGTGTGTAAGTATTGTCAGTCTCTGTGAAGGTAACAGTTTTTCTTTCTGTGTAGCCTACTGAAGTAGTGAATTTTATAGTAAGCTTTTTGCCGTAAAGCTGGGCATCTTCTACTGTTATATGGTAGTAAATAGGCTTTGACTTATCTGCCTCTGTAAGGTTTTCGACAGCTTCTGTTTCGCTGTAGTTGAGGCAAGCAACAATACCGTTTTCAGGAGCCGCTGTACCAAGAAGCTTTCTTCTTAAAACTACGCTATCTTCATATCTTGCTTCAATAAGGTCGTCAAGATATGCAAGGGTAGTCTGGTTATCAGTTGAAAGATTTTCGCTTACATATTTATACTTTGCTTCAAGAATTTTTGTTTTGCTTTCGGAGTAGGTGCCTAAAGCTTCAAAAATCTTAATTGCATCTGCGTATTTTTTCTCGGCTATAAGTGATATACCTTTCTGATAATCACATTCAAGAACCTTATCTTTACTGTCAGCGTAGTCCTTTACAGATTCGAAAAGCGCTTTAGCATCGTCGAATTTTCCGTCGTCAAGGGCTTTTAATGCTATATTATATGTGCAGGAAGAAACCTTTGCCATAGAGTCTTCGTAAGTTTTGAGCTCTGCATAAATTTCTTTAGCTGCTTCATAGTTTTCTGCTTCTTCAAGAAGAGCAGCATGGCTATATTTTGCGGCTTTGAATTTCTCTTCGGCATCTTCGAAATCACCAAGCTCTGCATAAACCTCTGCAGCAAGGTCATATTTCTTATCTGCCATAAGCTGTTCAGCTTCTTTGTAGTTGTTTTCGTTTATTATTTTAGGAAGAACGGTTACACAGATAACAGCAATGATACCTGCAATAATAAGGAAGATGGCAACAAAAGGAGCATAGCTTTTCTTTCTCTTAACAACCTTAGCCATTTCCTCTTCGGGTGCTTTTACCTGTTCGTCAGGAATTGTTTCAACTACTTCAATAGAAGGAGTAGTTTCTTCAATATTAACCTCTTCTACTACAACTTCTGCAGTGTCGTCTTCGGTAGCTTCTTCGGATTCGGAAACCTGAACTGCGTTTTCGGTTTCTTCACAAACATCTTCTGTGGCTTCAACTTCTACCGTAACTTCTTCTGCTACAGGGATTTCAATAACAGAATCTTCTTCTGAAGTTGCCTCTTCTGTAGATTCAACATCCTCAGCTTCGATCTCTTCTGCAACTTCTGCATCAGGTTCAGCAGCTTTTTCGATTTCGTTTTCTGTTGAACTGATATCTTCAAATTCTGCAGGTGCTTCCACATCTTCTGCAATTTTTTCATCAGATGTGGAGGAAACATCTTCTAGACTTTCTTCTTCTGCTGCTTCTTCCGCGACAACATGAGCTAAAATAACAACAGTTTCTGTCTGTGTTTCGAAATCTTCGTCGTTATCCTTAAGGCTTTCCTGGAAGAAATCATAACCTGCAGATTTAAGCTTATCACCAATAGCTGCAGTGCCTTTTATGGTGTTATATTGACCTTCTTCAAGGAGTTTTGAAAGAGTTGTGAACTTTTCGGCACTTGCCATAAGGAAATCGTATTTCTGCCTGTTCTTTTTAAAGAACATGACTATACAACGATAGTATATTTCAAGGTTTTTAATATCGGTGGAAAGAATGCCTGTAAATACTGTATGGGACGCTACGTTTTCTGTGATTTTCTCAAACTTAAGATCGCCGACCTGTGCTGCTAATTCAGGCTCAACGAGGAAGCAATCCGAAAATTTAACACTTATTTTTGCAGACGCGGTATCGTTATAATCATTAACAAGAGCGTTAAGGCGGATTCTGAATGCTTTTGCCTCATTCTGAAGATTAATAATAGTAGAAACTTCTTTTTTAATTTTTTCAGCGTCTGCATCAACAAAAAGATGAATGTGGCTCTGAGCAACCGCTTTTTCCAGCTTCTCTGTTTCGTCGTTTGCAATGGCTAAAAACTCAGGGAAAATTTCTTCAGGCATCTCTTTGAGTGCGTCGAAAAGCTTTTCATAAGTATCTGCTAAGGAAAGCGTATCTTCATCGTAGCAGAAGCCGTCACAAAGAGCTTTATAAAAAATAGCTTTTGCATCTGCGCCATTTTTTACAATGTATTTCATAAGGCAATCGTTTGCCTTATCGTAATCGCATTCGTTATAGTACTGGGCACCTAAAATAAGGTTTTCTTCATCTGCAGAAAAAACTGCATTACAAGACGGACAAACAAGAGAACCGTCTTTGTTATCAACATATGAATTTTTACATTCAGGGCAAATAATTCTAACCATATTTTCCACCTTTAAAATATTTTTGTGTGAATTTTGTCCATACACTATGTATCATAACATAAATTGACTGCTTTTTTCAATATTTTATTAGAAAAAAGCAGTCAATATATTGTGTTTTTGTTAAGTTTTTCTCTTTCTTATCCACAATTCACAGATATTTACACCATCTGTAGGCTCGCTTATGGTAAGTTCTAAAGCACCATTTATGAAAACAGATCTATCTAAGATGTAGCTTGCGCTAACAAAGTCATCTGCAAGAATAGCTTTGTCCAAAAGCTCGTCCTGCACACCGCCAAATTGAGCACCCTCATAAACAACCTTGCTGTTGGCGGTTATTTTATGTTTAGTTATTTTTTCGCTACGCTTGTTTTTATAAACTACTGTCAAAACGTAATCGGTATCTGGCTTGAAACCACCAAAACGGGCATTAAATGAAAAGTGATCGTAAACTTTTGTCATAGACATAGGCAACGGATTTTCTTTTGTATATGGTCTGTCGCCCTGAATCTCCATATAAAATTCGCCATTCTGAGAGATACCTAAGGTATTAAGGTTGTGGAGAGCAACAGAATAGTAGATTTCGTCTGATTCAGTTTTATTTCTGTTAAGAAGAAGCTTCAAAAACTCTTGTTGCTCGTTATCTTTTAGAGTAGAAGCATATGAGAGCTTTGACAAAAGGAAAGCTCTGTCAGAAACGTTGTTGTCTATGGTATCAAGAGTTGCGCCGCGCTCCCAACCATCTGTATGGTAGTGCTCAACATCGAGCTGAATTCCTATAAGATTGAAGAGCTTTTCTGCAAGAGTATCCAGCTCTGCGCGTAGGGAAATATAATCATTTGAAAATGATGCGTTCAGTATATCTATAGCATCAGAAATACTGTTGCTCCTTGCAAAATCAATTGCTTTTTTGCAAAGTTTATTTTCAAAAATACGGCGCATTTTAACTAATTTATCGCAACAACCTCTGAAGTAAATCAGAAGAAATCTCCAGTTTTCGTAAAGTTCTTTGTGATTCTCGATTAGCGCGCAAAGGTTGTTATATACTACGTCAATACAAGGATTTTCAACAGGGTCGCCCTGCCAGCTTTTTTCAAGAAGGAAGATAATATCAGCAATTTCTTCTTCATCAATTCCCGGCATAAAGAATCTAGAATAATCTAAAAGAATTTCGCGTAAATCGGCATCCTTATCCCATTCAAGAGCACTCCAGACAGCTTTGTTTAAGTCGTCATGAACACCCTCAGAGTAGCTTACACCACCTATTGTGTATGGTGAAAAAATGCGGTTAAGCGTGCGGAATTCGGTGGGTCTTGGGTTAACGCTTTCTCTTGAAAGTGTGTTACAAAAAGCAAAATGCCAATCGTCCTGTTGGAAGTTTACAGGGTACTCACAACGAAGATTGTGAGTGATGTCAGGATAAAAGCGCATAGGATATTCTGAAGGCACTTTTTCCCTCAATTGGTGCATAGGGTATGCGTGGTTAGGACCCATAATTACAGCATCAATTTCTTCGGGCTTTTTTGAAATTTCGTTTATAAAAATTTCAGGCCAGTCTTTATGACAATGTGGAGCCTGAGCAGAAATATGCATTTGACCATTTGGGTGATGTTTCTTGTATACTTTTGAGATTTTTTTGCAGCGTTCCATAAAATCATCCGCTTGCAAAGAGCCCGGATCTCCGCCGGGAATGAAGAGGTAATCAAGCCTTTTCATTGCAGAGTAAAGCAGGTCTCTTTCTTTAAGAGCTTGTTCTTCCTCTTCGTTATCTTCGTTAGCGTGCCAGAGGGAAACGTCGATATCTACTTTATCAGCTAATTTTGAAGCCTCGGTAAGGAATTCTTCTTGCTCGTATCTCATAAGGCAATTCCTGAATTCTCCGCTACCTTTAGAACCGTTGTGCTCAATTATGTTTGTTCCGAAAGCCATCATATCAAGCTGATAGCGGAAAAACTGGTTGTAATCCCATGCGTCATAAGTATTAGGAGTTGTGCGGTAACCTGTCTGGTGGCCGCGTAATTTTTTTTGAGGAGCATGGAAACCTTTTATATTTTGAGTAAGACAGATTTCACCATCTTTAAAGGTGGTTTTTCTTAAAAACAGGGAGTAACCAAAAATAAGACCACGTATAGTTTTTGCAGTAATAACAAAACCATTTTCTGTTTCGTTTATTATAAAAATATCCTTGTTTTCAATGGTGTCATCTATTGAGAAAACAAAGTGAGCTTTTTCAGCTGCGTCGCATAAAACAGGTATAACACCTGTTCTTTTTGACCATTCCTCTGAAAAAAGCATGGCACATTGTTTTTCCGTCTCTGTTTCAGCGTAAAAACATATATTTACAGGAAAATTCTTCATGAAGACACCTCCGTATGAAAATATATTAACATAACAGAAAATTTTCTTCAATAAGATTATTTTTCTTTGTGTATACTTGAAATTTTTATGTGTAGTGATAAAATAATATTCAATTAATATATTTAGGAGCTTTTTTATGAATTTACATACAGTGAAATGGTTTACAAAGTTTTTCACATCGCTTATCGAAAGAAACAAAAAACTTAATGAAATTCGCCAGTTAAAAAAAACAATGTCATGGCAGGAATACAGGCCGATTGTTGATAAAGAAATAAAAGATTGGCTTCGTCCGCTTATTGATATGGCAGGAGTCGATTTCGTCGTAACGGGTCAGGATAAAATTCCTGTTGATGAGCCTGTTATTTTCACTCCAAACCATGCAGGTGCGTTCGATATACCTGCAATTGTGCTTACTGCACCGATTTCTCCGTTTTTTATGGCGAAAAAAGAGCTTAGTCAGATTCCTGTTCTGAAAGCGTGGTTAGATGCAGTTGACTGCGTTTCCGTTGACAGAGCCAATAAGCAGAGCGCTCATTCTTCTCTTCAGCAGGCAATTGCGGCTGTTAAAGAAGGAAGAAGTCTTGTTATCTTTCCTGAAGGAACACGTTCAAAAACAGGTGAGCTTGGTGAATTCAGAGGTGGTGCAATGAAAATTGCTATGGAAACAGGTGCAAAGGTTGTGCCTGTGCTTATAGAAGGAACAAGAGCAAGGCTGGAAGAAACAGGTAATGTTACATCAGGTACAGTTTATGTTACATACCTTGATCCAATTGAAACAAAAAGTCTTACCAAGGAAGACTTCTTCCGGATGCCTGCTCAGATAAGAGCTCTTCTCTTAAATGAACGAGCTAAAATGAGCCAAAAATCCAAGACGGATATAGTTGAATAAATCGTAACAAAATAAAGCAGATGTTTGTAAGATATTACAAGCATCTGCTTTTATATATATTATTGTATGTTAAATGGCTACAAAAAAGCATAAAGGGGTTGACAAATGATAACAAACTGTAGTATACTACCCGAAGTTGTTACAAATTGTAATATTTATGGAGGAAGTTATGACAAAACGATTACTGTCTTCAGTTTTGGCAATTGTTCTTACATTAAGTATACTACCTGGCTTATCAACAAAGGCGGATGCCGCTAAAATAAATGCTTTTTATGATCGCAAAAAATCTCTTGCTTATGCAGATGCACACTGGAACGATGGCAAAGGTCTTTGCGCAGAGTTTGTTTCAGATTGTCTTAAAGCAGGCGGACTTACTGAGTCGTATCGTACAAGAGTATGTACTCTTTACGATGCTCTTCTTTCAAATAACTATGGTAGATCATACAAGCTTAAGATTTTTGACGATTCAATTTTAGAATCTCAGAATAAGGGGAAAATTAAAGCAGGCGACCCGATATTCTACTACTGCAACAGATGTAAAGAGTTTACGCATGTTTCTCTTTGTAATGGTTTTAATTCAGCAGGCTTTGCTATTGAATATTCTCACAATAATCCTCACAATGGTTACAAGAGAACATACACATATCGTCATTGCGGTGCTTATGATTGGACTCTTTATTCCATCAGCATGTACGACAAGGCAACTGTTTTCGGAAAGAAAACGAATATTGATGCCCCAAAGATTATAAACACAATTAACGTTGTTGACGGCATATACTTCAGGTGGAATGATGTTAGTGATGCCACATACTACAGAGTTTACAGAAAAACAGATGACTCAAATTGGTCTTTCTTAGGCAATGTTACTGCTCCTGTATATACAGATAACACAGCTAAAAACGGCGTTGAATATACTTATACTGTAAGAGCTTGCAAGGGAAGCACATTCAGCCAGTATTATCCCGGCGTTACTGCTACTTACTTAAATACAGTAAACTTTACATCTGCAGAAAATGTAAACAATTCGATTGTTGTTAAGTGGAAAGCAAATCCTCTTGCTGACGGATATTATATTTATCGTCAGGTAAACAACGGTAACTGGTACAGAATTGCAGATATTAAAAACGGCAAAACAACAAGTTATGTAGATAACAATGTTGTAAGCGGTAATAATTACAGATACAGAATCCGTTGCTTCAATGGTGGTATTATCAGCTCGTATGAGGTTGGCGGAATCGGTGTAAAATGCCTTACAGCTCCTGTAATTACAGTTGCTAACGATAACAATGGCATTAAGGTTAACTGGAAAATGGTTGCAGGCGCTGACAGCTATAGAGTTTACAGACGTGGTGCAGGTGAAAGATATTGGACATATCTTTGCACAACATCAGATAACTTCTATTTGGACGAAAACGTAAAAAGCGGCTCATATTACAGATACACAGTAAGATCTGCTTCAGGAAATGTTTTCGGTTCATATGATTCAAATGGTTTAGTTTTAAGATGTGTCGGTACACCTGATATGGAAGGTGTACAGTATACAAAGGATGGCGTAAAGCTTAGCTGGAGCCCGATTAATGGTGCAATGGGATATTACGTATACCATAAAACACCGGATGCAAAGTATTGGCGCAGAATAGCTGTTCTTAATGATGCTACAAGCTTTGTTGATAAAGAACCAGCTGCAAATTCAACGTATCTTTACACAGTTAAAGCATTTTATGGCTACACAATGAGCTCATACTATCAGGATGGTCTTAAGTGTGTTTGTGATGAAGGCTTAGGTGTTCAGAAGCTTCCTGAAAAGGCTCCTGAGGTTCCTGTAGAGCCATCAACAGAGGGAGCGACAGAAAACGTATCATCAACAGCAATTCTTCTTACAAGTGCTGTTTCAGACGTACAGAGCGCTGCTCGTGCACAGAGAGCACTTCCATCAGACGCTATTGCTACAATGCAGGCTCCGTAATAAAAAGTAAAAATAAAAAATCTCTTACCGATTGGTAAGAGATTTTTTTGTTGTATAAATTATCTTTCTTCTCTGAAATAGTTGAGACCAAGGTTTTGTGGTGGCTGATTTTCTTTTTTGTTCATCATACTTGTAACAATTAAAACAATAATTGTAATTACATAGGGTAACATTTTCAGAACTTCTCTTCCTGAGAATGAAATGTTTCCGAAAACAAAAGCCGCAATATATAATGCACCGAAAAGATAGGAGCCGAGTATCGAAACATTGGGCTTCCACAATGTGAAAATAACGAGGGCGATAGCGAGCCAACCGAAGGCCTCAATGATTGATGCATTTTCCCAGCTACCTTTAAGGTAGTCCATAATATAGAATACGCCACCGAAGCCTGCAATACCGCTGCCCACTAAAATGGCAACATATTTATATAATGTTATGTTAACACCCATAGCATCTGCAGTTGCGGTGTTTTCACCGATTGCACGAAGGTTAAGACCAACCTTTGTTCTATTAAATATAAATGTTGTAACCAATGCAATAAGAATTGCTAAATATACGTAAAATCCGTGTCCGAACAATACCTTTACAATGCCGTGGGAGTTTTCTGCAAAGGGTAAGCTTTGAGCAATAATTTTACCCGCGGTGGAAAAATTGCTTTTATCAACATATGAGTGCATTAAAAACTGTGTAAGACCGTTACCGAAAATTGTAATTGCAAGACCAGTAATATTCTGATTACAGCGGAACGTAATTGTAATAACGGCATATATTGCACCTGTAAGAGATGCAAAGAGGCATGCACCGAAAAGGGAAGAAAGTATCAGCAAAATCCAGGAAGCGCCTTCGGGGTTTTCAAGACTGCTCATATAAAGGCTTACAAAAAGGCATCCGCCTACGGTACCCGTACACATAATTCCGGGGATACCAAGGTTTAAGTGGCCGGCTTTTTCTGTAATTGTTTCACCGATACAACCGAAAAGAAGAACTGTGCCGATTGCAATGGCACTTATTAAGAAGGTAACAGTCATTTCTTAATTTCCTCCTTTTCTTTTTTTCTGAAAACAAGCTTATAGTTAATAAAGAAAGCACAGATAATAACTGCAAAATAGACAATACCAACAACTATATTTGATATTGAATCGTTTGTAAACATAAAGGTTTTTCTTACCTCAACCATACCTTTTGAAATAAAGGTGATAAAAAAGCTTGTAAGCATAACCAGTAATGGGTTAAATGAAGCAAGCCAGGTTGCCATAATACCCGTAAAGCCCATATTATTTGCCGAAGCTGTGCTGATGGTATGGTTAATTGAGCCTGCAAGAATGAAGCCTACAAGACCTGCAATGGCACCTGAAAGAATCATTGTTCTGATAATAACCTTATCAACCTTAATACCTACATATTTCGCAGTGTTGATGC
>JAEIGA010017945.1_pt1 | contig 10778 bp, 15 predicted proteins | sample 9270691 | NCBI WGS metagenome assembly JAEIGA01 (sample SAMN17057246, study PRJNA624740) | gut metagenome | biome: biome; isolation source: fecal sample | host: Bos grunniens | place: China: Xizang | collected 2019 | reverse complement strand
GAAAGAAATAAGTTATACTGAATTAGATTCAAATGATTTAACAATCGTTGCTGTACCTAGTTTTAGTGGAAGAGTACCTGCATTAACAGTACAACGATTAAGAAAAATTCATGGAAATGGTTCTAAATGTATTTTAGTTGTAGTTTATGGAAATCGTGAAATTGATGATACATTAATTGAACTAAAAGATGTGATGACATCTTTAGGTTTTAAATGTATTGCGGGTATTAAAGCAGTTGCAAATCATTCTATCTTTAGAAATTTTGCTGTTGGACGACCTGATAGCGAAGATGAAACTGAATTAAAACAATTTGCATTAGAAATTAAAAATCATTTAGATACATTAGAAGAATGTAATGTACCTGGTAATCGTCCATATAAAGATACAAAACCTAATCCATTTAAACCAACGGCTTCAAATGCATGTAATGAATGTGGATTATGCGCAAAATCATGTCCAGTACATGCAATAGATTTATTGGATATCAAAAATGTAAATAAAGAAATTTGTATATCATGTATGCATTGTATTTCTATTTGTCCGACAAATGCTCGACAATTAAATAAATTAGCTGTCGAAACGGCTCAATTTACAATGAAAAGCAAGTTTGAAGGAAGGAAAGAAAACAAATTATATTTAAAATGATTCCATAATATGGTATAATGTTCATAGATAAAAAGAACTTTAGGGGATAAAGGAAAGAGGGATAATATGACAATTCACAGTAAAAAAACCGTTCAATCAAATTTCCAAGATATCGCAAGTGGAAATAAAACATTTGATATTCGTAAAGATCGTTGTAATTATCAAGTAGGAGACATTATCATTTTCAACGAAGTTATCGAAAGAGACTTTTTAAATGCATTTTCAGGTCGCTTAGATGCAGTTGTTGAGTACACAGGAAGAAGTTGTAAAGCTGAAATCACTTATAAAACTAAAGGTGGTTATGGTCTTAAAAATAACTGGTGTGCATTAGGATTAAAATTAATAAAATAGTTAAAAAGTGTTGAAAATTAAGCATTTTCATGCTATTATAAACACGTAAAGAAACAGAGTGGGCGGGAGTCCACTCTTCATTTTGCTAGAAAGGAAGATAAGATGAGTAACGAAGCAAAAATCAAAGAAGGCATTGAGCCAGTATTAGCCAGTCAAAGCGTTAAGTTATTTGACATTACATGGACAAACGAAGGTAAACACAAAATCTTACAAATCGCAATCGAGAAAGAAGATGGTACGATGGATATCGATCTATGTGCTAGTGTAGCTGAAGTTTTATCAGAAAAATTAGATGAATTAAATCTGATTGATTATGAATACATGTTAGAAGTATGTTCACCAGGAGCAGAAAGAAAATTAAGAAATCTGCAAGAAGTGAAAGATGCTGTTGGTAAATATGTCTATGCGAAATTCAAAAAACCTGTAGGTAAATTAAATGAAGTTACAGGAACACTATTAAGTGTAGAAGAAGATGTATGTTGTATTCAATATATGGATAAAACATTCAAAAGACAAGTAAGTGTAAATTATGATAATTGTTCTCTTATTCGTCTTGCTGTTAAATTTTAGTTAGAGGTAAAAAAAGATGAAATTAAAAGATTTATTAAAAGCAATGCATGCAATTGAAGAAGATCGTGCATTAAGTGTTGATATTGTTACATCTGCATTAAAAGAAGCTCTTACAAAAGCTTACCGTAAACACGTTGAAATGCCAGATGCTTTAGTAGATGTTGTTGTTAATGAAAGAACTGGAGAAATCAAAGTATACGCTCAAAAAACAGTTGTTGAAGTTGTAGAAGATGATGAATTCGAAATTTCAGTTGAAGATGCTAAAGAAATTAAAACTGATGCTGAATTAGGTGAAGCTGTTAATATCAATGAAATTAATATTGCTGAATTTGGTCGTGCTGCAGTAATTTTAGCTAAAAACGTATTACGTCAAAAAATCAAAGAAGCTGAAAAACAATCAGTATATGATGAATATATCGACAAATTACAAGATATGGTTATTGGTACTATTGAATCAGTTGAAGAAAAATTCTGTGTAGTTAACATTGGAAAAACTTTAGCTTTAATGCCAAGAGTTGCACAAATTCCAGGTGAAATCTATAAAGAAGGACAAAGAATTCGTGTAGTTATTACAGAAGTTAACAAAGAAACAAAAGGTGCTCAAGTATTAGTAAGTAGAGCAGATGCTAGCTTAGTAAAACGTTTATTTGAAAAAGAAGTACCTGAAATTTACCAAGGAATCGTAGAAATCAAAGAAATCGCTCGTGAACCTGGTGAAAGATGTAAAATGGCTGTTTATTCAAGAAATGAAAACGTTGATGCAATTGGTTCATGTATTGGTCCAAGAGGATCTCGTGTATCTGGAATCATTGAAGAATTAAACGGTGAAAAAATTGATATTTTTGAATGGAGTGAAGATGTTACTGAATTAATCAAAAATGCATTAGCTCCAGCACAAATCGTAGCAGTTATTCCAAATCCTGAAAAGAAAGGATTATTAGTAGTTGTAAGTGATTCTCAATTATCATTAGCAATTGGTAAAAAAGGTAAAAATGCTCGTTTAGCTGTTAAATTAACAAATTCAAAAATTGATATTAAATCAGAAAGCGAAGTAGCAGCATTAGGTGTTGACTATAAAGCAATCTATGAAAAACAACAAGCTGAATTAGCAGCAAAATTAGCTGAAAAACGTGCTAAAGCTCAACAAGAACACTTCGAAGCTAGAAAAGAAACTGAAACTAACGTATTTGATGAAGAATTATTTGAAGAAATCGAATATGTAGAAGAAGTTGAAGAAGTAGTTGAAGTTGAAGATACATTAGCAGCTAAAGAAGAAAAAGTTGCTGAAGAAGTAGTTGAAACTGTAGAAGAAAAAGAAGAAACAGAATTAGAAAAAGCTGCAAGAATTGCAAAAGAAAAGAAAGCTAAAGAAGGTTTAGATATTGCAAGTAAGCAAGAATATGTTTCTAAATTTGAATCAATTGCAGGTACTGCAAAAACTCAAACTACAACAGTTAAGAGAAAGAAAAAACAAGTAAATGTTGAAGAAGATGAAGAAATCGTTCGTAAACCAACATTTGATTTAAAGAAAGAATATGACATGAAACCAATTTATTCTGAAGAAGAGTTGGAAGAAATCGCAAGAAGAGAAGAAGAAGAATTAGAAAACGATTGGATCAACGAAGACATTGACTTCGATGAATACGATGAATACTACGACTAGGAGTAATTATGAAAAAAATTCCAATGCGTAAATGTGTTGTAACACAAGAACAATTTCCTAAAAAGGAATTAGTTCGTGTTGTTCGTACACCAGAAGGTAACGTAGTTATCGACAAAACTGGTAGAACAAACGGTCGTGGTGCTTACTTAAAAAATGATGTAAGTGTTATTGATCTTGCGAAAAAGAAAAACGTACTTGGTAGAGCATTAGAATGTGAAATTCCAGAAAGCTTATACGAAGAGTTAAAGGAAGTCATGAATGGATAAAATCTATAATCTAATTGGTCTAGCAACACGTGCGAAGAAAATCGTAAGTGGGGAAGAACTTATGGATGCAATTCGCAAAAAGAAAGTATCACTTGTTATTGTATGTGATGATGCAAGTGATAATACTAAGAAAAGATATTCAGATAAATGTAGTTTCTATGAAATTGATTTAATTACAGTAGATAGTTCTATTAGACTTAACCAAGCAATTGGGAAAGCAAATCGAATGGCTATTGGGATTAAGGATGATGGATTTAAAAATAGTATTATGAAATGCTGGAAAGGCTAGGTGATTTTTATGGCAAAAGCCAATAATAGTAAGAATAAGAAGAATAATAATGGAAAGAAAGGTTTTACTCCTAGAGAAAAAAGAGTAGAAGTTACTGAAATTACTTATTCATCTCCAATTACAGTTGGAGAATTAGCTGAAAAGTTAAATAAAAATTCAAGCGAACTTATTAAAGTATTATTCATGTTAGGAAACATGGTAACAATCAACTCACAATTAGATGATGAAACAGTAGAATTACTATGCGTAGAATTCAATGTTACATGTACTAAAGAAGTGATTATTGATGAAGCAGACCTTGAAGAAGAATTAAAAGAAGAAGATGATGAATCATTATTACAATCACGTCCACCAGTAGTAACAATCATGGGACACGTTGACCATGGTAAAACAACATTACTTGATACAATTCGTAAATCAAGAGTTACTGCGGGAGAATTTGGTGGGATTACTCAACACATTGGGGCTTACCAAGTTAGTGTTAAAGGAAAGAAAATTACTTTCTTAGATACTCCAGGACACGAAGCGTTCACTGCAATGAGAGCACGTGGAGCTTCAATTACGGATATCGTAGTTATCGTTGTAGCTGCTGATGATGGTGTAATGCCTCAAACTAAAGAAGCAATTGACCACGCAAAAGCAGCAGGTGCTCCAATTATTATTGCGGTAAACAAAATTGATAAACCAGATATCAACTTAGATCGTATCTATGGTGAATTAGCAGATAATAATGTTATGCCTGAAGAATGGGGTGGAGACACTATGTTCTGTCAAATTTCTGCGAAAGTTGGTACAGGGGTTAATGATTTATTAGAATCAATCTTAATCTTAGCGGAAGTTGAAGATTACAAAGCAAATCCTGATCGTATTGCGACAGGTACAGTTATCGAAGCAAAACTTGATAAAGGTAGAGGACCAGTTACAACTTTATTAGTTCAAAAAGGTACTTTACACTCAGGTGATATCGTTGTAGTAGGTAGCGCATATGGACGTGTTCGTAAAATGGTTGATGATCACGGACGTGAAATCAAAGTTGCAGGACCATCTAGTCCAGTAGAAATTATTGGTTTAAATGATGTACCAGCAGCTGGAGATGTATTTAAAGTATTTGAAAACGAAAAGAAAGCAAGACAAATTGCAGAAACTCGTTTACAAAATAAGATCGATAACGAAAGAAATGCATCTAGTGCATTAACATTAGATGATTTAGCTCGTCAAATCGAAGAAGGAAACATTCAATCAATTAATGTTATCTTAAAAGCAGACGTACAAGGAAGTGCTGAAGCTGTTAAGGCATCATTAGAAAAAATTGATGTTCAAGGTGTTAGAGTTAACGTTATTCGTTCAACTGCAGGAGCAATTACAGAAAGTGATATCGACTTAGCAGTTGCATCTAACGCAATCGTTATTGGATTTAACGTAAGACCAAGTGCAGTTGTACGTAAAAAAGCTGAAGAATGTAAAGTAGATATTCGTTTACACAACATTATCTATAAAGCATTAGAAGAAATGGAAGCTGCGATGAAAGGTATGTTAGCTCCAGTATACGAAGAAGTTGTTATTGGACAAGCAGAAGTACGTCAAACATTCAAAGTTAGTAAAGTTGGAACTATCGCTGGATGTATGGTTACTGATGGTTCAATCCGTAAAGGATGTAAAGTACGTTTAATCCGTGATGGTATCGTTATCTATACTGGTAACTTAGGATCATTAAAACGTTTCCAAAATGACGCAAAAGAAGTTAACGCAGGTTATGACTGTGGTATCACAATCGAAAACTTCAATGATATCAAAGAAAACGACGTTATTGAAGCATATGAGGATCAACAAGTAGAGGTAGCATAATGTCAAAAAATGAAAAAATGAATCATATTTGTCAAAGAGCTATTTCTGAAATTATTCAATTTGAATTAAAAGATCCAAAAGTAGGTTTTGTGACAATTACAGATGTACAAGTTACAAATGATAACTCTTATGCGAAAGTATTTGTATCTTTCTTAGGAAAACAAGAAAGAGCAGAAGCTGGATTAAAAGCTTTAAATCGTTCAAAAGGATTTATTCGTTCAGCATTAGCTAAACGTTTATCAATCCGTAAAACACCAGAAATTATTTTCCAATTAGATAATTCTTTAGAACAAGGAAATAAGATCGATAGAATTCTTGCGGACTTAAAATAACATGAACAAAAGAATTAAAGAAATTGAAAATAAGATTCTAAAAGGAAATAATGTTACGAAAGAAGAAGTAATTGAATGTCAACAAATTCAAAATAGTGCAGAAGACTTATTCCATACATATTGGATTATGGCTCGTTACTATATTCCTTCAAATAATTCAGATGCAATTACATATTGTGTATTAAAATGCTATGAATTAAATGAAAGTAATAAATTTGATTTAGAATTTAAAGTAAAAGACTTCGTAGAAGCAAGAAGTCAATTCATGGAAGAAGCGATTGAAAAAACTCGTACTAAACTATTACCTTTATCAATCTTATTTGGAATCTTAGTTTTAGTTCCATTATGGTTAATGATAGGGAATGGTGAATTATTTTCATTCATCTTTGGATTTATCGCAATGAATATTGTTTCTATTAAATTTCAAGATATTGGATTCAAGAAAACAATTACAGCTTTTAAGAAAAAACAATATGAAGCAGTATATCCTTATTTAGATGAAACTGATAAAAAATTTGTGGATGAGCATTAAGCCCATCCACTTTTTTATTATAATCATAGTTTATTGTGAAAGGAAATAAACTATGTACACAAGATATGTTTTAAGAATTGGAGATAAAGGTATTGCAGTAAATAAAATACAAGCTTATTTAAACATGTTTGCTAATGCAGGTTATATTACAACAAAAGTAAATCCAGATGGTATATATGGACCAAGAACACAAAGTGCTGTAAGAGAAATACAATCATATTTAAGAATTAATCCAGATGGAGTGGTTGGTAATGCAACATGGGATGGAATCTTTGAATTATTAAAAAGAATGAATGTTATGACTAATATTCCTCTTGCAAGTGCTGCTTATTATTTAAATGTAGGAAATTATGGAATTGAAGTATTTAAAATGCAAGAATATTTAAATGAATATGCAGATAAAAATCCATGTTTAAAGAAAGTAGTTGTTGATGGAGAATATGGAAATGCAATGAGAATGGCAGTTCAACAATATCAATATTTAAAAGATTTAACAATTGATGGTATTATCGGTAAAGCAACTTGGGATGATATTATCAATGAAAGGAATAACCAAACTACTTAGAAATAAGTAGTTTATTTTATTATTTTAGAAGTTTGTTGTATACTATAAGTGGGTGGTAATATGAAACATGTAAAGATGATGGTACTTGAACATTGTCCATACTGTAAGAAAGCTTTTAAATACATAGAAGAACTAAAGAAAGAAAATTTCTTATATCAAAATATTGAAATAGAAGTCATTGATGAACAAAAAGAAGAAGAAAAAACACAAGGATATGACTACTATTATGTCCCTACATTTTTTGTAAATGATCAGAAAATACATGAAGGTGTTCCAACAAAAGAAAGCATACAAGCTGTATTAGAAGAAGCTATATCATGAGTTGTATTGTATCAAATCATATTTTATATATAGATAGAAATGAAATCATTCTAAAACATACTCGACCATTTACAAAAACAAATGAATGTATTTTAATCATGAACTGTGATTCTAATTTAGAATATATTAATACTATATTAGCTAATCGATGTTGTGAAATAAATAAAGCAACAATTACTATTAATACAAATGATAATATATTAGATTTTATTAAATTATTAGGATATACCTCTATTAAAAGATTTAAATGGGATCAAAATAAATTAATCTATTTAGATAGTCGCATAATATAGCGACTATCTTTTATATTTTCAGTGATTTTAAATCCTAATCTTTCATATAAAGATATAGCTTTCATATTCTTAATAAATACATATAAAAATATATTTTTAGTACTTTGATTAATAAGTGTATTTAATACTATAGTACCAATACCTTTATTTTGATATTCATCAAAAATATAGAAATCATCAATTTCTATTTCTTCTTCATTAATAATATGAATATAACCTACATGATTATCATTATATAGAATTTGATAATAATCATGTATTTCATTATTTAATTTATTAAAGATCCAATTATATATAAAATCATAATTAACGTTCTTATTTTCATAAGTATCAATTAATCTTTTACTTAATTCGTATAATTTACTAATATCTTGTTTTGTACATCTTTTATAATTTATTTCCATATAATAATTATAACTGTTTCTTGACAAAAATAGTACATGTTTTACAATGTTATTAGGAGGATATAATATGATTTTAGATGATTATCAAAATAGAGTAGATGAGTTATTTAATCAAGTAAAAACTACTCAAAGAGAAAACATAATTGCTGCTGGAAAAATGATGGCAGATACAATTGAAGCAGGTGGAAATATTTACTTAAGTGGTATTTGTCACTCAATTGAAATGGATTTATTTAATAGAGGTGGAGGACCTGCATTCTATCGTACATTCCACTATAAATTAGATGTTCAATCTGATGCACGTAAAAGAGATAGAAGTGATATGGACTTAAATATGGAAGGTTTAGGAGCTTATGTATTAAAAGCATCAACAATTAAACCAGGTGACGTATTAGTAGTAGGTTCAGTATCAGGAAGAACTGCAAGTGTTGTAGATTTAGCTTATGAAGCTAAGAAGATGGGAATTAAAGTTATTGCAATGAGTTCAATGAGTTATGCACAAAGCGTTGGACCAGTTCACTCATCAGGAAAAAAATTATATGAAATGGTAGATTTAACATTAGATAACTGTGCACCAGCTGCAGAAGCAATGTTAGATGTAGAAGGTATTGAAGCAAAATTTGCTGCTGCTAGTGGATTAGCAAGTTCATTTATTTTATGGTCAGTTACTGCTGTTGTCTTAGAAGAATTACAAAAACGTGGTAAAACACCATTATTATTAAAGAGTGCTAACTTCCCAGGTGGAGTTGATTATAATAATACAGAAGTATATCCACACTACGAAGAATTTGGATGGTAAAAAAAGACGTGAGTTAAACTCACGTTTTTTTATGGCTGAATTAATTTTTCTAATCTTGTATATTTCGCAGGAACTAACATTTTGATTTTTTTATCGCATACTTCAATTGTAGGATTTTTAATCATATATTGTTCACCTTCAATACATACAGCAATTTCTTTGTCAGCGATAAATTCTACTTTTTTAGCTTTTCTGTAATGAACGATATTCTTATATTTTTCTCCTAAGTGTTCACCTTTTTCATAAGCACCTAATACATTTAAGATTTTAACTCTTGAAATCTTTGGAATTAAAATAACATCCATGTATCCATCTTGTAAATCAGCACATGGTGCTGCTAAGTAGTTACCACCATAATATTTCGCATTTGCACATACACAAATCGTAAAACATTTTTCTTTTTCTTCTACATCATCTACTTTAATTGTCATGTTATGAGCAATTGATGTAAAGAATGAATAAGCAATTGACATTTGATATGCACTTTTTCCTTTAATTAATGGAATTCTTTTGAATTTATGTACATTATATGCAACCATTGCATCTAATCCAATATTCGCAATGTTCATAGAATAGTAATCATTTACTTTCATTACATCAACATCTACAACATTACCTTTCATTAATTCCTTTAAATTTAAGAAATCTTCTTTTGCTCTAGGACCAAAGTATTTAATAAAATCATTTCCTGTACCAATTGGTAAATGAGAAAGAATAATATTATCATAACCCATACATCCATTTAATACATCATTTAATGTTCCATCTCCACCACATGCGTATAATACACATTTTTCACCACTTTGTGCATATTTTCTAGCGATATTTTTTGTATCTTCAACAGAAGTAGTTCTTTCAATACGATATGTACCTTCAACTTCTTTATCCATGAATAATTGATTTACAGTATTTTGAATATATTTTGTTTGATCTGTTTTTCCTGCATTAGGATTAATTATAAAAATATGTTGCATAAAATAACCTCTATTTTTTTACTATTATAACAAAAAATGTAAATTCTTAAAAGTAGAGTATTACAAACTTGTCATAAATATTCAAAAATAATAAAATTACTATATAATATGAGCATAGGAGGCGAGTGTATGGATCATACATTATTATTATGGATTGTTGCTTGTGTGAGTTTTACATTACTCGAAGCCTTCACTCAACAATTCGTGTGCATTTGGTTTTTAAGTGGTAGTGCTGTTGCGATGATTGCATCGTATTTCGGTTTAGAAATTCAAACACAATGTTTATTATTTATTATTGTATCTTTAGTTACTTTAATCGCATTTAGACCAATGGTTAAGAAATTTGTCCAAGGTGAAATTATTGCGACTAACTCTGATTCGAATATTGGTAAGATGGCAATTGTTACTCAAGATTTTGATGAAATTAAATGTGAAGGAAGAGTTTTAGTAAATGATATGGACTGGGCCGCTAAAAGCATAGATGATCAGGTTTATAAAAAAGGCGAAAAAGTAATTGTTGATAGAATTGAAGGCGTTAAATGCCTAGTTAGAAAGGGGTAATCATATGGAATGGATTATTGGTATTGTTGTAGTATTATTCTTAGTTGCATTTATTGCAGCTCATATTCGAATTGTTAATCAATCTAGAAGTGTTGTAATTGAACGTTTAGGAGCTTATCATGACACTTGGGGAACAGGAGTTCACTTCTTAGTTCCATTTATTGATCGCGTTGCGATGAATATTTCTTTAAAAGAACATGTTGTTGATTTTGATCCTCAACCAGTAATTACAAAAGATAATGTTACTATGCAAATTGATACTGTTGTATATTTCCAAGTAACTGATTCAAAGTTATATACTTATGGAGTTACAAATCCAATGATGGCTGTTGAAAATCTTACAGCAACTACATTACGTAATATCATT
>JAEIGA010017944.1_pt1 | contig 10778 bp, 5 predicted proteins | sample 9270691 | NCBI WGS metagenome assembly JAEIGA01 (sample SAMN17057246, study PRJNA624740) | gut metagenome | biome: biome; isolation source: fecal sample | host: Bos grunniens | place: China: Xizang | collected 2019 | reverse complement strand
TTTACTTACTCTGCCGAGCAGCAGAAGGAAGTGGAAGCGATTCGTAAAAAGTATCTTCCGCAGGAAGCGGATAAAATGGAGCAGCTTCGCAGGCTCCATGCGATTCCTACGCAGAAAGCACAAGCGGCATCCCTTGCAGTGGGTGTTATAGGTGCGCTGATTATGGGCACCGGTATGAGCCTTGCTATGACAGAAATCGGTGCAGCATTGGGTGGCCTTGCTATGGTTATTGGCATCCTTGTCGGTATTGTGGGCATGGTGTTGGTGGCGCTGGCATATCCCCTCTATAACCGGGTGCTGAAGAAGCAGCGGGAGAAAATTGCTCCTGAGATTTTGCGCCTGTCCGATGAACTGCTGAAATAAGGAGTTTTCTATGAACACCCAGAGCAACAAATGGCATCAAGAAACACGGAACAAACATTAATGGACGCTAAGAAAATCTGCCTCGAATTTAATTCCCGCCTCACTTAGAAAGCAAAATGCCCGGCATCTGATCATAGATGTCGGGTATTTTTGTAAGATAAAAGAATTGGATTGAGGAGAAACGTGTTATGTTGAAAGTGCAATCATGTACTCCGCGGTCTGCATATGTCTTATGGCATTGCTGCTTTGACGGTCATATTTTGCGTTTCGTATGGGCCAAATGTTCTTGACTATCTGGCCGCCGACGGAGCCGGCCTCACGGTAGGTCAGGCGACCGTTGTAGCCGTTGGTCAGGTTAACGCCCACTTCGGGAGCGGCCTGCATTTTGAGGTGGTCCATTGCCTCACGAGCCTGAGGAACATTGATCTGGTTGTTGCGCTTTCTAATGATCTCTCTGCTTTTGCTTTCTTCGGAAGAAAACACTTTCTAAAGAACGCATTTCCTGTTCCATGGTACTATTTTGCCCCAAAGACAAATGATTACACATGTTTGTTTGCGGAAAATGACGCAAAATATGGATATCGGGCAGCAGTCGAAGGTCTGGGAGGTTATCTGCCAGGTAAGACCGCGGACACGGTCAAAGAGTGGATGGAAATGCACGGAGCTATGCTGATCGCCAAGTTGGGAGTCTTTGCAATTTCGGTAACAAGTAGAATTATTTATATACTATATACAAAATAACTTAAGGTAGTTGTTGCTTTCTCTTTACTTTTGTGCTAGAATACATATAATTGGCGATCATAGTATCCAAAATTCACAGCAAATGGCATATTTGTCGCAATCAAACGATCTCGAACAATGTTTGTTTTCTCTGTCAGACCAAAATTAGGGGGGATCCGTGTGCCGCAGGACCGATATAATTTTATATTACCCATTGTCGTGATGATCTTTTTATCGGCTATGATTGGTTTGGCTGTATTTGCCAATATCAGACGAAAAAAACTGGACAATATGGCTGCCGTTGATTGCCTGACAGGCGGTCTGTCTGAACGTTTCTTCCTGCTGCGTGCGAATGTCGTTCTAAAGAGTAAGGCAAAGTCGTTTACCCTGGTTTCTCTGCAAGTGAGAAATATGTCCGGTATCTGTGTTTCCTATGGCCCTAAGGAGCAGAATGTGACATTGAATCGATTGCATGAAACGCTGGAAACGCAGTTGGGAAGTGAAGAGATTTTTGCGCGTACGGGTGAAGACACCTTTTGTTTTCTACTGAAAAATCGAAAGTCTGATGAAATTTGCGCTCGATTGGAGCGTATCTGCAATGCGGCAAATGGCCAAAAAGATAGCTATGCCTTAGATCTTTGCTTTGGTATTTATCTTCCCGAAAGTACGGAAACCAACATGGAGGAACTGCTGGGCAAGGCAGTTCAGGCCCGTCTCAGCGGTCCTGCAGGACGCAGATATCACTTCTATGACCGCAATCGTTGGGAAAACACCTTGTTAGAGCAAAATATGGCGAATTCTATGGATCATGCATTGCAGATCAATGAATTTGTTGTGTATTATCAGCCGAAAGTCAGCGTGCTGGATCAGAGAATAGTTGGTGCGGAAGCACTGGTCCGGTGGCGGCATCCTCAGCGGGGAATGCTATCGCCAGATATGTTTCTGGAACTGGCTGAACGGTACCAGAAAATTACCTATATCGACCGATTCGTTTTTGAAAATGTCTGTGCTACATTAGCACGTTGGAAAAAGCAGGGAAGAGAAATGTGCCAGATATCCCTGAATCTGGCGCGGGCAGATTTGGAACTGCCGAATTTAGCAGATGAGCGTTATGAAATATGCTGCAAATACGGGGTAGAACCAGCCAATATTGAATTTGAGCTGAAGGAAAGTTTGCTGCTGGAAAATTTGGAACGGGCAAAATCTCTTATTGAAAGGTTTCACGCCCTTGGCTTCCGCTGCGCTGTAGACAATTTTGGCGCTGATGTTACGGCTATGCAGATACTGGGTTCCCTGGATATCGATACTATCAAGTTGGATAGCAGCTTTTTCGGCGGCAATAATGATAACCGCAGCGGTCGATATATTGCCGAGGCGATTCTCAAGGTTGCCAGCCAGATGCACATCCGTACAGTGGCGGAAGGAATTGCCAGACAAGGTCAACTGCAGTTTTTGCAGCAGGCAGCCTGCGATATGATCCAAGGATTTTACTATTCCCAACCGATCTCTTTGGAAAAGTTTGAAAATGTGGCTTGGGAGCAAGGTGCACTGAAGCTCTTAGAATCCGATAATTCCGGTGCGCAGCCTGCGGTAAGAACCCCTGCTGCTGTTGGTGGTTCTCCAACCGGCAAGAGTATTATCTTGTTTTCTTATCTGCCCAAAGCAGATACTGTGGAGTTGTCTGACGCGTTTTCGCCTGCACTGGGCGGCAAAAAACGTTTCCGCAATGCGTTGACGTTCTTCCGCAATTCTGAACTTATTCACGAAAATGATAGAGAGGATTTCTTCCGCCTCTTGGATCGGTGCCAGCGTGAGGAGGGTTGGGTAGAAAATACGCTTCGGTTCTATTTGGCCCAGGGACGCTATGGTTGGCTGGAGTTGCGCCTGCACCGGGAAGTCCTCAACTCGGACAGTGTCATCAGCGGTACGATGATCAATATATCCGAATGGAAGAATGAAGTCGATCGCTGGAAAGAAAAAGCAAACCGTGATGCCCTTACCGGTCTGTATAACCGTGAGTATTACGAACATACAGTTCAAACTCAGCTGGAGCAGAAGTCCTTTAGCAGCGCTGCGATCATTTTTATCGATGTGGACGATTTTAAGCGTGTTAACGATACGTTTGGCCACATGTTCGGCGATGATGTGTTGTGCTATGTGGCAAAGCAGATCCTGGGCGTTTTCCGGCACTCCGATGTGGTTGCTCGATATGGTGGCGATGAATTCGTTGTGTTTGCTCCGTCGATTCAGCAGGAAGTGCTGAAAGACCGTTTGCAGCGTCTTTGCAATGCATTTAAATTTCCGTACCGGGGTGAATCGGTAGACTATAAAGTATCTGTTACCATTGGCGCCGCTATGTATCCCAATGACGGTGCAGACTTCGGCGCACTTTTGGACCATGCTGACTGTGCGCTTTATGAAGCGAAGAATCTTGGTAAAGACAGATTCGTTCTGTATGAACCCCACATGAAGGGAAAAACGAACGAGGCTTGAGTCAATCCGTTTTTAAAAGAAGGTGACCACTTTGCTCCTGTTGCTGATGGCGTTTGCGGGTTTTGCCCTGTATCTGCTATATGATATTGATAGCTTTACCTCACTGTGGAAACCGCTGCGATTGGGCTTTGCCGTTGGAACCTTGCTGATTGCTGCTGCTACCGTTATGCAGTTGTATACGGCATTTTCTGAAAAAGCTTTTTGCGGTTTTGGGGATGTACTGCTGCTTCTGTTAGGATTGTTGTCGTTGGTTGCGCTGATTTATTGCCTCTTCTTTGCCTTGCCTTTTGATGCAACCTATACCAATCCGGAACAAGGCCGGCGAACCTACACCTTTGGTGTTTATGCTCTATGCCGACATCCGGGTGTCTTATGTTTTTTTGCTATGTATTTATTTTGGGGCATAGCTGCCTTGCCGACGAATTTTTTGTGGCATGGCATAGTGCTTTCTGTGCTGAATTTAGCGTATGCCCTTTTTCAGGACAGAGTGACTTTCCCAAAAACCTTTTGTGATTACTATGACTACCGGGAGAAAGTACCTTTTTTGCTTCCCACGGCAGCCAGTTTTCTCCGGGCCGTAAAGACCTGGGGCTACCCCTATGAAAAGGAGGAGAAAACGTGAGATTTCAGGAAAAACTGCACGAATATTCCAAGGAAGAGATTTGGGAGGAATATTGTGGTTTTTTAACCCTATCTCCTGAGGAATTCATGGCCATTCAAAAGCGCCTTCTTACCGAGCAGATGGAATTGTGGTGCAATAGTGCATTGGGCCAGAGCATACTTAAGGGCAAGGTTCCGACTACGATTGAGGAATTTCGTACGATGGTGCCGCTCACTACATATGAAGATTACGCACCGATCCTGCTTTCCAAACAAACCAAGGCGCTGCCGGGCGAGCCGGTTCTTTGGGTGCAAACCACTTGGGAAGGCGGCGTGCACCCAATCAAGGTGGCTCCGTATACCAAGGGCATTCTGGACACATTCCAGCATAATGTTATGAGCTGCCTCGTTTTGGCTACCAGCCGGAAGAAGGGTGACTTTGACATCAGTGTTACCGACCATATGCTCTATGCGTTAGCACCGCTGCCTTATGTTACCGGTTTGCTCCCGCTTTTGTGTAAGGAAGAGATCGACTTTGAGTTTCTGCCTTCTGTAAAAGATGCTGTCAATATGTCCTTCAAGGAACGCAACATCCAAGGTTTCAAGCTGGGTGTTAAGAAGGGCATTGAGTACTTCTTTGGCCTGGGCAGCGTACTGTATTATGCAAGTCAGAGCTTGTCCTCAATCAACAGTAACAAAGGCAAAACCTTGGGAGAGTGGTTGCGTAGCTTGTCGCCTTCCATGATATTCCGCATGGCCAGAGCCAAACGCATTTGCCACAAGGAAAATCGCGAGCTACTGCCCAAAGACTTGTTCAAACTCAAAAGCTTTGTGTGTGCCGGTACGGACAACCGTTGCTATAAGGCAGATTTGGAGCGCATGTGGGGTGTTACCCCCATGGAGCTTTTTGCGGGTACCGAACCTACCTGCATAGGTTGTGAAACCTGGAGCCGGGAGGGTGTTTACTTCTTCCCGGATGCTTGTTTCTATGAATTCATTTCGGAAGACGAGATGAACCGGAACATGGAAGACCCCAATTATCAACCTCGTACCATTTTGTGGGACGAAGTGGTTCCCGGCGGTATCTATGAAATTGTACTTACTGTCTTTAAAGGTGGCGCCTTTGCCCGCTACAGGGTGGGTGATGTGTTCCGTTGTACTGGCATTGGCAGCACACTGGAAAATAACACCATTCCACGCTTCCAGTATATTGACCGCGTGCCGCAAATTATTGATATTGCCGGTTTTACCCGCATTACTGAAAAATCCATCAACCATGCAGTGGAACTGTCCCGTCTGCCCATCGAAAACTGGACTGCGAAAAAGGAATTTTCCGAAAATAATCGGCCGTATTTGCATCTGTATGTTGAATTACAACGCGACAACCTGATCAACAGCGCGGTCAGTACCCGTATCCTGCAGGATCAGCTGGGCATATACTTCCGTTATTTAGATCAGGACTATGAGGATCTGAAGAAGATCCTGGATGTGGATCCGCTGAAAATCACTATGCTTAAATGTGGTACTTTCGCTGCATATAAACGCAAATTTGGTACTACTATCCGGAAGATGAACCCGGAAAGCTGCGAGATCAATGATCTGCTGATGTGTCATCAATCTGATAGCCTAGAAAGGAGATGGACTACGGATGATTGGATATAGTTGGGTGCCTATCACAGCACTTTTCTGTTACCTGTTCCTGTTTTTAACCTTTCTTGCATCGAAGGAAAAAGAAAGGGTTATTAAATCCTTTATGGGATTGATGCTCATCATGATCCTTTGGGTCGGCGGTTCCTTCGCAATGCGTATGCAGTTGTGGCCGTCTGTAAACTTTTGGCATCATGTGTCCGTTTTGGGCATGATCCTGGTACCGCCCGGGTATTTCATGTTCGTAATGGACTTTTTGGAAGAGAAAAATACCTTTACTAAGTATCTGTGGATGCTGCTGCACATTGGGGTATTTGTTTTCAACTGCATGACCTGCTGGTTTATTCCGGAGCCCGAAGTGGTGTATAACGGCCCCTCTGCCCAGTTTCAGTATCACTACTCCTGGCATATTTACATTTTAGGACTTTTGATGTTGCCCTGCTTGCTGCAGATGGTTGTGATTGTTCAACGTCATTGCAAAGGTAACAGTATTGCCATGCAACAGCTTAAGCCCGTTCTGCAGGGTATTCTGTACTTATTAGTTGGTCATATTCTCTCTACGCTCCCATTCTTCCTGGGCTTCCCGTTGGATATTGCATCGGGCATAGTGAATGTTTTGTTTGTTTTCTATGCTCTGTACAATAAGCGCCTTTTCAGAATGACGCTGCTGTTTTCCAAGAGCAATTATTTGCTGTTCGCGTTGACTATCAGCTGCTTTATTTTCTACCATATTGCTGCCCCGGTCCAACAGTTCTTCATCAGAGCAATGGGAATGGAACATACGTTGTCGGTCGTTTTCATCGCTGCAGCGTTTTTTGCAACGGTTCTGTTGCTCTATTGTGTTTTGGCGTGGATCCTTAACTCCATCTTTATTCGTAATGAGCAGCAGCATATGCAGTGTATCAATCAGCTCGGCGATGATGTTACCCACATTTTCAGCGTGAATGATATCCTGCAGAATATGACGGATGTTATCCTGCAGACTACCCATGTGGAACGCATAGCCATCTTTATCCGGCAGCCGGATGGCGACTACCGTGTTGAATTTACGACCAACCCGTTGGATGAAAAGGGTTTCTATCTGCAAAGCGACCATCCGTTGATAAGCTACTTCCGACGGTCCGACAAGTATGCTACTCTGCGGGATTTTTCCCGTGCTACTGTTTTCCGCAGTTTGTGGGAGTCAGAAAGGAAACTTCTTGCTTCGCTGAAGGCTGAGTGCTTTGTTCCGCTTTCCAGCGAAAAAGATCTGGTAGGCATCATTGTCTTGCCGGAAAGAAAAGATTTTCAGCCTTATCATGACAATGATTTGGCCCTTGTGCAGACCATCGCATCGATTTGCGCTACCGCGGTTAGAGATGCTGCCATCTATGAACGGGCAATCACGGAGGCACGCAGAGATAAGTTGACCGGGCTTCTCAATCGCAAATTCTTCCTGGAGCTGGTGGACCGCGAGTTTGAACAGTACAAGGATACCGCAATTTCCCTGTGCCTGTTCAATGTGGATGACTTTAAGCTGTATAACCACTTATACGGTAGTCAGGAAGGCGACCTTGCGCTTTCTCGCATTGCCGGCTTGCTTCGCTCCGCTATCAATGATACTTGCCATGCGGCCCGTGTTGGCGGTAAGGAATTTGCGTTGCTGCTTCCCGGTTATGATATCCATTCCGCCAAGCTGCTTGCCGAAAATTTGGCTGCTGAGGTTACAGAACTCAATAAACGCAATGGTGGCCAGGTAACGAAGACCCTTACTGTAAGCGCGGGTATCTGCGCTGCGCCCTATATGGCATCCAGTGCTAAGGAGTTGTTCCAGAATGCGGAGACGGCTGTATACACAGTAAAGCAATCCGGCAAGAATGCTGTGCAAGTTTATTCCTCCGAGATTTTCCGCAAGGAAGCGAAAAAAGATAATTCTCACCGCAGTGGCTACGGTGAGAATGCAAACACCATTTATGCGCTGACGGCAGCTATCAACACCCGCGACCATTACACATTCCAACACTCTCAAAATGTGGCTTACTATGCGACGGAACTGACCCGTGCTACTGGCATGGGGGATGATTTGTTGGAAATTGTCAAGGAAGCCGGCCTGCTGCATGACATCGGCAAAATCGGTGTCCGGGAAGATATACTCAATAAACCTGGAGAACTATCCTCTGAAGAGTTTGATATCATGAAAGGACACGTAGTGAATGCGGTGAACATCATTCGCTATCTGCCTTCTTTGGATTATGTTATCCCTGCTGTACTTTCCCATCATGAGAGGTATGACGGAAAGGGATATCCGCGTCAGCTGAGCGGTGATGAGATCCCTATTTTGGGCCGTATTCTGTGCATTGCGGATTCCTTTGATGCCATGACATCTGCCCGTTCGTACAAATCTGCCGTAAGTGTACAGACTGCGATTACGATCCTGAATAAAGAATCCGGAAAACAGTTTGACCCCAAGTTGGTCAGGATCTTTATCGACCTTTTGGAAAAAGGCAAAATAGAAATCCGCAGTCATCATGATGATCAGTCACAAAATGCTCCGGTGACAAACAACGATCCTGGTATTATGCCTGCCCAATAACCCAATCCCCCTGGTCGAGAGCGTGCTCCTCTGACCGGGGGGATTATTTTATCCGGAAAGGGCAACTTGCGGATACGCGAAAGTCTGCGCCGATATTTGTAGTGGTGTTTTTTATCAGCGGGCAGACATGCATTGGTTGACGGTTATCTTTTATAAATTTGCTTTCAAAATGAATGTTTTTTAAAAAAAGTCAATATTTTAAAAAATGAAAGTGATTACTCAAAATGTAACTGATTTTGTAACCGGCGCGCGTTATACTTTTGCCATAAGAAGAAACTAGCCAGCGGCAAACCTTTCGAAAGGATGGGACGCAAAGTTGTGGGGCCTAAGGCTGTAAAGCTATGGCAGTCCGACTACCGTGGTTTCAATTAACCTTTTCAATTTGAAAGGAGAAGAATTATGGGAAAGAAAATAAGAAGAGTACTTGCACTGTTCCTGACCTTAAGCATGCTGCTCAGCATGTTGGCATTCGCTGCAAGTGCTGAAGAAAAGCTCATTGACAAGACTGCACAGTGGACTGACGATGGTAAGACCATCGCCGACGTCACCCTGTCCGTTCCCGGCGATGTCAAGGTCGAGGGCGCAGACATTGTGTTCGTGCTTGACAAGTCTACTTGCAACGAAAAAGCGACTGTTCAGCTCGAGGAAATGTTCGCGGAGCTGGCTGCCGCACAGGCCCAGAGCGGCGCTGATATCAAGGTCGGCGTGATTCAGTTTTATTATACTGACTATGTGGAATTTGAACTTACCAAATTGACTTCTGAGAACGCTTCTACACTGCTAGATGGAATTAAAAAGCGTGGTAGCGGTACCAATATGGAATCCGGCCTTCGGACTGCATACGAAATGCTGGCCGCGGATCATACCGTTTCCGCTGAGAATAAGCACGTTATCCTCATTAGCGATGGTCTGACTTGGCTGTTTGATGTTGACGACAAACCCCACAATATCCTGGTTAAGACGAAGAGTACTGCAACCTATGGCGATCCCGGTCCGGGTTGTTGGTCCAACTTCCGTGCTGGAGACGGATATGATGTTCCTACCGGATATACATGGGATGAATACTGGGCTCAGGTCAAGGCTTGGGTAGAGGCTGACGGAGATAAGTACGTTTACGATTATAGTAATTATGGAAATACACAAAATAACAGCCAGGCGGCGCTTGACTCTGCTGTTCCGGAAGCTGAAGTGGGTGATCATGCGCTGAATATGGACCGCGCCATGTATGATGCATGGTTGGCCTATACCGCCCTGCAGCAGGCTGGCTACAACTGCTACATCAATAATGTGAACGGAAACAAAGACAGCATCGGCTACCACTTCATGAACATGCTGGCCGGTGATCAGAAGGCTGTGGACTTCGAGTCCATCAAGAACACCATCATCTACTCCGTCGCCGCCGGCTCCTATGTGGAAGACGTCATCGGCTATGGCGACGACTACAACTTCGACTTCATGGTCGACGGTAAGATCACCCTGACCGTTGGCGGTACTAAGTACATCACCACCAAGCTGGACACCGCCAAAGCAGGCTGTGACGCCAGCTACGAATTCACCGCTCCCAGCGCCAATGAAGCCACCTTCTGGCTGGATTACACTAAGGGCAACGGTACCTCCACCGAGAAGTTCATCTGGACCTTCGGTGAAGATCTTTCCGCTTTCTATCCCGCTAAGCTGGACTACCAGGTTGAGCTGGTGAGCATTGTAAACGATCCCACCGAGGCGGTGGCTCTGGTCGAGACCAATAAGAGCGCTACCCTGCATCCCGTGGACAGCGACGATCAAGAGGGTACCCCTGTTGAGTTCCCCGTTCCCGAGCTGAGCATCCCCAAGTACAAGGTTACTTACGAATATGTTGGCATCGTTCCCGCCGATGCACCCCAGCTGCCCGCAGATGCCTACTACAACGCCGGTAACAAAGTGACCGTCGAGGATGATGAAGCCTATAAGTTGAGCAACTATATCTTCGTCGGCTGGGAAGATTCCGGCAACTATCTGGTAGACGGTAAGATGCCCGCCCACGATGTGACCCTCACCGGTTACTATCTGCCCATCATTCCCGTTTACACCGTTACCTACATTGACAGCAATGGCAACGAACTTCTGTATCAGGTCTCAGATCTGACAACCGGTACGCTAATCCCCGGCTACGAGAATCCCGGTGACTATACTGAAAATGGCGTGACCTACAAGTTTGTGAGATGGATTCTGATTAGCGGTACTGAGGGCGAGAACAATACTGTCGGTACCACCAATCTGGTCTATCTGTCCGAATATGAGGCTGTCCTGCCCGTTCATACCCTGGGCTCCATCGTGGTGACCAAGGTTGCCAGCGGCGCTGCTACTCCCGCAAACACTCTCTTCCAGCTGCAGAAGCTGAACG
>JAEIGA010017943.1_pt1 | contig 10779 bp, 12 predicted proteins | sample 9270691 | NCBI WGS metagenome assembly JAEIGA01 (sample SAMN17057246, study PRJNA624740) | gut metagenome | biome: biome; isolation source: fecal sample | host: Bos grunniens | place: China: Xizang | collected 2019 | reverse complement strand
TAAGATCGGATCATTTGTAAACGAGCAGCTCAAGACAGAAGTACCCCAGTTCTCAATCGGTGACACTGTAAAGGTTCACAACTTGATTAAGGAAGGTACAAGAGAAAGAATTCAGATTTTTGAAGGAACAGTTATTGCAAGACACGGCGGCGGCATTTCCGCTACATTTACTGTAAGACGTGTTGCTTACGGTTGCGGTGTTGAAAAGACATTCCCCCTTCACTCCCCCAACGTTGCTAAGGTTGAGGTTGTAAGAGTTGGTAAGGTTAGAAGAGCAAAACTTTATTACCTTCGTGACAGAGTTGGTAAGGCTTCCAAGGTTAAGGAACTTATCTAACTTACAAGTTAAAGAAAACATCTCCGCTAAAATGCGGAGATTTTCTTTTTATCTGTGTCGTTTGTGTCTTTTCTTGCGATTATTGGCTCTGGTTAATAAGGATGCTCCCATACTGATGATTATAGTAAAAAGATTTGATATTAAATCATTAATATCAAATTTTCCTGATCCGAATATCAGTGAAAGAGTATAAGTCAGAAAAACAATAAGCGCTCCAAAAAGCAACCCGCATAAAATCTGCTTCTGTCCTAAATATTTTGACAAAACAAAGGACGATATAGCGACAGATAAATAAAGACTCACGTAGGCGCTGATACCGATTTTGGATGTGGGATCCTTAGTGTTGAAAAATATAAGACCCGATAAAAGTGAAAAAAACATTATTAAAGCGCAGAAAAGTAAAAGATTTAAAAGACATTTTTTTAATAGGGTTAAAAACGTTATTTCATTGTTAACGCTTCTTTTTTTATTATGCATATAAAAAAACCTCGCAAGTATACTTCTGATAAAGTATATTTGTGAGGTTTAATTTATATGAAGATTATTTTTCTTCTTTACTTTTCTTCGGGCTTCTTATCTTCAACGATCTCAGCCTGCTCGATCTTTGCTGCGTTCTTTTCAGCAGGAGCATTGGGGTTAACATCGCCTCTCTTAACAGCAGCGCTTACGTCAACTGTACGTACGGCAGTCTTAAGGAATCTGATCTTTGTACCTGCCTTGCTTGTTTCGATAACGATTGTGTCTTCCTTAATGCTTACGATTTCACCAACAATACCGCCGATAGTAGTGATTTCGTCACCAACCTCAAGGTTTTCACGCATCTGAGTAGCTTCACGTTCCTGCTTTTTGTTAGATCTGTACATGAAATAGAATACAACAACAAGGAGTACGATCATGATGATGGACATCAATCCGCCGCCGCCAGCGTTTCCTGTTGTATCTGTTGTGCCTTCAAAAAGAGCCAAAACATTGTTCATTACAATTTACCTCCGTATTTATTTACTCAAACATTATAACCTATTAAATAATATTTGGCAATACTTTACATGAAATTTAACAAAAAATTTTAAAATCTTATCTTATTGAAGCCTACTTTTGATTGAAAATTTGTTAATTATATGTTAAAATTAGAAATATGAAATACATTATAAACGAAAATTGGAACAACAAAATTATTAAGGATTATCTTCAAAAGGAGTTAAAGCTTTCGTCAAGGATGATCAAATCCCTAAAGCAAACTGTAAATGGTATACTTTTAAACGGAGAGGAGGTATACGTAAACAGAACACTTAAAGTTGGCGACACCCTTGAACTTGACTATTCGGATGGAGAGAAGGACGTAAACGAATATCTTATAAAAACGGATATTCCCGTCAATATTATATACGAGGATGAAAATTTTACCGTTGTAAATAAAAGCGCCAATATGCCGACTCATCAGTCAATAAATCACTATACGGATACCTTGGCTAACGCCCTTGCATACAGATATAAGGACCGACCTTACGTGTTTCGGGCAATAAACAGGCTTGATAAAAATACAAGCGGAGTTGTAGTGACCGCCAACAACAGAATGTATGCAGATATACTTGCATCAAAGCTTAAGGAAGGTAAATTTTATAAGGAATATATAGCTATAGTAGAAGGCAGAATTGATAAGGGCGGAGTAATAGACGCACCCATAAAACGCGAAGAAAATACTATTATGCTTCGTAAAGTTGCTGAGGACGGAGAATATGCAGTTACAGAATATATTCCTGTTTTATTTTCTGATGAAATCAGTGTTTTAAGAGTAAGACCTGTAACCGGAAGAACGCATCAGATACGTGTACATATGAAGTATATCGGACATCCTATAATAGGTGATGACCTTTATAACGTGGAAAGTGAGTTGATAAACAGACAGGCTTTGCACGCTTCAAAATTAAAAATTGAAGGAATAGGAGAATATACCGCACCAATTCCAAAGGATATGATGGCGCTTATCGGGAGGTATTTTAAGAATGAAGAAATTGTTTTGTAAAATAAAGGAATATACCTCCGTTGCCGCTCTTACAATATTCATTCTTACGATAATCAGCGTTTTAATACTCATTGTAGAAACGTTTTCTGTTTCCTTTGCGGATTTTGTAAATACAGTTCTTACCCGTCCAACAAGAGCAATTATAGCGTGGATAAGCGGATGGCTTCCTTTATCACTTGCGGAATTACTTATAATCACAGCGCCTATCTGGATATTTATTCTGATATTTCTTGGAGTAAAAAAATCAAAAAAAGGACTTAGAGCAACAACAAGATATATTTCCTTCTTGATATGTATTCCTTGCTTTATCTTTATTTCCTTTGTATGGACCTATTCAAGCGGATATTATAATACGAGCCTTGATAAAAGATTTGATTTTGAAAACGTAGAAATAGGCAAAGAGGAGCTATATGAAACGTCCTTGTGGATGCGTGATAATTTAAATATCTTGGCAGATAATATAAATTATGACGGTAATGATGCATCTTATACGGAGCTTAGCCATGATGAGTTAAGTAAAATAGTATGTTCTTCATATACAAACATAAGTAATAAATATGGGGTTGTTCACACCTTTCCGTCAAGGATAAAGCCCATAATACTTAGTGAGCCTATGACGTATACTCACATATCGGGTGTATATTCCTTTATGACGGGAGAAGCAAATTTAAACGTTAATTATCCCGAGTTTATTACGGTTTCGTCATTGGCGCACGAATTTGCTCATCAGCGCGGTTTTGCAAGAGAAGAGGAAGCAAACTTTATTTCCTTCCTCGTATGTACTGAATCGGATAATGATTTTGTAAAATACAGCGGATATCTTGACGTATTCCTTGACGTTGTAAATGACCTTTATCAGCTCGATAAGAATATGTATGACGACGTAATATCGGGACTTGATGAAAGAGTTAAAAACGATATTGCAAGCTACGGTAAATTTTTTGAAAAATACAGCGATTCCAAGGCATCCGATATTGCAGGATCAATGAATGATAAATACCTGCAAATGAACGGACAGGAAAATGGGGTCGAAAGCTACGGTATGGTAACGGATTTGAGTGTAAGATACTACTATACTTTGATTAAAGGATAAAATAATCCCTTGGTCACATTTTTATTTTCTTTGAATATAATTAGACTACAAAATAATTCTATTCAGAGGAAAATATGGAAAAAATATTTGTGCAGGGAAGAGAAAAATTATATGGAAGCGTAGAAATCAGCGGTATGAAAAATTCTGCGCTTCCTATTATTTTTGCATCTGTTCTTGTAAAAGGTGAAAGTATTATAGAAAACGTTCCCATTGTAAGCGACGTTCATAATTCACTCAAAATCCTTTCTGAAATGGGCGCAGACGTAAAATATGAGGATCTTCATACGGTAAGAATATGTACCGATAATATTGGTATTGAGAAAATAAATATGGGCCTTGTATCGAAAATGCGGGCGTCAAGCTATCTTATGGGTGTTCTTCTTGCAAGATTCGGTAAGGTAAGGATAGTATACCCGGGAGGATGTAATTTCGGACACAGGCCAATTGACGAGCATCTTAAGGGCTTTTCTCAAATAGGGGCAGAATGTATTGAAAAAAACGGATTTGTAGAAATTACCACAAATAAAAAATTAAAAAGTGGTGAAATAATACTTGACAAAATTTCTGTAGGTGCTACAATAAATATGATACTTGCTTCAGCACTTACAGACGGAAAGACCGTTATACGTAATACGGCAAGGGAGCCCCACGTTGACGATGTTATTTATTATTTGAATCGTTGCGGCACAAATATAAAACGTCATAATGATGTTATAATAGTTTACGGATCATCTTCCTTATATGGAGCAAGGTATCGCATATTTCCCGATATGATAGAAGCGCTTACCTATATTTCCTGTGTCGGTGTCACAAAGGGCGCTATAGAGATAAAAAATATACGCACAAGTCATTTACGTTCTTTATTGCCTTTGTTTGAATATATGGGTATGGATATATACTCAGCAAATAAAAAAGCAATAAATGTCCGGTCTATGATTAAACTCTGTGGCTCACACGTAAGAACAATGCCGTACCCTGGATTTCCTACGGATTTTCATCCTCAGTTTTCCTCACTTCTGTGCTATACAAACGGAGGAGGAAGCGTAGATGAAACCATATTTCCGGGCAGATTTGCTTACGTTAACGAGCTTAAGAAAATGGGCGGCAAGCTCGAAAAAACCGACTCCAAGGTGTTTATTATGCCTTCATACCTTTATGGAGCGGAAATTGATGCTACCGACTTAAGAGCAGGAGCGGGACTTGTTGTCGCATCTCTTGGAGCAGAAGGAGAAAGCACTGTAAATAACGTAGGATACATATTACGCGGCTATGAGGATATGGTGGGTAAGCTTTCATCACTTGGAGCAATAATAAAAATAATATGAAAATATAAAGGAGAATTAAAAATGACAGTTACTAAAAAGACAGTTGTTGGCGACGTTCTTGATTTCAATCCCGAAACAGCGCAGTTTTTCTTTGAAATTGGTATGCATTGTCTTGGTTGCCCTCACTCAAGAGGCGAGGCTATTGAGGATGCTTGCGCAGCTCACGGTACAGATGCAGACGCACTTGTAAAGAAGCTTAACGACTTTTTGTCAAACGCAAAATGAGAGATATCATCTTAAGCAAAAGACTCAGCACCGCAGCGTCATTTGTACGCAACGGTGCCGTTTGCGCTGATATAGGTACTGATCATTCCTACGTACCGATCCATCTCGTTTTAAACGGTGTTGTTAAAAGGGCTATTGCCTCTGACGTAAATGAGGGCCCTACCCTTATAGCTAAAGAAAACGTTAAAAAATATAGCCTGGACGATAAGATAATCGTTCGTACAGCTAACGGACTTGACGGCATAGAGGAATACGAGCCTTCAGACATACTTATTTGCGGTATGGGTGGAGAGCTTATATCTGAAATCTTGAATAGATCCGAATATATAAAAAATAGTGGAATAAGACTGATTTTACAGCCTATGACTGCTATAAAGGAATTAAGAGAATACCTTTCTCACGGTTATAAAATAACTGATGAGACGTTGGTGTTCGACGCTGATAAGCTTTATCAGGTGATTTGTGCCGAATACGACGGAATGGAGCATACATATACGGATATTGAGCTTGAGCTTGGTAAAATAAACATAGAGAAAAGAGAAGAGCTTTTTTCTATGCTTGTTGAAAATACTTTAAAAAAGAGAAGAAAAAGATTTGATGGATTGAAGGTTGGGGGTTATTCAACGGGTGATCTTGAAAATGAAATATCAGAATTGGAGGCTATGCTATGACGTTTTTTGAACTTTATAAGAAAATAGACAGCGAAGTTTGTCCTGCATCTCTTAGCTGTGAATGGGATAATGACGGAATAATGTGTATGCCTGAGCCTAACCGCGAGGTAAAGAGAGTCCTTATATCCTTGGACGTAACCGAAAAAATAGTTGATTACGCAATTTCCAATGATTTTGATACTATAATCTCCCATCACCCTCTTATATTTAAAGCTCAGAATTCTATGAGCGTGTATAACTACACCCAAAGAAAGCTTATTAAGCTTATTAAAAATAACATAAACGTAATGTCCTTCCATACGCGCCTTGATGCCGCGGACGGCGGAGTAAACGATATGCTTTGTAAATTCCTTCAGCTAGATAATGATATTTGTAATGATGAAACAGATCCGATTGGTAGAATCGTATCCGTGTGGAATCTTAATGACAAAGAAGAAATTTCTTTAGATGAATTTGCTGGAAGAATAAAGCAATTGTTGTCTACACCATTTGTAATATATAACGGCAATAAACCCGTAAAGAAAATATATGTTTGCGGTGGAGACGGTAAGGATATGATAAAAAATGCGCTCTTATGTGGCGCTGATACTCTCCTTACGGGAAGAGCCAGCTATAACACAATTGTAGATGCTGAGGATATGGGATTGAACATTGTGGAAGCGGGTCACTTCTTTACGGAACATCCGATTTGTTACGCTTTGCGTGATATAGTTTTGGGTTATTGTAAGGACGCATATGTATTCGTTTCAGAGGAATCACCAATAAAAATTATCAAGTAATTTTAATTTTTTAAAAATTATCTATTACTTTTTTGCAAAAAATCTTAAACTATAGATACAAAAAGGAGTCAAGTTTTGACTCCTTTTTTGCGATATGGTGAATACCGATTTTGTTATTTGATTGCGTATAAATTAAGATCCCAAGCGGGAATATAAGGGAACCTCCTTAAAAAGAGCTTGTATTCCGGATACATATTTTTTAAAAGCAGCGGCAAGATATACATATCCTCGTTTCTATGGTACAAGGAAACAAGAAGATCGGGAGCGCTTTTTTCAATAATCTTTTCGCAACCGATAATCGCCTCATATTCAGCGCCTTCAACGTCATATTTGATAAAGTCGGCGTTATCAATTACAGAATCAAGTCTTCTTGCCTCTATGGGAATTATTTTGGATTTATGTGAATTCGTTCCGTCCTTAGAGGAATTTCTGTTTCCCGAGGAAATAAATTCAACAGTTTCATTCTTGTTCCAGGAAGCGTAATTGTATGCAAATACCTTTGCGCGATCTTCTGTCTCTGCGTATGCGGATAGCTTTTTAAAATTTCTCTGATCAGGCTCAAATGCGTAAATGTTCTTTAAATTAGGGAAATAGTTAAGATATGATCTTACAGTATCGCCGTTATACGCTCCAAGGTCTGCGTAGGTCTCGTACTTATCGCATTTTAAGATTTCTTTGTTTACTGTATCTTCGCAATCCTCTGTAATTGCAAGATAACACAATTTTCCGGTCAATTTATATCGTATGATATTATCAAAAATCTCTTTTGACCTTTTATCATATAATAGATCTCGCGCTTCTAAAAGATCTTTTCCGTGTGCATCAAAAAATTCTTCGGTAAAAATCTCTCCTTGACATACGGGGACGTCGGGTGCATAAAACTCGTGCTTTTTATCAAGCTCATACATTATGTTCATTACGTCTGGTAAGCGAGAGCCAAAGGATAAAACTATTATGAAATCGTTTCCATATTTTTGACAAGCGTCGGAGTAAGATATAACTGTTTTCCCTCTGTACGTATGTCCACGTACAAAACCGTCACTTGCAAAAACGTCCTTGTATTCAATTCCAAACCTTTCAAAGTTTCTGATTATTTTGTCAGCGCCGTTTCCCATACCGTAAATCAGGATGGGCTTATCAGTTTTCTGAAGGTGTGTCCAGATATCACATTTAAAGTCGGAAAATATGTGATTTTTATAATTTGTCATATTGTTTCCTTGATTTTTCTTTTGTTATTTGTTATAATATATTCGTAATTATTATACTACATAAACTAAGAAAGGTCAAGGTGAAATTATGGATTGTATTTTTTGTAAAATAGCAGAGGGAGTTATCCCTTCAAATAAAGTTTATGAGGATGAGCGGATTTTGGCGTTCTATGATCTTAACCCTCAGGCTAAGGTTCACGTTCTTGTAATTCCAAAGCTTCATATTGCATGCGCAGACGAAATAAATGGAGAAAACAGCGCAGAAATTGCTTATATATTTGAAAAAATTCCTTTTATAGCAAGACAAGCAGGTATTGTAAACGGATACAGAATAATATCCAACTGCGGAGATGACGGATGTCAAAGTGTTAAGCATTTGCACTTTCATATAATCGGTGGAGAAAAGCTTTCTGAAAAAATGGCATAAATAAGAATATTAAAGTGGGTCATAATATATCTTGACCCATTTTTTATATATAGATTTACGTAATTAACATCTGTTTTTATTTCACTTCATTGACAAAATTTTTATATTATGATATACTATTATAAAATATAATGCATAAATGTTTTTTAAAATACTGTGTCAAAGCATTTCTCGGTATTTGAAGTTAAAACAAATAAATCCAAGGTAGATAAAGGAACGAAAATGAAAAAAATATTGGTAACAGGTGCAAATAGCTATATAGGTACTTCATTTGATAATCATATGAAGACCTTTTTGGGTGAGTATTCTGTTGATATTATGGATATGATTGACGGTACCTGGAGAGAGAAAAGCTTTTCCGGTTATGACGCAGTGTTTCACGTTGTTGGAATTGCCCATTCCGATAATGGAAACGTCAGCAAGGAAGAAGAGAAAAAGTACTATACGATAAATACCGATCTTACGATTGAAACCGCCAAAAAGGCGAAAGCTGATGGAGTGAAGCAGTTTGTGTATATGAGCTCCATCATAGTATACGGAGACAGTAATCCTATCGGTAAGCCTAAGGTTATAACCGCGGATACACCCGTTTCCCCCGCTAATTATTACGGAGACAGTAAGGTGCAGGCAGAGAAGGGTATTTTAGAATTAGCTGATGAAGGATTTAATGTTGCCATTGTCCGTTCCCCAATGGTATACGGAAAAAACAGCAAGGGTAATTATCCTGCGCTTGCAAGGATGGCATTGAAATTGCCATTGTTCCCCTATGTAAAAAATCAGCGTTCAATGATATATATAGGCAACCTTTGTGAGTTTATCAGGCTTTTGATAACAAACGAGGATAGCGGTATATTCTGTCCCCAAAATAGTGTATATACCAACACGTCGGAAATGGTTAAGCAAATTGCGCTTTGCCACGGCAAAAAGCGCCCCTTGATCAAGGGCTTTGGCTGGGTTCTTAGAATATTGAGCCATATGACACCTATCATCAATAAGGCGTTTGGTAACCTTTCCTATGATATGGAAATAAGCGAATATAAAGATAATTACAGAATAGCGACATTTGAAGAATCAATTAGGTTAACGGAGGGATAAAATGCTTGTCAGCATTATAACTGTTTCGTTCAACAGTGAAAATACAATTAGATCCACTATTGAATCCGTTCTTTCTCAGACATATCCTTTTGTAGAATATATTATCGTTGACGGTGCGTCAAAGGATAATACGGTATCTATTGCAAGGGAATATCAAGACAGATTTGAGGAAAGAGGATATCAATACAGGATAATAAGCGAAAAGGACAATGGTATCTATGATGCAATGAATAAGGGCATCAATATGGCGCGCGGAGAAATTATTGGAATTATAAATTCTGATGACTGGTATGAGTCGCTTGCCGTAGAAACCGCAGTCAATACATATAAAAAATCCCCATACGATATGTTCTATGCAAGTATAAATCTTGTAAAAGAAAGTGGAAAAACTATCGTTAAAAAGTCAAAATACGATAAATTCCCCACAAGCCGTCATTGGAACCATCCCACCTCGTTCGTAACGAAAAAGACGTATGAGGAGCTTGGCGCGTTCCGTTGCGAGGGAATACATGACGATTTCGATTTCTTTTTGCGTGTAAAAAAGGCAGGCAAAAAAATCGTAATCGGTGATGAGGTACTTGCCAATTTCCGCACGGGCGGAACAAGTAACGATAAATCAATAAAAAAATGCATTCGACGTTGTAAGGACAGATATAAATGCTATAGAAACAATAAATACAGCCGTTTCTATATGATTGAGTGTGTTTTAATGGAAATTTCAAAGTTTATTTTAAGCTGAAACTGAAAATACTTGGCTTAGGAAAGGATTCAGCATGTCAAATTATTCATCTTTGTTTTTATCTCAATCCTATATGGATACATGGGATGATTATTGCAGATCCCTTACGAGAGAAAATTTTGCGCGCTGGGATTACGTCATTTTAACCGCATCCAACGAGCAGCAGGCACAAGGATTTGAAATACAAATAGAAGAAAGAAGAAAAACGGGATTTTTACCTAAAAATACTCAGTTTGCCGTAATTCCCGACCGTGATGGCAAGAGAGTAGGTAGCGGAGGAGCTACACTTAGTGTAATTAAATATATAGCAGAAAGTACGGGTAGGAAGGATTTTTCCAACCTTCGCGTTCTTGTAATTCATAGCGGAGGAGATTCCAAAAGAGTACCTCAGTATTCTGCCCTTGGTAAGCTATTTTCGCCAGTTCCTCATAAGCTCCCAAACGGAAAATCCGCTACGCTTTTTGACGAATTTATGATAGCAATGGCAAGTGTTCCTTCAAGAATTCGGGAAGGTATGCTATTGCTCTCGGGGGACGTACTTCTTTTATTCAACCCTTTGCAAATCGATTACAGCGGAGACGGAGCTGCGGCTATCTCATTTAAAGAAAACGTGGAAATTGGTAAAAACCACGGCGTTTTTCTTAAGGGAGAAGGTGGTAAGGTTTCTAAGTTCCTACATAAGCAAAGCGTAGAATCCTTACGAAAATGCGGCGCAGTTAACGAACGAGGAAACGTAAATATCGATACCGGCGCGGTGATATTCTCACCGGATATGCTAAAGGATCTTTATTCATTGGTAGATTCGGATGAAGGGTATGATAAGTATGTAAATGAAAAGGTCAGACTTTCTCTTTACG
>JAEIGA010017942.1_pt1 | contig 10780 bp, 12 predicted proteins | sample 9270691 | NCBI WGS metagenome assembly JAEIGA01 (sample SAMN17057246, study PRJNA624740) | gut metagenome | biome: biome; isolation source: fecal sample | host: Bos grunniens | place: China: Xizang | collected 2019 | reverse complement strand
GGTTTTTCCAACCGCGTGGGGCTTTTGGTTAAAAGGGGATGCGTAAATGGACGCTGAGGCGTGGAAAAATCGAATAAAAGAGGCCGCGCTTGAGGTCGGAACGTATAAAACGGCGTTTATCCCCGTGATTGACACGTTGGCGAATATTCTGGCGCGGCGTGACGAGGCCCAGGCGGATTTTGAGCGCACCGGCGGGCACATTCTTGTGAAGCACACCAACAAGGGCGGTGCCACGAACATTGAGCAGAACCCAGCTCTTCGCCTTATCAATGATCTGAACCGGGATGCTCTTGCTTACTGGCGTGATCTCGGTTTAACTCCGGCCGGCCTGAAGCGGATCAACGAGAAGGCGATGGAAAAGAAGAAGGCGAACCCGCTGGCGGAGGCATTGAGAGACCTTGGCGGCTAAGAGCTACAAGGCCACGGCTATCAAGTATGCAAAGGATGTTGTTGCCGGGGATATCCTTTGCGGCGCGGAAGTGGTACGAGCTGCCGAGCGGTTCCTAGCGGATCTGGAGCGGGAAGACCTGACGCTCCACACCAAGGAGCCTGATTTCGTTATTGGCATCATCGAGAAGATCATGGTGCACAAGCAGGGCGAGGATCTGGACGGCTCCCCGCTCATGAATACGCCCGTGATCTTACAGCCGTGGCAGATATTTTGTGTTTACAACGTCACGGGATTCTATTACAAGGGAACGAGTGAGCGCCGGTACAAAGAGGCGTTCATTTTTATTCCTCGCAAGAACGGGAAAACGCTGTTCATCGCGGCTCTGGCGTTTGGGCTGGCCCTTCTGGAGCGGAAGTCCGGCGCAAAAATCTACATTGTGGCGGCATCGCTCAAACAGGCGTGTGAAGCGTTCAACGACATTCTTTACACCCTGCGCTATCGCGGGCTGATTGAGATTTTCCGGGTACGCGATAACAACGCGGAGCACTCCATCCACTACGAGTTTACGGACGATGACGGAAAGCCCTGCGGGAGTTTGGATATTGAGGCGCTGGCCGCGAACCCGGACGCCCAGGATTCTTTCAACTGTAACATCGCCATTGCGGACGAGATGCACGCATTCAAGAAGTCCGCGCAATACAACCGTTTTAAAGAGGCCATGAAAGCCTACACCAACAAGCTGATGATTGGCATTACCACGGCGGGGGATGATGTAAATTCCTTTTGCTATGGGCGGCTGGACTATGGCGTGAAGGTGGTAAATGGCACCGTCAAGGATGATACGCTGTTTGTGTTCATCTCCCGGGCGGACACCGATGATAACGGCGAGTGTGATTACACAAATCCCATCCAGCACCAGAAGGCGAATCCGTCATATGGTGTGACCATCCGCCCTGCGGACATCCTGCAGGAGAGTCTCCAGGCGCAGAACGATCCACAACAGCGCAAGGACTTCTTGTCCCGGTCGTTGAACATCTACACGTCAGCTATGCGGGCGTGGTTTGACATAGAGGAATTCCGGCGGAGCGATGCAAAGTATAATTGGACACTTGACGAACTGGCCCACCTCCCCGTGGAGTGGTACGGCGGCGCTGACCTGTCCCGGATGCACGATCTGACGGCGGCTGCGCTGTATGGCAAATATGAGGATGTGGACATCTGTATCACGCACGCATTCTTCCCGGTGGTCATGGCCCACAAGAAGGCGGATGAAGACCACATCCCGCTTTTTGGGTGGGCGGACGACGGATGGTTGACGATGTGCAACTCTCCAACCGTCAACATTGCTGATGTTGTCAACTGGTTTGTGGAGATGCGTAACCGTGGATTCAAGATAAAGCAAGTCGGGCATGACCGGAAGTTTGCCGGTGATGAGTATTTCCCGGCGATGAAAGCCGCCCGATTCAACATTATAGAACAGCCGCAGTATTTCTACTTGAAATCACAGGGCTTTAGACACATCGAGAAGGCCGTTAAGGACGGTCTGTTTTATTACCTTCATTCTGAGGCTTACGAATACTGCATTTCCAACGTCCGGGCCATTGAGAAGACGGACGATGCCGTGCAGTACGAGAAGATTCAGCCCGAACACAGAATCGACCTGTTTGACGCTTCCGTTTTTGCGTGCATCCGCATGATGGAGACGGCCACCAAACGGGCGAAGGCGAAAAACTGGTGGGGTGAGAAATGAACCTTAAAACGATTTTCAACAGAAAGCAGACGCGGAACTCGACAAGCTCCCTGTTTGCTTATGCCGTGACGGACGATTCTTCCCTGTGCGTCCCCGGCTACACGTCCCTTGACAAGTGTCCGGAGATCATTGCCGGGTGCTATGCCATCGCAAAGCTGATGGGGAGTATCACGATCCACCTCATGGCAAACACAGAGCGTGGGGACGTGCGGATCATCAATGAGCTGTCCCGCGTCTTGGACATTGAGCCGATGCCGAATATGACCCGGAAGACATGGGTGGAGGCCATCGTTATGAACCTCCTGCTTTACGGCGGCGGGAATAGCGTCGTTTATCCAAAGACCCGGAGCGGTTACCTCCAGTATCTTGAACCCATCTCAGCGGATCGAGTGTCTTTCCTGCCTGGAACTAACTACCGTGATTATGCCATCCAGATAGACGGGAAAACCTACCCACATGATAGGGTTTTGCATTTCGTCTATAACCCGGATCGGCACTACCTCTGGAAGGGCGTTGGCGTGAACGTCTCTCTGCGGGACGTGGCGAACAACCTCAAACAGGCGGCGGCCACGGAAAAGGGATTCATGGAATCCAAGTGGAAGCCCAGCCTGATCGTTAAGGTTGACGCACTGGTGGACGAGTTTTCCAGTCCCGATGGGCGGAAGAAGCTACTGGAAGACTACGCTCAGAGCGGGGCCGCGGGTGAACCGTGGCTGATTCCGGCGGAGCAATTCAGTGTGGAGCAGGTGAAGCCGTTGACGCTTGCCGACCTTGCCATTAAGGACACGGTGGAGCTGGACAAGCGCACGGTTGCGGCGGTGCTTGGCGTTCCGCCGTTCCTGTTGGGCGTGGGGGAGTATGACAAGCAAGCCTGGAACAGCTTTGTCCAGAACACGGTGCGGCCTATCGCGGTCGGCATTCAGCAGGAGATGACGAAGAAGCTGATCCTGTCCCCGAAGTGGTACGTCAAATTCAACGTCCTGTCTCTGATGGATTGGGATCTCCAGACTATTTACACCGTCTTCGGCGGTTTGTCCGACAAGGGCATTGTCACGGGGAACGAAGTGCGTGATCGCATTGGTATGTCTCCGCTGGACGGGCTGGATGAGCTTCGGATTCTGGAGAACTATATCCCGTCCGACATGATAGGGAATCAGAAGAAGCTGGTGCAGAATGAAAGTTAAACCGGCGTGTCCATTTGGGAAGTACGTTGACGGCATGAGAATCCACTGCGAGAAGCTGAACGGGCCATGTGGACACGTTTACTTCAAACGGTGCAAGGGCTGGTGGGCGAACACCGACCAGGCGGCGAAATGCCCGGTGAGGAACAAATGAAAACATTAATTGCTATCCCGTGTATGGACATGGTAAACGCTTTGTTCATGAAGTCCATTTTGACGATGCAGCTTGAGGGCGAGGTGGAGTTTTCACTTGCCATCGGATCGTTGATCTACGATGCGCGGAATCAGCTCGCTTATAAGGCCGTGACCGGAGGCTTTGATCGCGTTCTCTGGCTTGATTCCGACATGACGTTTGAGGCGGATCTTTTCAAGCGGCTCTCCGCCCGGGTGGATGCGGGCGCGGAATACATCTCCGGCATTTATTTCACCCGCAAATCTCCGATTCAGCCGGTGATCTACAAAACCGTGGGGCTGGACGGCGACACACCAAAGGCCATTTCTTACACGGACTATCCGCAAGATTCCATTTTTGAGGCGCAAGGCACCGGCTTTGGTGCGGTCATGATGACGGCTGATCTTATTCGGCGTGTGTCTGACAAATTCGGCCTTCCGTTTTCTCCTATCATCGGATTTGGAGAGGATTTAAGTTTCTGTCTCCGCGTGGCGGAGCTGGGCATTCCCATGTTCTGTGACAGCTCCATCAAGCTTGGGCATCTGGGCCATGTTGAAATATCTGAAACAACCTATTTGAAAGGTGGGTTATAACAATGAAAATGAGACAAGTGCGGAGCATTCCATCCGCATTCACTACCCGTGAGGATGACGGCAACCTCACGATTGAAGGTTATTTTGCCGTATTCAATTCCATGTATGAGATCGCGCCGGGCATGACGGAAAGCGTCGCGCCGGGTGCTTTTTCTAGGACGCTGAGTGGCGATATTCGCGCTCTGGTAAACCATGACACGACTTTGGTGCTTGGGAGAACAAAAGCCCACACACTTGAGCTGCGCGAGGATGAGCACGGTCTATGGGGGAAGGTAACGGTCAATCCGAACGACCGGGATGCCATGAACCTGTATGAGCGTGTGAAGCGCGGCGACGTGGACGGATGTTCCTTCGGCTTCAATCCCGTTTCCGAGGAGACCGATATCCGCGAGAACGGTGACGTGCATTGGACTATCAAAGACGTGGATCTGTTTGAAGTGTCTGCTTGTACGTTCCCCGCTTATGAGGAAACCAACATCTCTGCCCGCTCTTCTGAGGCCGCTGACATCCGGGCGAAGTCTCACCAAGCATGGCAGGAACGCATGAAAGAGAGGTTAAACCATGGCTCTGAAAGCCCTGCTTCTGCGTAAGAAGCTGGATGACGCTAATAAGCGTCTGGAAGCCCTCCGCGCCAAGGATGCCGACTTCACGACCCGCGAGGTCGAACTGGAAGCCGCCATCGCTGAAATGCCGGAGGACGCGGACGAGGAAACCCGGTCCGCCGTGGAGGAATCCATTTCCGATTTTGAGGCGGAGAAGGAAACCCACGAAAACGCCAAGGCCGAGCTGACCCGTGAGATCGAGGGTCTGGAGGCCGAACTTGCCGCCGAGGAGGAAGACGTACCCGGCGACCCCGCTCCCGAAGAGGAGAGACACGAAGAAAGAAAGGTGGAAATGAAAATGTCTATGCCTGAGACCCGCGCCAAGATGTTTGGCGCAACTGCGCAGGAGCGCACCGCTCTGTTCGCCCGTGAGGACGTGAAGGAGTACCTGTCCGAGATCCGCACCTGCATCAAGGAGAAGAGGGCGCTGACCAATGTCGGACTGACCATTCCCGAGGTGTTCCTGGGCATCCTGCGCGAGAACGTTATCAACTACTCCAAACTGTACAAGCACGTCAACGTCCGCAACATCGGCGGCGAGGGCCGCATGGTTATCATGGGCACCATCCCCGAGGCCGTGTGGACTGACTGCTGTGCGAACCTGAACGAGCTGGATCTGGCCTTCAACGACGTGGAGGTCAACTGCTGGAAGGTCGGCGGCTTCTTCGCCGTCTGCAACGCCACCCTTGAGGACAGCGATATTGACCTGGCCTCTGAGCTGATCACCGCTCTGGGACAGGCCATTGGCCTTGCCCTTGATAAGGCCATCCTGTACGGCACCGGCTCCCGGATGCCTCTGGGCATCGTTCCCCGTCTGGCCCAGACCTCCGAGCCCGCCGGTTATCCCGCAACCGCCCGTGCTTGGGCCGATCTGCATTCCTCGAACATCAAGACCACCGCTAACACCGGCGTGGCCCTGTTCCAGGACATCATGCTGAACTTCGGCAATGCGAAGGGCAAGTACAGCCGTGGAGAGATCGTCCACGTCATGAACGAGAAGACTTACACCTACATCATGGCCCAGGCTATGAGCATCAATGCCGCTGGCGCTATCGTGAGCGGTGTGAGCGCCACCATGCCCGTCATCGGCGGCGTGATCGAGGTGCTGGATTTCGTTCCTGATTACAACATCATCTCCGGTTACTATGATCTGTATCTGCTGGCGGAGCGTGCCGGTGAGAAGTTTGCCACTTCTGAGCACTATCGGTTCCTGGCCGACCAGACCGTTTTCAAGGGCACTGCCCGTTATGACGGCCAGCCCGCCATCGCGGAGGGCTTTGTGGTGCAGGCCGTCAACAACCAGTCTGCGTCCACTTCCGCCACGTTCGCGTATGACGATGCCAACTCCGTGCAGAGCATTGAGCTGAACACAAACACCGTGTCCATCGCTGGCACCGGCACCTTCCAGCTCGTGGCCTTCACAGCACCCGGCACCGGCACTGTGACTTGGGCCTCCGGCACGTCTGCCAAGGCAACCGTTTCCAGCTCCGGCCTCGTGACCGGCGTGACCGCTGGCACGTCCGTGATCACCGCCACCTGCAACGGCCTGACCGCTCAGTGCACCGTTACGGTGACCTGAGATGTATAAGGCGGTCAAATTTTTTGTTGACCTGACCGACAACGATCATAGCTACTCCAACGGAGACACCTTCCCCCGGGCGGGTGCCTCCGTGTCTGACGAGCGAATCGCCGAGCTTATCGGCATGGGTCTGATTGAGCAGGTCAAGAAAGCCAAGAAAAAGGGCGAGTAAAGGTGGTGCGGCATGACTGACGAGACCTTGCTGGAAATGCTCAAGTTTAATCTTGAGATTATCAGCGAAAACACAGCCTATGACGATTATCTGACCATGCTCATTACGTCGGCCCGGCAGATGATAACTCGCGAGGGGATCACGCTGGGCAACACCGTGGAGGATGGGAATTTGGTTGTCATGTATGCGGCATGGCTTTATCGAAAGCGGGCCGAGGACGCGCCGGTCATGCCGAGGATGCTCCGCTGGGCGCTTAATAACCGCCTGTTTAGCGAGAAGGTGAGCGGCGATGTTTGACGCGGGGAAAGTCACAATCTGCAACTTGCAGAACACGGCGGACGCTGGGCGAATGCCCGTGAACGCTCTTGTGCCCGTAACCGCCGCATACTTCGGAGCGCGGACGGTAGGTTATAACCGCTACTATGTGGCCCAGGGCGTAAACCAGCAGATTGATTTACTCATCCGCATTTGGCGCTGTTCCGCCGCTCAGATCGGAATGTATGCGGTGCTGTCCATGTCAGAGAATGACGGGCAATACCGCATCACCAATGTCCAGCATCTCCTAGACGATGACGGGCTGAAGGTCACAGACCTGACCCTCACCAGACTGGAGGAAAATTATGACGTTGCAGCAGAAACTTGAGCGGATAGGCACGGCGCTGGTCACCGGCGTTGGTGATAACGTCTATCACTACTGGAGGCCGAAGATGCAAGCGCCGTTTTGCGTTTGGGCCGAGGACGGGGAGGACATCTCCCTGGATGCGGACAACCAGAAGCAGGAGCAAGCAATCGGCGGGTATGTGGATTACTACACGAAAACGGAGTATGACCCGCAGCTTGACACCGTTCAAGAGGTCCTTTCGGGCCTTGCGGCGGTGATGCCGTTTGGCTGGCGGCTTGATTCCGTCCAGTACGAGGAAGACACCAATCTCATCCACTATCAATGGATTTGGAGTGTTGCGTGATGGCAAAATTCCAGGTTGGGAAGGGGCTTGACGAATATATTGCCACTCTTGGCAATTTGGAGTTTAAGGCCCCGCAAGCAATCGGCAAGGCAATTTACAAGGGCGCTGACATTGTAGCGGATCAGGTGCGGAAGAACATTGAATCGCTCCCCGTGTCGGATGGTAAAAGCGGCTCACAGGGCCGAAGGAACCCCACACAGGTGGAGAAAGACGGCCTTCTCGCTGGCCTTGGCATTGCAAGGAAACAGAATGAAGGTGGCTATATCAATGTGAAGATCGGCATGGATGGCTACAACGCCGATGTAACGGAGAAATACCCAAAAGGCAAGCCAAACGCAATGATCGCCCGGTCCATTGAGAGTGGGACAACGTTCATGCGGCGAAATCCGTTTGTTTCCAATGCCGTCCGCTCATCCAAAGTGGCGGCAGAGGCGGCGATGGCCGCTGAACTAGACAATCAGATATCACAAATCATGGGGAAGGGCTGACGCTCTCCCCCTTTTTCATGGAGGTAATGAAATGGCGAACGGAAAAGTTTGCACCGGGTTCTCGAAGCCCTGGGTGGCGCTCTATGCGGCCTCCAGCGGCACGATTACCTATTCCGGGGGCATTCCCCTTGCGCGTGGCGTTGATGTTTCCATTGACGTTGAAGGCGCGTCTGATAACGATTTTTACGCCGACAACGTGAAGGCCGAAAGCGATACCCAGACCTTTACCAGCGGCACCGTGTCCCTGACCGTGGACGGCCTCAAAGAGGCGGCCCGGAAGCTCATCATGGGCGTGACCGCCACCAAGAGCGTGACCGTTACGTCCGGGACCACTGTGGTGTTTGAGCAGTATGACAACACCCAGGTTGTCCCCTATGTGGGCATCGGCTTTGTTGTGCGTTACATGGAGGCGGGCACTACGACCTATTGCCCTGTCATCCTGACCAAGTGCAAGTTTAACCCCGAAGGGCTTGAGGCGGCGACCCAGGAGGAGGATATCGATTTCCAGACCTCTAGTCTTGAGGCTGAGATCCTGCGGGACGATTCTACCGCCGAGGCGTGGAAGCTCATCGGTGCTGATCAGACCACCGAGGAGGCCGCTGTCAACGCTATCAAGGCCGTGCTGACCCCTGCGGCCTGATAGGAGGCAGACATGGAAATCCACGGCAGAGAGATAGGATTCAAACGGACAGTGCTTGCGACCTGCGAGATCGCGGAGCTGTCCCCAAAGGGCGATATCAACCAGTTTGACAAGCTGCTGATGTCCAAAGAATATGCCGTCACCCAGAAGGCGGCGGCTGGATTCATCGCGGCCCTGTCTAAGGGCTACGAGATGGCAAAGGCGTTTGAGGACTTGGATTACAAGCCACGGCCCCTCACCTTTGATGAGGTCATGTGTCTTGACAACGATGCATTCAACGAGCTTTTCCAGGAGGCGCTCACCGCCTGGACCGGCGAGAAGGTCACCGTTGAGGCCGAAGAGGTCAAGGTCAAAGGCAAAGGAAAAAACGCCGAAGGGGACGGCGAGTAACCCTTAACCTGTCGTGGTATCTGTTCTACGGCAGAAAAATCGGAATGAGCAAGCGGGAAATCCTGATAACGCCTTACGGGGAAATGATGGATATGCTCGCTTGCTTGTCCATCTATGAGGGAACCGCCGTCCCGAAGAAACAAACTAAGCATTTTACATCTTTTGATGAGGCTATAAGACTTAAGTAAAGAGCGGCTATTATTTGAAGGGGGTGGTGCCCGTGGCTGTTAATATCGGCCCACGATAGCGCATCGGCATAGACGGAGAAGCCGAATATCGCAAAAGCCTAAACAACATCATCCAGCAGCAGAAGACGTTGAAAGCGGAAATGGATGCAACATCCACCTCTTTTGACAAGAATGCAACGGCACAGGAAAAGGCAAAAGCCAAAGCCGAAAACCTTACCAAACAGATTGAGAATCAGCGGACGAGGGTTGAAAAGCTCAAAGAGATGGTGCAAGCCTCTACGGAGAAATACGGAGAGGCCGACACAAAGACCCTCAAATGGAAAGAAGCCCTTGCAAATGCCACCACCGAATTGAACGGGATGGAGGCAGAGCTTGCTGATGTCAACGCAGAGCTGAACAAGGATGACACCACAAGCCGCTGGGAGGGTGTCAAGACCGCTATTACAAACGCCGGTACAAGCATGACGGAGTTTGGAGAAGGTCTGAAGGACGTTGGTGAAAATGTCACAAAATACGTCACCACTCCCATTGTAGCCGCGGCCACCGCTGCTGTGGCGGCGTTCAAAAGCACTGATTCCGGTTATGACACCATCATCAAGAAAACCGGCGCGACTGGCGATGCTTATGACGATCTGAAAGAGCAGGCAAACGACCTCTATACATCAATGAACGTGTCTCTTGATGATGTTGGCGCTGCCATTGGTGAGGTAAACACCCGATTCGGGCTTGCTGGAGACGAAGCGGAAGCAACGTCCAGGGCGTTTCTTGAATTCGCGCAGGTGAACGATGCAGATGTCAGCGCGAGTGTTGACACAGTGCAGAATGCGCTGGCTGCGTTCAACATGGACGCATCCGATGCCGGTACGATCCTTGACGTTTTGACAAAGACCGGGCAGAACACTGGCGCGAGTGTTGAATCCATGGCCGAGAACCTGGTGGAGAACGCCACCGCCCTTCAGCAGATGGGGCTGGATGCGTACCAGGCTATCGACTTCATGGGGCGCTTTGAGGTCGCCGGTGCAGATTCTAACGCTGTTCTATCCGGCATGAAGAGGGCGCTCAAAGAAGCAACGGAAGAGGGCGTCCCGTTTGACGAGGCTCTTGCTGACCTCGAGGACACAATCATCAACGGCACGGATGAAATGGACGGTCTGACCGCCGCTTACGACCTGTTTGGCAAGAGCGGCGCTGCGGTATATCAGGCCGTTGCAAACGGTCAGATTAGTTTTACTGACTTTGCCGATTCTGCGGATATCCTCAATGCGTCACTGGGGTCTACAAACGAAACCTATGAGGCCACGCTTGACCCTCTGGATGAAGTCGGGACGGCTATGAACCGGGCGAAGGTTGCCGGGGCAAATATCGCGGCTACGCTGCTTACAATGGCGGTCCCGGCTATTGAGGCAATATCTAACGCCGTGCAAACAGCAACACAATGGTGGAACGGCCTGGACGACGGGCAAAAGCGTACAATCATAACCATTGCCGGAGCGGTTGCGGCTATTGGTCCGCTCCTGTCTGTTGTTGGATCTGTCATTACGGCGGTTGGCATGGCGACCGTTGCGTTTGGAGCGCTCAATATTTCGCTTGCCCCTATTATTGCCATTGTTCTTGGTGTTGTCGCGGCGGTGGCGGCGGTCATCCTCATTATCAAGCATTGGGGCGAGAT
>JAEIGA010017941.1_pt1 | contig 10780 bp, 6 predicted proteins | sample 9270691 | NCBI WGS metagenome assembly JAEIGA01 (sample SAMN17057246, study PRJNA624740) | gut metagenome | biome: biome; isolation source: fecal sample | host: Bos grunniens | place: China: Xizang | collected 2019 | reverse complement strand
GGCGAAGCTTACATCACCTACATTCTACACTCTGAAACCTTCTGGTGGTTATTCTGAGGAGCAGTATATGGTTCTTAAGGAAGGTGAATCGATGAGCAGTATCTACGGATATGTATGGGATGGTATTATGCAGAATGATGAGGTATATGAACCTCAGCCATCAGCTCGTCCAGGCGACCCTAAGTTCAAGGATATTTCAGGACCTGACGGCACTCCTGATGGCGTTATCGACGCGTTTGACCGAACAATCATCGGTAAGGGAACTCCTGATATGGTAATCGGTTGGGGCCACGATTTCAGAATCGGCCAGTTCGACTTCTCGCTCTTCTTTGATGGAGCATTCGGATATCAGTTGCTCAATCTCACCAAGCTCGTTCTTCAGGATCAGGACAGACTTGATGCATGTATGGACAGATGGACACGTGAGAATCCTTCACAGACAATGATCAAGACTAACTGGGGTTCAAGCAGCGGTATTCAGTATGGCTCATATGTCAACTCATATTTCGTTGAGGATGCAAGTTTCCTCAGACTTTCAAATGTTGAATTGGGCTACACTCTTCCAGTTGAAAAGCTTAAATGGAAATATGTAAGCGGCTTAAGAATCTATGTCGGTGGACAGCGTCTGTTTACATTGACCAAGTATTCAGGTTTTGATCCGGAAGCAAGCTCAAATGGTACTGATGATGTCAGCCAGGGTGTTGACCTCTGCTCATACCCAGGCTACCGCACATTCACTTTCGGTGCTAAAATCACATTCTAGTTGTAAACTGAAATCTTGAACAATATGAAACTCAAAAGAATATTTGCAATATTTTCAATTGCAGTAGCCTTGACTTCCTGTGAGGATCTACTTAAAGAAAATGCATACTCGATATTGACAGATGACCTTGCCTTCACGACTGGTGAGAATGCACAGGCTGCAATCAATGGTATGTATTATTCTCTCCATGTTCTTTATACACATAACTGTTACTATAACGATATCTGTACAGATGCCGGTTTCAGAGAGGGACATATCTTTGAAACCTTGAATCAAGCAAATATCCAGTCTGCAGAGACTAATGACTATATGTGGACACTGAACTATTTCACAATCTCAAGAGCGAACTTGGCGATAGAGACGATTCCTAATATGGATCCTGAACTGTTTGAGAAGGTGAATACTCAGGAACAGATGGTGGCAGAGGCTAGATTCATGCGTGCATTTTCATATATGAATCTCACTGACCTTTATTATCAGGTACCTCTCACCCTCACTACAGATCTGGATGTAAACGATATCAGACATTACAATTCAATCGATGAGATCGAGGAGGCTATCGAGTCTGACCTTAAGCTTGCGTATCCGGACCTTCCTGAGCGCTATTCAAGAGCCGAGGCCAGCCGTCCTACAAAGGGTGCTGCGCGCGGACTTCTCTGCCGCATGTATATGCGTAAGGCAGGAAGACTTCGTCAGATGGGATCTTCTGATGCTGACAGATATTGGAATCTGGCATTGGCAGAGGCAGACGCAGTTCTTGCTATGGAAGGCTCTGCGTACAGTCTCCTGAAGAAACCTGCTGATCCGTTTGACGCATCATCTGATGACGGACTCTATAACAAGGAACTTATCTTCGCAGTAAGAGCGTCTGACAGCGTGCATGACTGCTCTTGGTACATCGGCCTTCAGTATACTCCTTGGGAGTATGACTATGGCTGGGCTGAATTCTGGGTGTCACTTGAAACTGCATGGAAATTCCATCCTGAGGACAAGCGTCTCACAGACCTCATTGTAAGAGATTATATTCAGTATCAGACAAATGACAAGCGAGTTTACCTTACTCCTCCAAGTGTGGACAAGGTGGGATCGATGCTCTCAACTCTTGATGAGTCATATTATGAGCTTACTTACTGTAAGGAGAATAATGCAGTATGCACTCAGAAATATAAGTATCAGAAACCTGGTACATATAACTATGACACAGGAAACAATTATCCGATCATGAGATTTGCAGACATCATCCTCTGCAAGGCTGAAATCCTTAATGAGCTGAATGGCCCTAACCAGGAGTCGATCGCTCTTATCAACAGAATCAGAGAGCGTGCATTCGGCAACAGCAAGCACAATCTTGAATTGGGCAATTATGCTACAAAGGAGGATCTGAGAGATGCACTCTGTGATGAGCGTCTGTTTGAGTTCAACATGGAAGGACTCCGCAGAACTGACCTTATCAGAATGGGATTGTGGAAGGATAGGATGGACAAATATGTCGCTTCTCAGAAGGAGAAGGCAGAGTGGAAGGCTAAGAATGAAAACAAAGAGCCTGGATATTATGCAAGCGACTATCTCGGTTATCCGACAGATCTCACTGAGAACGACGTGCGTCGCTATTTCCCTATACCAGCATTTGAACTTGAATTGAATCCTGATCTTGCAAATGCGCGCAATCAGTAAAATATTATTTGCAGCAATACTTCTGCTCATCGGATGCAACCGTACTCCTGCGCTGACAGATATGTCGGTGCAGGTGGGCACAGACACGAATGAGCTGAGGATACCGATATCAGTACAGTTCGCCACGGATTGTCAATATTATATCGAATATTGGAAAAATGGTGGTGAAAAAGTGGAACGTACAGCTACCTATAGTAGCGAGTCGTGCCGTGGTGAGGCTGTGCTGATGTTCCTGTCCCAGTCAACAACCTATCAGTTCAGAGTCTGCGCCTTGTTTGACGGTGAGGTCGTGACTTCGGATACGAAAACCTTTACGACACGCAGTCTCCCTCTGGATGTACCGCGTTATTCTGTGGTAAAGTCTGATGAGAGTGTTGAGATACCTGGACTTGTACTTCAGATGGCTGCCGGTTCTCCTGGTTTTGTCACATTCTGTAATACTGACGGTGAGGTCTTGTGGTATGAACGCTTCGAAGGGGCTGTAAGACAGGCAAGATACGATGAGAAGACAGGTACACTTCTGGTCAATATCGGTTTCAGGTTCTCGAATACCGGTGACTATCAGAGAGTTGCTGCCAAGACACTGATGATCGACCTCAAGGGAAACAGTCTGCTGGAGCTTGAAGCTGGAAATTCGTATCTGGACTATCCGCATCACGAGATTGTACGTCTTGAGGATGGAAATATCCTGGCTCTTCATAATACTGTCAAGAGATTTGATCTCACCTCTCTCGGTGGCAATGCCGATACTGAGGTCTTTGGAGAGGGTATCACCATCTTTTCCCCTGGTGGTGATGTGATATGGGAATGGGATTGTTTTTCCGATTGGGATGTCCTGAATGATCCGACAGTGGATCCGGTATCCTTTGCATTCGACCTGATCCATGCGAATTCTGTATGTAAGGATACTGACGGAAATCTATACATATCACATAATCGTATCAATGAGATATGGAAGATCGATTATAAGACACGAAAGGTCTTGTATAGAGCAAAATGTGATACTGACGGCATTCATGGACTCGAGTCTCTTGCTCCTGACAGGATAATCTGTCTGGACAACGGAACAAATCTGCAGACCTCCAGAGCGGTGATATATGACATTGACCCACAGACTGGAGTTCCAACGACTTTGAAGTCCGTTGAATATCCGAACGAGTATTGTTCAAGCAATAGAAGCAATGTGGATTATCATCCTGAAGAAGACATGATGATGTATTGCTCGACAGTCAGACTCGGACTGATCTTTACAGACCTGGAAGGCAAGATTCTCAAGATTCTCAAAAGAAACGACATATCCTACAGGGCTTATTGGTTTAAGTCTATAGAATACTGATCAGCTCATAAACTAAAAACAACAATATAATATGAAAAGAACATTGACACTGATAATTTTCATTATCAGCATACTGGGACCTACCCTTGCTCAAGCAAAAGAGCGGGTTGAATTCTACTGGACTGACTCTGGTAAGAGGCACTATGTGGATTCTATTCCGGATTCTCAGTCTAAGGCTTTTTCCAATACATTCTGGAAGGGCGAGAGAGCCTATTGCGAGGCGATCATATCTTCGGATTCAGATATGTGTGGAATGACAATCAAGGTTTCAGACCTGAAATCAGGAAAGAATATCATTTCATCATCTGCAGTCAGAGCACAGTTCGAACTCCCTGTTCTGGGAGATGCCTTCACTGATGAATACTGCCAGTGCGGAGAACGAGACTCTCTCACAATTCCAAGAATCAAGGTGTTTGACATTCTCGATATTTCAGAGACCGCTGATGTTAAGGCAGGCAGATTCCAGCCTGTGTGGTTTACTGTGAATGTACCACAGAACGCAGCATCCGGAACTTATAAGGGAACTGTGGCCCTGTATGATAAGGAGAAGAAGGTCGCTTCTCTTCCATTGGAAGTGAAGGTTGCTGACAATGTCCTGCCAGCTCCTTACGATTGGAAATTCCATCTTGATCTCTGGCAGAATCCGTATTCTGTTGCCAGATACCACAATGTGGAACTTTGGAGCGATGAGCACTTTGAACTTATGAAGCCTGTAATGGAGGTTCTTGCTGCTGCAGGTCAGAAAGTGATAACAACAACTATTACAAACAGACCATGGCATGGCCAGACACATGATGCTTTTGCATCAATGGTGGCAAAGGTCAGATGTGCTGACGGTACCTGGATATATGATTACTCAGCTTTTGACAAGTGGGTTGAATTCATGATCGGTCTTGGTATTGACAAGCAGATCAGCTGCTATTCTCTGGTGACCTGGGCTTCTGAGTTTGATTACTTTGATTCAGCATCCACTACCCACAAGCATATTCTGCTTAAGCCTGGTACTGAGGAATATGATGCATTCTGGACTCCATTCATCAAGGATTTCGCAAATCACTTGAGAGAAAAGGGCTGGTTCGAGAGGACATGCCTTGCAATGGATGAGCGTGGATTGGAGGATATGCTTGCTGTGACTAGTCTGATCCGTGAGATCGAGCCTGAATTCAAGCTGTCTCTTGCCGGATTCCTGCACTCTGAGGTTGAGGCAGACCTTCATGACCTTTGTGTCACTTTCCATTCTGAATTCCCAAGTGATATCATTGACAGAAGAAGATCAGAGGGTAAGGTGAGCACAGTATACACTTGCTGCAGCGAGAAGTTCCCGAATACATTCATCGCGTCACAGCCAGCTGAAGCGGCCTGGCTTCCGGTCTATGCTGTCAAGAACAATTACGACGGTTATCTGAGATGGGCATATAACAGCTGGCCTACAGATCCGATGAAGGATGCAAGACACAGACTTTATGGCTCAGGCGACTGCTTCATTGCATATCCTGGAGGCCGCAGCAGTGTCCGCCTCGACAAGCTCATCGAAGGAATCCAGCTCTTTGAAAAGATCAGAATCCTTAAGGAGGACATCTCTGACCAGTCATTGGAGCAGCTCAACGCGGCACTTGAGGTCTTTACTCATCAGGATCTTTACGATCATGGTGCCAAGGCAGCTTTAGATAAGATTAAAAACACTATAGATTCTATTCAATAACACACTTAAAACTATTACAAAATGAAAAAGATTGCATTTATCTCAGCGATTTTCGCTTTGTGCATGTTCACTGCATGTGAGCCTGAGGCTCCAGTGACTCCAACCCCAGAGACTCCAGACACTGAGCAGCCATCTCAGCCAGAGGATGAGGGAACTCAGACTCCTGATGTCCCTGAAACCCCTGATACCCCTGAAGTACCAGAAGCAGATCCTTTCACACTTGGCCGAGCTATCGTGTCTCATGTAGGTGAGCCATGGGAAGGCTGGGAGGCAAGCACAGAAACAAGCTTCGATGCGGCATCTGTATTTGTATTCAAGACAGTTGAGGAGGCTACAGAGTCCAATCATCCTGAGGATGGTGACGCATATGCTATATCTTCTTATTATCCTACAGATTATGCTAGCTTCGATTTTACAGGTTATTTCACTTCACCTGCTTATGACATCCCTAAGTCAGGAGCTGTCATGACACTCAAGTGGGCGTACAAATATGGACCAGAGGATGGCGTTGTTGTTGAGGTCAAGAGCGAGTTTGGCGAGTGGGAGCAGGTAAATATGCCTGTCGCAGCTCCTGCACAGCACGGTCCTGTATCTGCAGGCTATGCAGACCTTTCTAAGTATGCTGGTGAGAAGGTTAACATCCGTCTTAAATATTACGGTCTTGTGGAGAATACCGGTACATGGTATATCTCTGATTTCGAACTCCTTCCTGCATATGTATACGTGGCTGCTGACGGCGCTCCAGAAGGATGGGAGACTGAGAATACTCTTCCTCCTCCAACTGACATCGCTGACGCAGGTGTAAGCTGCGGTGACAGCGACGGTTCTTCAGTATGGTTCTATCGTCAGTCAGACGGTTGGCAGGAGATCGCTCCAGCTTCACAGTATACATTCGCTGCAATGGCATATTCATGGTGGGCATGGGATGCAGATGCAACTGTCTATTTCCCTGAACTTAAACTTGATGGTGACGATGCTTTCGTGACAGTTGATTTCCTTGACAACTACATGGGTGAAGGTCAGGTTACTCTCGTTGACAATACCGGTAAGGTGTATGGCACATTCACACACCTTGGTGAGTGGACTGACAATACTCAGACATTCAATATCGTCGAGGCTGTCGGCGCAAAGGCTACACTCGGTATCAGATATACTGCCAGCGAGTTTTTCCCTTGTGGTACATTCTGTATCAAGAAACTCATGATTGTGTCAAAATAGTTAGTTGGTTGATTTCAGGTTGTGGCTATAGTTACAGCTAGGCCACAACCTTTTTTATTTTTGCCATGAGAAAGATAACATATATATTCATTTCAGTTGCACTCTTCTTATTCTCATCATGCGGTAACGAGACTGCTGAAGGACTAGCAGAAAGAATAGTTCCTGCGTATGCCCGGAATATAAAGTTCAAGACTCTGCAGTCTGCTGATGGAAAAGATTACTTTGAGCTTTTTATGCGGGGCGATCGCCTTATAATCAAAGGAAATAACGCCGGCTCGATGGCAGTTGGCCTTAATTACTATCTGAAGAACTATTGTAATGCAACTGTCTCATGGTATGACTTCAATCCTGTTTCCGTTCCTCAGGAAATGCCCGCTGTGGAGAAAAAGGAACGTCATTCGGCAATATGTTCAGACAGGTTCTTTCTGAACTATTGTACATTTGGATATACCTTCTGCTATTGGACATGGAAGGAGTGGGAGAGGTTCATTGACTGGATGGCTCTCAATGGCGTGAATATGCCATTGGCCATTACAGGTCAGGAAGCTGTATGGCTGGATGTCTGGAAGCAGATGGGTATGCAGGAAGCTGATGTGCTGGATTATTTTGCAGGACCGGCTCACCTTCCATGGCAGCGCATGGGCAATATAGACAAATTTGACGGTCCGCTCACCATTGAGTGGATTGAGTCTCAGGCTGAATTGCAGAAAAAGATCGTGGAGAGAGAACGCAGCTTCGGTATGAGACCGGTACTTGGAGCATTTGCAGGACATGTTCCGGAGCAGATAGCTCTCAAAGAACGATATTATTGTTGTAACTGGCTCGAGTCAGATAAGTACAAGACTTATTTCATCTATCCTTCAGAGGATATCTTCGGTGAAATACAGAAAAGGTATCTTGAAACTCAGGAGAAACTGTTCGGAACAGATCATGTCTATGCGGCAGACCTGTTTAATGAAATGGCCCCACCAAGTTGGGAACCGGATAGTCTGGCAAGCATATCATCAAGGATGTATGAAAGCATAGACGATGTGGATCCCGGTGCGGAATGGATACAGATGGGCTGGATGTTCCTCAGTAGCCAGGATATGTGGACGAAAGAAAGAATTCAGGCCTATCTCGATGCATGCCCATCTGGCAAGGTGAAGATCCTTGATTATAGGGGTGAGTGTAATGAGGCATGGGAAAGAACCGAAAATTTCTTCGGTGCGCCGTTCATCTGGTGTTATCTCGGAAATTTCGGTGGAAATCATAATATAGAAGGCTCTCCGAGAGATATCCAGCCACGCATTGCCAAGGTCATGGCACAGGCAGAGAACTGCAGCGGAATCGGTTGCGTTCCCGAGGGATTGGATGTCAATCAGGAAATATATGAATATGTATTTGAAAATGCCTGGAGTTTCAAGAAGCCTGTTGAGGATTGGGCCTGCCTGGTAGCTGATACGCATTTCGGCGGTCAGAGTGGCTCTTTCAGAGAAGCTTGGAAATCCATGGTGGATAGTGTCCTGTTCACCTATAGCAATACTAGAGGAACTCTTGTCAATCTTCGCCCATATCTGTTTAAACCATCCATCTGGACGGGCGATTCAGACTATTTCTATGATAATGTAACCTTGTACAGAATCTGGGGTAAGATGCTTGAAGATACCTCCGGTTCCGAACTTTACAAGTTTGATGTCATCAATGTGGCACGTCAGGTCATGGGTAATCTATTCAAGGATCTTAAAAATGACTATATCTATGCTGCTTCAATAAGAGACTATGATCAGATGCATAAGCTGAGAGGCATGATGATGGAACTGCTGGATGATCTTGACCTGCTCCTGTCAAGCCGTCCTGAGTTTTCTCTTGAGAAATGGATAAGTGATGCTCGACGTTGGGGTGCCTCTGACGGTCGTGCTGATGAATATGAAAAAAACGTCAGACATCTTCTCACTGTCTGGTATGACTGTGGTTTTGAAACTCTCGATGACTATGCTAACAGAAATTATTCCGGTCTGACTCGAACTTATTACAAGACTAGATGGGAGATGTTCTGTGATGAGATCGAGCGGACAGTCGCTGTTGGAAAAAGATTCGATCAGGACTCCTTCGACAAGAAGATGTGGGATGTCGGTATCTCATGGTGCGACAGTGTCGGATTGGATGAACTAGAGCAGACTTCAAACATGTCCCCAGCTCAGCTGAGCCTTATGATGTATGATAAGTATGGTCGTTTCATAAAACAGATGGATAAGTGTAATCTGAAAAATGCCTTCGCTCAAACCGAGTATTATTCTTATGCTAACTCTGTCTTGACACGAAGACCTAAGGTCGTGTTTTTTGGCGATTCCATCACTGAGAACTGGTATACACTTGACGAAAAGTTCTTTGATGAAAATAATTTTGCCGGTAGGGGAATCAGTGGTCAGACATCTGCCCAACTGCTGTCCAGATTCCGTTCTGATGTAGTGAACCTGCATCCGGAATATGTGGCTATTCTGGTGGGAATCAATGATTTTGCAATGAACCGTGGCGAAATACCAGCAAAAGATATACTAGACAATGTTATATCTATGTGTGAACTTGCCAAGGTAAATGGTATAAAGCCTATGCTATGCTCACTTGTACCTTGTCGAAAAATAGGCTGGTTGCCTCAAAGAAATAATATTGCTGAAGAGGTCATAGCGTATAACAGTCAACTGAAGGACTATGCTGTCAGGAACGGCATTGCGTATGTGGATTATCACACTCCTATGGCAGACGCCGATGGAGGACTCAAGCCGCAATACAATTACGACGAGGTCCATGTGACTGTACCTGCTTACCGCAAGATGGAGGAAATTTTCTTAAAGAAACTTTCTGAACTGGATTAATTCAGAGCTGGTTTTGTCTTAATTGCTTCTTTGAGCGCTGCGATTCTTTTAGCGTCACTTGGGTGGGTGCTGAAGAAATCGCTTGCGCTTGATGTGTTGTCGCCCATCATCTTTTCCCAGAATGCAGGTGCTGCGTTGATGTTGTAGCCTGCAATATCCATGATATACATGCCGATCTGGTCTGCTTCATATTCATGCTTTCTTGAATATGGGAGCAGGATACCGGCCTGTGAACCTATGCCGAATCCGAGGTCGAAAAGTGTCTGTGTTGTGGAACCTTTCTTCATTCCCACGACCTCGCTTGCTATGCTTCCTACCATATTTACAACAGATTCCTGGCTCATTCTTTCGTTTCCATGCTTCGCGATTGCGTGGGCCATTTCGTGTCCCATGACAACTGCAATGTAGTCAGGAGTATCAGCATATTGCATAATTCCCTCATAGAACACAATCTTGCCGTTAGGAAGACAGAATGCATTCACCTCGGAAGACTCCACAAGCTGAAACTCCCATGTCAGACCACTGAGAGCGCTGCTCTGTCCATGAGATTTCAGATATGTCTCGATCGCGGCTGCCATCTTCTCTCCGACATTCTTGAGCATCTTGGTAGCGGCTGCGTCTGAAGAAACTTTTGCGCTGCTCATGAATTCTGTGTATGATTCGTTAGAGAGTGCTGCAATGTCGCTGTCAGAATATAATAGGATCTGCTTGCGTCCAGTGAATGACACAACTCCGCATGACGCGGTCATAAGTCCCAATAAGGTCGCAGCAACTAAATTCTTTAATGTCTTCTTCATGTTTTTTCGGCTAATGAGGTTATATCATTGCAAATATAATCAAATCTATTGAGACTCACGTTGGCCATGAAAAGTGCCTGTTTTCTGGCCTTCTGTAGCACAAAGCAGGCACAGCGAACTATAAACAAATAGTCTAGTTGACCTTTGTAGTGAGCGGGAGTCCTTTGGCTGCAGCTAGCAGGGCTTGGTTTGAAGAGCTAGCTGGAGGGTCTGGCGGGCGTTTTTGCCGGCTCCCGTGATGCACCTCGGTCGTTTTTTGCCGTCGAAACGTCCAAGGTGTCTGGAAAACACCTGAATCTGAGCGAAAACAAGAACACCTCGGTCGCATATAGTGCAATAAACGGCCAAGGTGTCTTTATCTGTCACGAGGCAACAAAATACCGCCCTATCGCCGCCTCGCGTAGATAATGCGTAAGGTTTTCAACCGACTTTTCT
>JAEIGA010017940.1_pt1 | contig 10780 bp, 13 predicted proteins | sample 9270691 | NCBI WGS metagenome assembly JAEIGA01 (sample SAMN17057246, study PRJNA624740) | gut metagenome | biome: biome; isolation source: fecal sample | host: Bos grunniens | place: China: Xizang | collected 2019 | reverse complement strand
TGGGAAATATCTCGCAACACTCCCTTTAAAGGTGGTGCAAAATTATTGCAAAACCTAGTATTTATGCGGGTTTCGGGGATTTCCGGAAAGCTGATTTTTTACAATTTGTTTACAAAATCGACATCATAAAACACCGTTTTATTTAGTGTTTATGCGGGTTGTAGCGTGCACAACCTTTAAACCCTTATTTTATGCGGATTTAAAAGTATTTGAAGATCTGAAGAGAAAAACCCAAAAATTTAAGTGATTGAATCAGGAGCCGCGAACATTACAAAATAAAAATAGGAGCGCAGCCGATAAGAATATTTTTTAAGATCTGGGAGCCTGGGAAGGAATCCCAGGAACATAAATTTTATTTTGTGGGGGTAACACGAAATGAATAAATACAATGGAAACAAAAACCCAAACGCTAGAGTAAAGGAATTAAAAGCCCATTATGGAGCGGGGTATAATTACCGCTTCTTAGAAATGGACAATTTACAAAGGGAGTTTCATTTTGACCTAGTAAACAGAGATAAAGAATATAAAAGGAAAAGGGAGAAAACATGAAAAGATATTGCAAGATCTGCGGGAAAGAGTTTGAAGCACTAAGCCCAAATAGTAAATATTGTTCTTTATTGTGCAAAGAAATGGGAGCTAAAAAGAATTTGCGCGCATGGAATGACAAAAACAAGGGCTATATAACTATCTATATGAGAAGTTACCGAAAAAAGAAGGCGAAGGAAGCATAATTATATAAGCATAAGCACGCCCACAATCGCCAGGAGCGAACCAAATTATAAAAATATAGATTTATACCATGAAAAAATAAAAAGCCCTTAAAAGGGCAAATAGCGAAGCGGTATAAAAAGAGATCTGAGAGCCTGGGGGCAAGATCTGAAAAAAAAATTGATATAATTTATATATTATCATATTATGTTAATTGTATTGCGCGCGTATTCTATGCAGCAATGCAACAAAATTCTTTGTTTATTAAATCTCTAAGCATTTAATAACTGAATACTTTAGGAGGGCAAATAACGCATGGAAACCGTTATTATTTTGAGCCGAAAAGGCGGCGTTGGTAAGACCGCAACCGCGCACGCCCTGGGGAAAGCGTTAATTAACCGAAAAAAACGCGTCTTATTTATTGACGCAGACGGACAATGCAATTTAACGCTAACAATGAAGGCAGATGAAGAACACATAAATTTATATGATGTTTTAAGCCAGGAGCGCACCATTAAGAAAGCAATTCAAGAAACCGAAGGCGGCGACATTATACCAGGTAGCGAAATGTTACACGCTGCGGATATTACGCTAAAAGGGCAAATTAAGAATTTTATACTAAGGGAAGAATTAAAGACAATAAGCGATAAATACGACTATTGTATAATCGACACCCCCGCAGCCCTGGGAGTTGTGACAATGAATTGTCTTATAGCTGCGGATAAAATCATAATTCCATTACAAGCTGATATTTACAGTTTACAAGGTATTGCACGAATGGTTGAAGCCCTGGAAACAGTAAGAACTAATTGCGGCAACAAAGCAACCATTGACGGCTTTTTAGTAACAAGGTTTAATGCGCGTACTGTCTTATCTAGGCAGATGTTAGAAGATCTGGAGAAGATAGCAAAGAACCTTGAAACGCGTGTATATCAAAGCAAAATTAGAGAATGTACCGCGATAAAAGAAGCAGCATTAATGCAAACCGATATTTATAGCTATGCCCCTGGAAGCAATGGAGCATTTGACTATATGGAGTTTGTAAAAGAGTTTTTAGAGCAGGATTAAAAGGAGATCTAGAGAAATGGCAAGCAAGAAATTAAATACAAGTGAAGCAATATTAGGAGCGGAGCCCAGGAAAGAAGGAACAAGAGGAAGAAAAGCATATTTAAAGCCCAATGAAAAGAAGAACGCCCAAACAACACTTTTATTTAGACCTACCACAAAAGAAGAATTAAGGGATTTAGCATGGGAAAGACGAATTTCTTTAAATGAGCTTATAAATCAAATTTGCGAAGACTATTTAAAGAAAAATTCAAGAAATAAATAGTTATTTTTTGCGGCTTTTATGATCACAAAAAGCGGCGTAAATAGGGCAACAAAGAGCATATATATAATTACTACAATTTGAATGTTAGTCAAATTACAATAACAACATAATTGTTATAAGGGGGTAAATTATGGAAATTGGTGAAGTAGGACAAACAGTAATTACAAAAGGTTTAGCGGCAGCCCTGGAGAATAACGACAAACTATTAAAGGATATACAAGCAGCCTGGGAGAAATATAAAAAATGTGATTGGGGTATTTTAGGAGAAGAAGACAAGGAAATGAACAACAACGCAGTAAAAGAGCCCAAATCCGACCGCATTTTAGCAAGATATAAGACCGTAGAAGGCGACATTTATATTATTACTGAATGGGATAGAAGTTATACAACGTTTATGTTTTGTGATGAATATTAGAGCAAATAAAAATAGTTGTGGGTTGACCTGGGAAGGGACACCCCCACAACTACTAACCCAAGCACCAACATTTTGCAATATTCATTATTACAAAATGATTTCGGGGCGCTTAGTAATTTGATTTTACTATAAAACGCGCCCATATCAAAGAAAGAGAGGGCATAAAATGACCGAAAAAATTCAAAGAATAATTGAAGATCTAACAAGGGATTGCACCAAGGAAGAAAAGGCAAAAATTTTGCATATCGTAGGAGCAAAGAAAACCCCCGTAAAATTTGAATACACCAACGAAGAATTTGAGCGCATAAAGCCAATTATAAACAAGGTTTTGGATGCAATTAGTGAAGAAGAGGAAAAATTAAAGGCAATATTGAAAATAAGATACGAAGAGCCAATAGAGGAAGGAACAAGAAGAGCATGAAAGAATATAGATTATTTGCGGATAGTTACCGCAAGAAAGCAGAAAAAGACAATTTAAGCAAAAAAGAAGCGGAGAAAGTCGCCCGCATTTATGATTTTTTGGCGGGGTGTGATCAGGATGATATTTTTAATTTATTTGATAGCAGCGCATTTAATGAAATAGCTAAATCTTATATGCGGCTAGCAGTAAGAGAGCTAGTAGAAGAAGAAACAATAGAAGAAGAGCAAGCAAGAGCAATTAGAAACCGCTTTAGCCTTCTTTTTGATGAAAAAAAAGCAAAAGAAGTTTACTAGATTTATGAGCTTAGAGGGCAGCAGCTAACCAGGGGGAAATAAAAAGCCCCCTGGAGATCTAGGAGCCTGGGAGAGAAAAAAGGGGGTTTTATGATATTTAGATTTACAGAAGAAGAGCATGAAAAACTAGAAAAACTATATAGAGAAGTAATAGCCAATATAGCACATGGAAAAGTTACACCCTACGAATGTAAAAATAGCGAATTTCAAACCACAATAAACCAAATAGAGCAAGAACATTTTAAGCAGCTAAAGACACCCGAAGAGATTATAAAAAACGCGGTGGAGATAGCAAAAGACGCGATATTATACGAATATGCGGCAAATAGCTATGTTAATAAAAACGAAGAGGGAAAAACGGAAGTATTAAGGCTAACAGACGATTATATAAATATATCCGATTTTGTCGACCTTGTTTCATGGTATTTTAAGCAAGAGCAATTTTTAAAGCAGCTTAAAGAGCAAGACAAAACGCCCAAGGTAGTATTTGAGCAAAGCAGCTTTTTAAAGCACTTAAAAACAAGCGTTTTAAACTTGCATATCGAAGCACTAAAAGAAACCCCAGGCGCGGAAGATCTGGAAAAGGAAATAGACAAAGTTTTAAACGAATCTATTTATATTATTAGTGACGAAGATATAAAAGAGCCCCCGTTTATAGTTGAAAATGGCGGAGTAAATAGAAAGTTTGTTGATACTTCCAAATATACCGCTATGAATAGCCTTGTTAGTTCGCAGATGGTAAGCAAGAGCCCTAAAACGTCAAAAAAGGAAATACCAGGGCAATACACTATGCAATGGGATATTATCGAAAAAGAAGTTGTTTATGTTGCGACAATAGACATTGTAAATGATAGAAATATTTATATAAATGCCAAAATAGACGCTTACGACATGGCAATTATAAACGCGGTAGGTAGTTTATATATTGCACATCAAGCCCAGGAGCCAGGGGAACCATGTTATTTAACACCTATGGATATATGGCGTTTTATGAATGGCAAAGAAGCAAACGACAAAAGTTTTAGAATGTCGCCAAACCAGGAGAAACAATTATTATTACACATTGATAAATTGCGTTTTACTAAGTTTGAAATAGATCTTAGAAGCCAAATGGAAAAATGGGGTATATCCTTCGATAACAGATATACGCAAAAGACGGGTAAAGCGGATGACGCAATACTAAATTTGTCGGGGGTACAAATATATACAACAAGAAATAAAAATAAATCTACATATGGATTTAGAGTAAATACGGAGCCGATATTATTTACATATAGCCGATATAGGAAGCAAATCATAACAGTTGATAAGAGCTTATTAAATGTCACAAATAAAAAAAGCCTGGGAGAAAATACCATTGTTATAAAAAATTATCTTCTCAAAAGGATAGAAAATTATAAACATGGGTATTTGAGCAGCAACATAATTAAGCTAGAAACAATTTATAGAGAAACGGGGATAGTAGAGCCCGAACAAAGAGTAAATGAAGAAGCGCACACAAGCAAGAGCGCATATTTAACAGCGATAAGGAAAGAACGCGCAAAGGATTGTAAAGAAATAGAGCATATTTTAAGTACCTGGGAAGCTGCAAAATATATCAAGAGTTACAAGAAGGAAGGACAAGGAAACGAAATCAATTATGTTTTTGAAGTCGACAAGCGAAAAGGGAAAAAAGAAAATTAAGGTGTAAAAATCGGGTACGCATGGTGTAAAAATCGGGTACGCATGGTGTAAAAATCGGGTACGCATGGTGTAAAAATCGGGTACGCCAAGAATTTAACAAAGCCCCTTAAAGCTAGTAACCGCCTATGATTGCGGGTTTTAGAAAAATGGCTGTATATTAATGTATATTAATGTATATTAATGTAAGAGAGAAGCCGCGCACTTTGCCAAGTGGGCGGCTTTTGTGTATTATATGGGTGCGGTCAAAAATGAGCCGCCGAAGATCTAGAGCGGCAGCAGATGACCGAAAAAGTTTTGTTGAATCTGGGGAAACTAAGGAAAAAATACTTTGACATAAAAAAAGCTCCCAAAAGGGAGCACAATAAAACCAATCAAAGTATACCAAAATAAATCTATTTTGGACAACCCCTAAAACGTAATTTTATATAGACCAGGGAACCAAGCCCAGGGGAAGGAATGGAGCGCAGAGAGGAAAACCGCTATAAATAAACCTTTACGGGGTAGCAGCCGTAGGAATCGCCGTTAGAGGGTGCGTTGGTAGACCATTATATTTAGAAATCGGCGTGCCCGTCCTGTCGTCTAGTTGATTTTCAATTAGAAGGGGGTTAACAAAAACAAATTTGCATTGTACGGTGTCTTATGGCAGACTTCGACCGTTAGCATAAAAATAACTTGCTTGAATTGTTTCGGATAGTAATATTCGATATTGATACGGATACCTTCGAGCCGTTACGGCTTGAAATCAATATAACCTTTACAACCTTAATTTTTATTTTTGAGGTTGTAGGGGGGTTTTTGAGCCGTGTTCCTTCTTCACCGCCCAGCTTGAATTTAAACCCGCTTCCCACTAAGTCAACGCCTAATTTGAACATAAGGCGAAAAAATAGGGGCGTTCCTGGGAGATCTAGGAGCCTGGGAGCGGCAGCAGCTGACAAAAGAGATATAAGCATAAACGCCTATATCTCTTTTTTAATGCGGCAAAAACCGCATAAAGACAAAGCATAAAGAGAAAAAGGGGGAAACCACTGTCGCTAAAAAGTGACAATAAAAGCTAGATAATGTATGCAATTAATCGAAGAGCACAATAAATAGAAAAAAATAAAAAAGGGGGAAACTACTGTCGCTAAAGGGGGAAACCACTGTCGGACAAAAAAATTTAAACGCAGACGTGGTGCGGCTTTGAAGGGGGTGTAAATTCTTAATACTATTAATACTATTAGGGGCATGGAAAAAAAAGAGAGCCAAAAAAGGCATAGTTTATAATTGAGAAGTCTAAAAGAAAAATAGTTTTGTTGAACCAGGGGAAAAGATCTAAATAGGGGAACTATTTTGATATAAAAAAGCAGCAGCCCCCAAAAGAACCAGGAGCGGCAGCAGCTAACCAGGAGCAAAAAGCGCGTGCATGGAATAGGGCTATTTTAAAAGATAATTACAAAAAGGTATAAAAGCCCATTGAGATATAAAAACGCCTAAAAGGGGCTAAATTTTGATAAATGGGAAGTGGGTTATAAATCGGACTATAAAAGAGAGATAAAAGAGCCCTGGAGATCTAGGAGCCTGGGAAGCATTTATTATAAAATCATTGCGCTAAACTACGCTTTAATGCAATAACCAGGGAGCCCAGGGGCAGCAGATGACAAGAAAACCGCATAAAGACAAAGTAAAGCGCATTTTTAAAGCAATTCTAATTTGATAAAGAGCCCAGGAAGGGAACCAGGAGCGGCAGCAGATGACAAAAGAGATCTAAGAGCCTGGGAGATCTGAAGACCTGGAGAGCAAAAAATAAAAAAACAATGTACCCAGGGGGCAGCAGCATAAAAAAATATTGTATAGGCTTAGCATATAGGTTAGTAAAAAATAAAAAAGGGGTTTAAGTACGCTAAGAAATAAAAAGCCCTTAAAAGGGCAAATTTGAGCAAATGAGATATAGTGCAATAAAAGCCGCATAGAATAAGGGTTTACAATATTGATACGCTAAAGAATCGCATAAAGACAAAGGGAAATGAAAAGGAAGTGAAATATTATATTTATTTTTTGCGATAGGCAGCAGGAAATAAATTAAGATCTGGGAGCGTATTTGATTTGTTTAAATCCAAGTAAAAAGAGATAATACCAGGAGATAAAAAAATTATAGGGGGGCTAAGCATGGAAGAAGTAAGAAGAGAATTAATTGAGATTGAAGGCGGCGAAATACCTATAACGCTATCAAAAGCGAGTGACGAAAGTAGTTTTTTGATTAAAATTGACGGTGTGGAATGGGTAAACACTGAGAACAGAACGCACGCAGTAGTTTTATTTGAGCTAATGAAAGACCACATCACCGAATATATGCAGTATAAGAAAATATAAAAGGATCCTGGAGAGAGTAAAAAGCCCTTAGAAAATAGGGGCTTTTTTATTGTTAACTGCAAAATCGGGGTGCAAGATCGGGAGAGAGCAGCATAAAAAGACCGCACAATTTAAAAGATGATACCAGGAAGCGCAAAGGGTATTATCTTATATTTTTTTCGGGTGGTGGCTATACACCCCCCATTGCTTGCTAAGAGAGCAAATTATTAAAAAGCACGCTAAAGAGCTGCAAGGAATTTTATTATTTTTTTCGGTAAAACGGAAGAAAAATTAAAAATCAAAGGGGCGTAAGAAAATACGAAATGTATTTATTTGTTTATATAGCAAGCAAGGGGAGGTGTGTCCACACTCCCGATTTTTTTAGGGCGTTCCCTAAAACCCTTTACTTGAAAAATGATCGCAACGAAAATATTAAAGTGTAAGCAATCGGACACGATAAAAAAAGCCCAGAAAAAATATATCTATTTCGTAAAATTTATGTTTTGCGCAAAAGTATATAGAAAATCAAATGCCAATGAAACATAGATAAATAGGGCGATAGAAGGCAATTAAACAACTTAGAAAAAATGGAGCAAACGCAATATAGTAAAAAAATCAAAGTAATATATCAAAAAACCGCATAAAGACAAAGCATAGAACAAGAAAAAAACAACCAAAAACAAGCAAAACAACCTTTTGATTGTTTGAAAATCGCATAAAGACAAAGAAAAGAGAGATATTAGAAAACAAAAAGCGAGTATTTAAGCATATTAGAGAGCCTAAAAAGAGAAAAAACCGCATAAAGACAAAGGAAAGCGCGATTTTATACAATTCTAATTTGATAAAGAGTTTTGGAGATCTGAAGACCTGGAGAAACAAAAAAGCCGCCCAAAGTTTTTTAAAAACAATGAACAGCTTTTTACGGGAAACTAAATATAATTCTAAAGCAATTATAGCATAGTTGGGGATAGAAAAAGCATTATAGAGCTGCGCAAGGCAGCAGCCGCCAATGAAAAAAGCCCCCTGGGAAATCTGAAGAAGGCAAAAAGATAATTATACTAATTATAGTATTTGGTTAATTATGTTATAATCGTACATGTAACTATGTATCTGTGTAGTTATTGGTGTTTTTATTTCTGAGATACTATTTTCTATAAGGTTTACCCCCAGAGAATAGCAGCAAAAAGGGCTAGTATAAAAGCTAGTCCTTTTTTATTGCTTAAAACACAATAAAGCGCGTTGCATTATGTAAAAATTATTTACATAATTATATTAAGTAACATAATTATCATAATTAGCATACTATAAATATAACAACGAAGGGAGCGCGCCAAATGCGGGAAATTGCAGAAGTAAGAGCAGAAGTAGAAAAGATCGAAGCCAAGAGAAACAAAATAGTTGCAGAATATACCGAAAAATTAGAGAACGCCAAAAAGAGAAAAGCCGAAGCCCAGGAAGCTGCGGAGAAGGCATATAAAAAAGCCAAAATAGAAGATTACCACAAAGCCCAGGAAGAAGGGCGCATTAATAATGACGCTATACAAATGTATGTATCAAAGTTAGAAGAATTAAAAAAAGAGCCGCTAATAAGCAAAGCAAAATTTAATGAGCTGCGCGAAGATATAGCGGGGTATTTAGGCGAAATAGTGGGAGAAGATAAAGAGAGCCTAAGAAGTTTAGTTAGTGAAATGATCGTAATAAAAGAACGTGAATGGGCAGTTTTAGAAGAAGGCAATAATTTAATTGAACACCTTCAAAGAGATTTATTAAAAGACCCGTGCGGAATCTTTGCAAAGAATGGTGTATTTATTGAGCAGCCGCACAAAGTAAAGAAATTTAGAGATTATAGCACATCGGAGTTTTTGAATTTTGTTACAAGTCACCCATTTGTAGGGGATTTAGTAGAGCATAAAGAATCTATCACATGGGGAAGGGGGTATTAATCATGTTAGAGAGTACCCGCGAGAGCCTAAAGGCTATTGACGCGCAAATACACAATGACTTTATATCGGGCGAAGAAATGAAAAAGGCGTTTGAGTATGGGAAACAAAAAGAACGTTGGAACCAGGAGAGTAAAAAAGCGGAAGCAAAGAAAAAGGCAGAGTTAGAAAAATATAGGCGCGGAAATTTTACCGAAGAAGAAAAAGCCGCCCAGGCTAACGGCTTTAGAGAAATGTTAGATGGTATCAACCAACAACTAAACCGCAATATTACACGTGAATCTAAGTTTTGGGATGATTTCAACAAGTACGAAGCAGCCAAGAAAGAACACGAAGAGATAGAGCGATTATTAGAGATCGCGGAAGATAGAAACGACTATTTAAAAGCCAAATTAGAAGACGCACAAGCCCGCGACAATAAAACTTTGATAGAGCATTATAACAGTGAAATTTCAAGAAATGACAAAGACTTGGAACTATACAGAAGCAAGTACAAAGAAACCAAAGAAGCCTTAGAAGGCTAAAAAACTATGATAGTTTAGCCAGGGGGAGAAATAAAAAGCCCCCTGGAGAATTAAGAAGCAAAAAGCGGCAGCAAAAGAAGGCGCGATAATGGGCGATTATTATTCTAGAAAAAGAAATAGACCTGATAAGGACGGAGCCGACCGCACATTATTTATGCGGTATCGTAATAGGCTTATTAGAGAAAATGCGGAAGAAGGGCGCGTTATTTGTGCTATTTGCGGACTTCCCATAAATTTAAGTTTAAATTATCCGAATCCCTGGAGTTTAACTATTGATCACATAATACCAATTTCAAAAGGCGGAACGACAAGCGAAAGCAATTTACAACCCGCGCATTTTAAATGCAATAGGCGTAAAGGGGAACACTTAGCATTAACGGTTGAAGAAGTAAACAGGCTAAGAGCCGACCAGGGAGCCGCCCCGATAAATGCGGTAAAGTCTTATGATTTAGGATATATCAAAAATTTACCCCCGTCTGAATGGAATAAAGATTATTTGAAAACCGATAGAGAAAGGGCAATGCAAGGATTGCCACAAAGCGTTAATTGGAGAACTTATTAATTATCCTGGGAGATCTGAAGAACCAGGAGCGGAAACAATCAGAAGGTAAAAGAATAATGAGAAGTGACTATAAGATATGCCCTATATGCGGCGCGGCGTTGGATATAGGGGAACGTTGCAATTGTTGCGAGTGTAAGGAAAATACCCCAGGGTATAAAAGCCCCCTGGAGATCTACGACCAGGGCAGCAGATACACCCCAGGAAAAAGCACCCCCCTAGTGATACCAGGAGCCACAAGAGCAGCCAAAGAAGGCGCAAGCATATTATTACAAGCATAAAAGCATAAAAAGGGCTTTAAAAGACCAAGAAAGCAATAAAAAGAAGCCTGAAAGAATCGAGAGAGCGAAGCGGCAGCAGGCGACAAAAAAATTATATGAAGCCGCAAAAGGCAGCAGCTAGAGAGCCAAGAGCGGAACCAGGCGCGGCAAGGGGAGCGGCAGGGGAGCGCGGCAAGGGTGCAGCCCATGAAAATAAAAAATAAAAAAATAAAAAAAATAATTTTTTTTTATTTTCAAAAACAAAAAATATTTCGGTAGATATAGGGGGGTTATACCCCTACCCCATATCTTTTTCACC
>JAEIGA010017939.1_pt1 | contig 10780 bp, 9 predicted proteins | sample 9270691 | NCBI WGS metagenome assembly JAEIGA01 (sample SAMN17057246, study PRJNA624740) | gut metagenome | biome: biome; isolation source: fecal sample | host: Bos grunniens | place: China: Xizang | collected 2019 | reverse complement strand
CCCGATAGAATCAGTGAGGCCAGAAGTGTAGCGGATTACAGTGATGTGATTGTCCTGTGCCTGGGTCTGGATGAAACGCTGGTAAAACAGCTTGCAGATGGTACGCAAGAATCTATGACGTACCTGCAAATTCTAGTTAAGGGTACCGGTACAAGCGTTGAGGAAATCAATGCACAGTTCCAGAATCTGTCACAAGCTAAAGAAGTTGCCGCAACGGCTATGGCCGGAATTCAGGAGGAAATTGATGTTTCCATTGAAGGTGTAGGTGAAAGCATCAACACAACCCTGACCGACGCATCAGCCGGAGCGACAGAGGCCCTTGAAAGCACCGGTGAGCAAATCAGTGTTAGATTTGTTGAACCAGTCAAAAAGGATATCGAAGATCTGGGCGAAGCGATAGACAATACCTTTGAAAACTCCGCCGAAACCATGAAACAGGTATGGTCTGATAAAGGACAATGGTTTGAGTCTAACGTAAAAGTTCCCATCACTTCTGCCCTGGAAGACATTGACCAAAAGGCTATTTCTATATGGTCGAACATGGAACGGTCGAACCGTGAAGCATGGGACAAAATGGTGCGGGATGTAAAAAACGCTATCGATAAAATGCAAAAAGAAATTGATAGACTAAAAGCCCCGAATCTTAATTTTTCGATTGGAACATCATCCGAAGTTCCGTATTCTTCCGCTGCTGAGTGGGCAACGCCTGTGTTGGCATCCGGAACGGTTATTCCAAGCATGGCGGTTAGTTCTGTTAGCAGAAGCGCGGCTGTGGCGACCGGAAATGAAATGATTCTGGAACAGCTGCAGAGACTTGCGGCAAGAGCGGAATCGCAAGATAATGCGATTGAAGCAATTGTAAATCTTTCCTTTAATGGAGAACTTTCTTCCTTTGCAAGAATCCTTTATCCTGAAATCCAGGTGGAAGCAAGAAGAAAGGGCGGAAGCCTTGCGGAGGTGTATGTTGAATGATTACGCAATTTATTATGGACGGTGTACCGTATAACGTTAATGTCCTATCTATGAGGCGGCTTTTTGAGGTAAAAGACATAACAGCTCCCAAAACCGTCCAGAGCGGCGATGTGCACCGTGATTTGGCCGGAACATATTACAATTACACAATCGTTGTAAGTGAAAGAAACGGCGACAGAGAGTCACTGGACGCTTTTTGGGATGCTATTTCCTCACCTGTTTCAAGCCATGTCTGTGTATTCCCGTACAACCAGAGCACAATCACACAGCAGATGTACGTGAAAAACGGATATCAGGATATTCATAGGTTGTACAAGGACGGGGCTGAATGGGAAAAAATAACAGTCCAGTATTATGCGAAATCCCCGAAGGTGACTGTATGAGTTTGGAAATTAACTATCTTGATGCGCCGGAAGGTGCTCAGGAGATGGCAACGGCAACAGGAAAGAACGCTAACTCACTCTCTAAGGATATTACAGTAATTTCCGGTGCGAAGGATATTCCGTGGGCTACACTGGAACCGGGCGTGTGGAGATTGGACGGTACAAGAAAAATCCTCCCAGATGGCCAGGATCCAGGGTGGTGGAGTAAAGAGAGGTCCGGTGGAAACTGTCAGTTTTCACTCAGACCTAAAATCACAATATCTTTTCCGTTTCCGTATACGTCTACGGGATTTACCTTTACTTTCTCACCGTCAACAAATCAGTATTGCTCAGAAATCCATGTTACATGGTATAACGGAAACACGCTTTTGGCGAATGGTACTTACCACCCGGATTCCCCGAGGTGGACTCTGGAAGAAACTGTGAACAGTTTCGATACTGTTGTGATTGAGCTTATCGCAACAAATAATCCCGGGCAATTCGCAAAAATTCAAAGAATCGAAATTGGAAGAACTGTTCTTTTGGGAGCTAGTGAAATCGTTAAGGTTAACTTATTAAACGAGATTGATGCGACTTTGTGCAGCATTCCTTACGATATGATGACCTTTGAGATTCACGATTCTAAAAACAGAACGTTCTTGCCGCAGGAAAACCAAAGAGTTGAATTGATCCAGGATGGAAATTTACGGGCTGTCCAATACATCAAATCCAGTACCAGAAAATCGAAGTCAGATTATACGATTAAATGCCAGTCAAGCATCGGCCTATTAAATGATGATTTTTTAGGCGGACTGTATTCTGAAAAGCCTATCAGGGATCTACTCACTGAAATACTTGGCGGATGGGAATATGATCTGGATCGTGACTTTGAAAGCATGACAGTTACGGGATATATTCCCGTATGTACCCAGAGAGAGGCACTGCAAATGGTAGCCTTTGCGATTGGTGCAATGGTCACAACTCAGGACAGTGCAAAAATACGTTTGCTTCCGATTCCCACAATGGTTTCCGGCAGATTTACGGCAAATGATATTTTCAACGGCGGCAACGTAAAGACGGCATCCAGATATGCAAAAGTCGAAATCTATTCCCACACATATTCCAAGAGCACAGAATCCGAGGTTCTAATGGAAGAGGAAGAGATCGACGGGGAAGATGTTTTGATAACGTTCATGAGCCCGTATTACGATTATTCGATTACAGGCGGAATAATTACCGGCTCAGATGTAAACTGGATTACCATCACTGCATCCGGACCTGTGACCGTGAACGCAAAGAGATACCTGCACAACACAAGAGCCCATGTGAAACGGAATCCGGAAGCTACCGCAAAGGAACGAGGCAACGTAATTTCCGTAAAGGAAGCGACTTTGATCAATTCCGGCAACGTACAAAAAGCCCTTGATAGGTTGTACGCCTCTGTACAGCGGGTACAAACCACGCAACAGAATGTGATTGTCGCTGACCATAAAGCCGGTCAAATGGTGTCAAGCCTGACCCCGTGGGGCACAATTACACGAGGTTTTCTGTCCTCAATGGATAGCACAATCACACAGAATGATCATACTGCAGCGATCCAGATTCATGGCATAGAAGTTACAATGGAATCTGTGTGGTATTATTCCGGAGAACTTTATTCCGGAGATATGGAGGTTCTGTACTAATGTTTATAACAGACAGAACGGAAGCGGATGCTCTTCTCGGAAACGAGAAGGGCATTTATTCTTATACAGATCTGAACAGGGTAGAATCTCACGTTTCCGATATAGTTTCTTTACTTCCACAACTAGGTTATACAGCCGAGTTAAAAACAAAAACTGATTGGGGACTTCCGGGTGACTACTCGGCGGAAAAATATCCAGTCAGTTCACAGATGGAACGTTATTTGAATAACGTTTCAAAAATCAAGGAAATACTAGCGATTTCTGTACAGCTTCCGAAATCCATGGATAATCTGACATGGAGCGGAGCAAATAACATTGAAAAAGTCATGCAAATTGCTTTTGAGAGAATCGAAGCAATACGGCAGGCATGGAAATACAGTGGCGAACTATATGCCGGAGAGGAGAATTTATGACAGACAGAAAGCCGGGTGCACCAGGTCAGTATAAAATGGTTATTTCTGCAAACGAAGTGCAAAAGTTGCTTGTGGGAGAACAGGTTACCGTTACCATCACAAGAGATGATCAGCCAATCATGGAAGGCACCCCGTACAACAAAGCGGCTGTTCTGCCCGACGAAGTAGCAAACAAAATTTGTCCTTCCGTAACAGATCCGACTCCCGCGGATGCGTTTCGGAATCTCGTTGCCCGTCGATCAGATGCTATTCTTACCGTTAGCGGATGGGAAGGAACAAGAGCACCTTACACTCAGGCCGTTTTGTTGGATGTTTTGGAATCAGAAACTCCACATGTTGCGCCGATCATTCCTGACAATGCAAACGAAGCGGACGCAATCGAAGTTGCTTTCGGATGTATCAGTAAGGCGAAAACCAGAAACGGAAGCATCCTTTTTGTTTGCAGAAACGAAAAACCGGAGGCTGATATTCCTATCCAGATCGAGGTGTTGAGATAATGGGAAATGCGTTTCTTTATGTAGGTGCTGGAGGAGGCGTATCTTTAAATTTTAGAGTTGCAGCCTATGGTTCAAAATCCTCTCTTCAGTCCGCAACACCTGCCGAAAACACAATCGGCGTTATCACCCTGAATAAAATCACCTCATGGGTGGTTGACGCTTCTGAGCCCGCCACACCGTCCGATGGTATGGTGTGGATCAGTACCGGAAAAACATCACGGATAATTATCAATATTCTGAAAAAGAACGTAATCTACATCTACCCGCAGGTTGTGAAACAGTACGTGTCCGGTGCATGGATTAACCGGGATTCGTTCTGTTATCAGAATAAAGCATGGAGGTCCTTGTGGTTCGGTCAGTTGTATACGCCCGGCTATGAATGGAGCTCTGTGACAGGCGGATGGACTTCTATTGGAAAACGGTCTTATGCAGGATCCGGAGCAAACGCGAAGGCTCCGACTATTACCAGAAACGAAAATTCAATTGTTGCCGAAGTCAGCGGAGCCGGCGTTTTCTATCCGACGAACAAAATCGATATTACGGAGTTCGATACACTGACTTTCCGTGGCGAATTCAAGCGCGGCGGCTCTGCCGGACGTAACCTAATGGCCGCGTGCTGGAAGGACTTTGGTACCTACTATGACGAAGGTGACGGAGCACCTGTGGCATACACGGACTTGACTGAAAGCACCGGCACGGAGATTACTGTTGATATTTCCGCATTGACCGGAGAACACATTGTTGGTCTGGGCATGACAGACAGTAAGGCAACGGTAACGGAGGTTATTTTGTCAGCTGCTGATGCGAACGCTGCAATGGAAGAAAATCCGCAGCCTATGATATTCTGATATAAGTGGACGAAAGGAGATAATAATGGCTCATATTCATGGAGTATATGACACCGATTCACATTTTTCCATCGACCCTGTAACCAGACAACTGAAATACAAGTCGGAAAAATTTCCCGGTATTGTCCAGTACGATCATAATTCACAGGTGATTACTTTCGAGGCGCCCCGTTATACCTTGGACGGGCACGACATGCTCTTGAGTGACACGGTCCGGGTACATTACATCAACATCGATTCCGTTTCAAAAGAAAAGAAAGAAGATATTTATGATGTAACTGACTTGCAGCTTGCTGCAGACGACGAAAACGTGGTTCTATGCAGCTGGGCCATTTCACGAAATGCAACTCAGTTTGTTGGTATTTTGGCTTTTTCCGTTCGTTTCTCATGTACAGAAAATGGAAAAGAAGTTTACGGTCTAAGCACAACGCGTTATGATAAGCTGATTGTTTCCGGCGGTGTATATAATAACCGGATCATCCCTGACCATTATTCAGATATTCTTGATGCATGGGAACGCCGGATCCGGGAAGTGGAAACGATCTTTTACAGCTGCGTGAAATCCGTAAATGGTCAGACTCCGGATAAAAATGGTAATGTCGAATTCATTATTCCTAAATATAGCGGTGTTTCTTTGTATCGGGTTTATACCGCACCCGATGAAGACCCCGAACTTGGTTATGTTTTCGCCGTTTCCGAAATAAAAACCGATGGACGTATCCCCGATCTTGGAGATATGATTATCGATGCAAAAAACAGATTGCTCGAGATTCACAACGTGTATGATGATGAAGTTTATGCCCACTTGATAGTAGAACTAGGAGCCAGCGATTCGGAGAATGGTTATGTCAAGTCTGTAAACGGCAAAACACCGGACGAAAATGGAGATGTGAGCATCTACATTCCGGGCGTTATTCTTCCTGAAACCGAGCTTGAAAGTGATATGGATGGTTGGTATCTGTATACGTTCATCCCGAACGTCACGGCAGGAAATACCTATACCGTAAATTATAACGGTGTCCCTTATGAGTGTGTTGGTGTTTCGGTCAATCAAGGCGGTCTCAAGGGTGTAGGATTGGGCAATACCTCGATTTTGGGCGGTGAAAATACCGGAGAGCCCTTTGCCATGCTCGTAACTTCCGAAGAAACATTCAATTCAACCGGGCTAGGCGTTTATTTAGTAAAACTGAGCGGAGATATGCCCCGTACAGTCGGCATCTATGAAAAAGCATCTAATGTTGACCTGACAGGCGTAGTAAAATCCGTAAACGGTGTGAAACCTGACGTGGCTGGCAATGTTGAAATTCCTGTGGGTGGAACGGCTGTGGAATCCGTTGAGCCTGCGGAAAACGATATCCCCAAGGTGTTTATCACGGGTGTGAAGCCCACTACAAAGGACGATGTACTGGCAGAAATGGAGTACATCAGCAAGACCGAACGTTTCCACGCATATCTGGAAATCAAGTGTCAGGGTAGTTCTTCCATGAAATACGCAAAGAAGAACTTCACCGTCAAGCTATATTCCGACGAAGCCAGAGAAACGAAGCAGAAAAAGGTTTTTAAGGACTGGAACCACGAAAGTAATAAGTTTGTTCTGAAAGCAAATTGGATTGACCATTCCCATGCACGAAACATTGTTTCTGCCCGTATTTGGGATGAAGTTGTGAAAAGCCGTGCGAACTACAACGCACTGCCCGAAGAAATGCGGAACAGCCCAAAGAGCGGTGCAATTGACGGTTTCCCTGTGAAGCTGTACTACAATGGCACATATGAAGGTCTGTACACATGGAACATCGGTAAGGATGCGTGGATGTGGGGCATGGATGAAGACAACCCCAACCATGCTTTGCTTGCTTGCGGTTACAATGACAACGGTGTTCTGCTGGATAAAGCAGGTAACTTCCGGGCATTGTGGAGCGGTGTGCATGAGGATAACTGGGACATTGAGGTCGGCGCACAGGGAACGGCACTGACCAACAGTCTAAATGCGCTGATTTCCTGCGTGATGGACACCGATGACGAAACCTTCAAGGCAACCATCGGCAACTATCTGGACATCAACAGCGCACTTGACTACTATCTGTATTTCTGGGCAAATGCGGGTCTGGATAGTCTGGAAAATAATATGCTTCTGGCAACCTATGACGGTGTGAAGTGGATTTGCGGTGCGTATGATATGGATTCCGTGTGGGGTCTGCATTATACGGGCAAGAGTTTCATTGCAACAAACTTCAAGTGTCCTGACCAGTATCAAGGCCCGTATAGTCTGCTGTGGGAGCGAATCACAAAGCTGTTCATCCCGGAACTGCAAGCCAGATATGCAGAACTGCGGAGCGGTGTGCTGTCCTATCCGAACATTGTCACCCACTTTGAACGGTTTATGGATGTGATTGGGCTTGATCTGTATGCCGAGGATTTGACCATCTACACGGGCATTCCTTCCGGTTCTAGCAACAACATCAAGCAAATTAGGAATTATGTCCGTGACCGTCTGGCTTATGTGGATGCAGAAGTGGGAGCCATGACACCGCCTGTGCTTTGTACTGGCATTTCTCTGGATAAGAGTGTGCTGACATTTACGGCAGAAGGAAGTCAGACCTTGAGCGCAACCGTTACCCCGGATGGATGCACCGAATCAATGGTGTGGGTGTCTAGTCATCCCGAAATTGCGTCTATTTCCGTTAACGGCAATGTTTGTACTGTTCAGACAGTGGCGAACGGCAACAGTACAGTCACTGTGACTTGTGGTGAGTATTCCGCAAGCTGTTCTGTGGCTGTATCTGGTATGCCTGAACCTGTGGCTTGTACCGGAATTACTCTGGATAAGACTGAGTTGGTGTTCAATGGGGAAGACAGTCAAACTATTGTAGCAACCGTTACCCCTTCCGATACAACGGATGCTGTCATTTGGAACAGTAATAACACAGAGGTCGCAACGGTGGAAAATGGCATTGTTTCGGCAGTTGGGAACGGTTCTGCTGTAATTACGGCAACTTGTGGCAACCAGTCCGCTAGTTGTGATGTGTCTGTTTCTGGATTTATGATTGAACCTGTTCTGTGGCTGAGAGGTTCAGATTTTAGTAACGACTTAATCAGTGAGAACGGAGACGGAAGCTTCTTTGATGCGGCAACTGGTTCAGAAATTTCTTTTGCCAATTTTGAAGGCACAGCCAATTCTGGTGAAGGTGAAAATGGCGAAATTGTTTTAGGGACTGCAAACACACCGGCTGAGAGATTTGCTGAATTTGGTGTTAACATTCCGTATTCCGAATTTACTTTTGTGTATAAAGGTCGAATAAACCCCAATCAGAATAAAAAGTATCTTTTTCTCGCTAACGGCACAGGCAGTACAGTGAGCGTGATTTTCGGCTATGTTGCAAATACTGTTGAGTTATATTCTGATGTAGATATTCGCACAGGAAGTCAGATTGCTGTTAACGATGGTTTGGAACATACCATTGTCTATGCTTACGATGGAGATAAAGTCACGGGTTATCTGGACGGCGTAAAAGTTGTTGATGTGACAAAAGGAAAGCTAACATTTGCAACAGCAAATGAAGTTTTTATGTGTTGCGATAGAGGCCAAAACGTACACAACACAGCGCAGGGCGCAGTTAAGCATATCAAATTCTATGATGTCGCACTTTCTGAGGAAGAAATTCAGACGGTGTTGAGTCAGATTTGATGGTCAGCATTCTGAAGAGAAAGTAAACCAATAAAGCACCATCCTTTCCGGGGTGGTGCTTACTGGAAAATTAAGAGGATAATCAAATGACTTTTAACCAGAAACAGAACCTGCTCCAGTTCCTGGGGCTGTACGATGGAGCCATAGACGGCATCTGGGGCCCAAAATCTCAGGCGGCTATGGAATCTGTCCGCAAGAAATACCTGGATCTGGATGACACTGCCGCCCTGCTGGAGGCTGTCGCTGACTGGGAACCGATGACACCCGAGACCGAAATCACCGGAACATTCTGGGACGAATTCCTGAATTTTACCCGTGAAGAGTTTCGCTGCACCTGCGGCGGCCGTGGCTGTAACGGCTTCCCGGCAGAACCCCGTGAACGGCTGGTTCGTAATGCCCAGGCAGCCCGGAGCCACTTCGGCCGAGTGGCAAACGTGTCCAGCGGTGTCCGCTGCAAGCTGAGAAACAGTGAGCTTTCCGGATCCGCCGCAAATAGCCTGCACCTGTCCGGCAGGGCAATGGATTTCTGTGTGGAGGGCGTCAGCGCGAATACGCTGCTGGCTTATGTAAAAACTCTACCGGAAGTACATGAAGCATACGCAATCGACGGAAGCTACGTCCACATGGGTGTGGAGAAATATTGAGAGGACTAGAACACGATGTCTTTTGAAACAATTATTGCCGGTGCTTGCGGTGCGGCACTTGTAAACGGGCTTTTTGGTATTTGGCAGTGGCGGCTTAACCGAAGAGCCCAGAAAGAGGACAAAGCCGCAGATAGAAAAGTGGCTGACTGTGCGGCCAGAGGTCAGGAGATAAGCGACCTTAGATCATTGGTTGAAAACCTGATTATTGCAGACCGTATGATCCTATATGACAGAATCAAGCATCTTGCAAAGACCTATATTAAGCGCGGATATATTACCGTGGAAGAATATGAAGATCTGAAACGGATGCACGAAGTTTACCATGGTCCGCTTGAAGGAAATGGATTTCTGGATGGCATCATGGGAGATGTTAACAAACTGGAAAAGCGAGTTTTTTAAAGGAGAATTATATGGAAACTTTTGCAACTTACATTAATCCCGAAACTGTCGCCGCCTGCCTGGTTGTCGGATTCATTTTTAAGAAGTGGGTAAAGGATGTAGATAACAAGTGGATTCCTACCATTGTCACCGTGTTCGGTGTCTTGCTGTCTGTTATCAGCAACATGGAATCCGTTTCCGTCAGCATTGTTGTCGGCGGTGCACTGTCCGGACTTGCTTCCACCGGCATGCATCAGATGTTCAAGCAGTGGATCGATAACGGCGGAAAATAAAAAAATTCCCCTCCCTTAACCGGGAGGGGTTTTCTTGTTTTTTTGACATCATTGCTGACATTATTTAATGGTAAAATAATGGTTATTTGTGGATGTTTTTGCCTATTGCGTTTAGTAGAAAACACAAAACAAAAAGCCTTAAAACCGTTGCGGCTCTAAGGCTTTTTGCATTGGTGGGGGAGGACGGATTCGAACCATCGAAGCGAAACGCAGCAGATTTACAGTCTGTTTAAAAGCGGCTATTTGCAATCACTTTTTTATTTTTGACATCATTTGCGACATCAAAATAAAACGGCATCACTTTTTTGATGTCATGTATTTCTTCATGCCTCTGTTAAATTTGTTGACAGATTTTTGGTTTTGAGCTGCACGCAGTTCTGTGTATATTTCACGGGTGATTTCAATTCTGGAGTGTCCGAGAATACGCTGAGCGGTTAGTTCATCCACTCCTAATTCAAACATGAGTGTAGCTGTTCCATGCCGGAGGTTATGCGCTGTGATCGTGGGCTTCCCGTCTTCACCCAGAAAACCGACGGATTCACAATAACGGATCCATGCTCCCTCATAGCCTCTCAGAGTCATCATTCCGCCACCTTTTCCGCTTCGGTTGCTGTCCGGTGCTGGAAACAGGTATTCCGAAGAACTGTTCTTTTGCTCTTTCGAAAGTAAGTCATACAGAATATCAATGATCGGAATAACGCGGGTACCGGCTTCGGTTTTGGGCGGTTTTATTTTCGGATTTGCTCCCACGGTATAGTCAATGGATTTTGTAACGGATATCTGTCTAAGATTCATATCGATATCAGCCCATGTTAAGGCTAGGGCTTCGGATTTTCTAAGGCCGGTACACAGCAGGAATACAGGGAAAAAGCCGAAGGGTTTCGCTGTGTTTGCGAATATTGTTTTTATCTGTTCATCTGTCGGGGCTGTTCGCTTGCCACGCTTTAATCCCTTCGGGAGTCTGACGGACAGAACCGGATTATATTGTGCGTAGTCATGCGCT
>JAEIGA010017938.1_pt1 | contig 10781 bp, 11 predicted proteins | sample 9270691 | NCBI WGS metagenome assembly JAEIGA01 (sample SAMN17057246, study PRJNA624740) | gut metagenome | biome: biome; isolation source: fecal sample | host: Bos grunniens | place: China: Xizang | collected 2019 | reverse complement strand
CGCGAGAATTTCAACATCACCGTCCGATGTGCGAACAAGAACGCTTTCGACATCTCCCGAAAAGGCAAGCCCGTCGGGTGTAACTATTGTAAGCTTGAAAGCCCTCATAAAGCTTTCCTTTCGTTTTGTTTTATTTTTTGCCGCATCTTCTGCGTCGGGTTCTATAACCGATGGTGAACTTACGCGCCTATTCTTTTCGCCTTTTCAACCGCTTCGTCTATAGTACCGACGAAGAGAAATGCGGATTCGGGGAGCGAGTCGTGTTTGCCGTCAAGTATTTCTCTGAAGCCGCGAATGGTTTCTTTTATAGGAACGTAGCGTCCCTCCATGCCTGTAAATTGCTCTGCGACGGTAAAGGGCTGAGATAGGAAACGCTGAATTTTTCTCGCACGGCTTACGACAAGCTTATCCTCCTCCGAAAGCTCCTCCATACCCATAATTGCAATAATGTCCTGAAGCTCCTTGTATCTTTGAAGGATGCTCTGCACGTCTCTTGCAACCTCGTAATGCTCAATTCCTACAACGTCGGGCGAGAGAATTCTTGATGTGGAGTCAAGTGGGTCTACCGCGGGGTAAATACCGAGAGATGCAATGCTTCTTGAGAGAACTGTAGTAGCATCAAGGTGAGCAAAAGTCGTAGCGGGCGCGGGGTCTGTAAGGTCGTCTGCGGGAACGTAAACTGCCTGCACTGAGGTTATAGAGCCGCGCTTCGTAGAGGTGATGCGCTCCTGAAGCGCACCCATTTCCGTAGCAAGCGTAGGCTGATAACCAACTGCTGATGGCATACGTCCGAGAAGTGCCGATACCTCAGAGCCTGCCTGAGTAAATCTGTAAATGTTATCGATGAAAAGAAGAACGTCCTGCCCCTCTTTGTCACGGAAGTATTCTGCCATAGTAAGACCGGAAAGTCCTACTCTCATTCTTGCTCCCGGAGGCTCGTTCATCTGACCGTATACGAGGGCGGTTTTGGATAAAACTCCCGATTCCTTCATTTCGTTGTAGAGATCGTTACCCTCTCTGGTGCGCTCACCGACACCGGTGAATACCGATATACCGCCGTGCTGCTTTGCAACGTTGTTGATAAGCTCCATGATAAGAACGGTTTTACCAACACCCGCGCCGCCGAAAAGACCTATTTTTCCGCCTTTTGCATAAGGTGCTATAAGGTCAACGACCTTTATACCCGTTTCAAGTATTTCGGTTGTGCCCTCTTGCTCGGAGTAGGACGGGGGATCTCTGTGAATACACCATCTCTCACTCGCTTCAGGGGCGGGAGCGTTATCTATCGGCTCACCGAGAAGATTAAAAATTCTGCCGAGAGTAGAGTTTCCTACAGGTACGGTTATGCCCATACCCGTGTCGATAGCTTTTGCACCTCGTGACATGCCGTCTGTGCTTGACATAGCGATGCATCTTACTACGTCATCGCCTATCTGACTCGCCACCTCGCATGTGAGAGTTCCGTCCTCGTGCTCCACCTCTATGGCGTTGAGAATATCGGGTAGCTGTCCGCACTCGAATTTAATATCAAGGACGGGGCCGATTATTTGTATTACTTTTCCGATGCTTCCTTTCATCTTAAGTAAATCCTTTCTTGAATTGTCTTTGTCATACAAAGACTGCGTCTTGAACCTGTCGCGGCAGAGGATGCGTATAAGTATAAAATAGAGACTTTAGTGCCGCGAGACGTAGGAATAGGGCTATAATATTTCTAATTGGAACAAGCTTAAAGTCCAAGTGAAGCTAAAGCCTAAGTGAAGCTAAAGTCCAAGTTAAGCTAAAGCCCAAGCTAAGCTAATTTAAAGTAAATTTAATGCCGAAAACAGAATTCTACAGTGCTTCAGCACCCGAAACTATTTCGGTTATCTCCTGGGTGATAATAGCCTGGCGCGCTCTGTTATATTTGAGCATAAGGTCATCTATCATTTCAGATGCGTTCTTGTTGGCTGCATTCATTGCCGTGCGCCTTGCCGCAGATTCTGCCGCTGATGCCTCACACAAAGCGGAATAGATAATTCCGCCGATATAAGAGGGAATTATATCCTTGAGTATTTCCTCAGGGTCACCGCCGATCATAACGTCCTCACACCTCTTTGCTTCCTCTTGTATGTCAAATGGGAGCAATGTGTCAAGAACCGGTGTTTGAGTAAGCATAGAAACAAACCTTGTGTAAACTATCTTGGCACTGCAAAATTCTCCGTTAAGATAACCCGAAACTATAGAATTCGCAAAATCGTAGCTGTCGCTGACAGAAAGGTCTGAGACATAGCACGGTTCTGTGATGAGAAGCTCTCTTTGTCTGTGAGAATAATATTCAAACGCCTTTTTACCTATCGGTAAATATATCGCCTCATTCTTTTCACATACCGAATCAGCCAGACGGAAAACAGCCGCGTTATATCCGCCGGCGAGTCCTCTGTCGCCGCCTATTACTATAATTAGAGTTTTTTTAGCAGCAGGGGCAGGGGAGGGGAGAGTAATATCAGGTGAAGAAATAACCGTCTGCACGGCCTCCTTGAGCACTTTCGTAAAAGGGCGGGTGCGCTCTGCGTTAATCTTTGCACGCCTGAGCTTAGAGGTAGCAACAAGCTCCATAGCCTTGGTTATTTGCATAGTTCCGCTGACACTTTTAATTCTGGATTTTATATCTGTCATTCCAGCGCCTGCCATACCTTACCTCCTTAAATTTTGAATTTTGTAAACTTATATTTGCAAAAACACAATATTTTGCTATTATATAAACTTTTCCTTGCAGTGAATTATGGCTTCTTTTAGTTCTTTTTCTGCCTCCGGAGATATTCCTTCAGGGCTTGCGAGTGATTTAAGAAGCTCATCCTTTGCGGCAAGAAGATACTCGAACAGACACTCCTCGTAGTCACGTATAGACGTAAGAGGTATATCCCTAAGAAGATTGTTTACTACAGCGTAAATTATTGCGACCTGAAGCTCAACTCTAACAGGCTCGCCGCGATTTTGCTTTAGGATTTCAACAATACGCGCACCCTGCTCAAGTCTTGCCTTGGTGTCTGCATCAAGGTCTGAGCCAAACTGTGCAAAGCCTTGTAATTCTCTGTACTGCGAATATAGGAGCTTCAGTGTGCCGGCAACCTTCTTCATAGCTTTGATTTGCGCGTTTCCGCCAACTCGTGATACCGAAATACCGGGGTTTACGGCAGGGCGAACGCCTGAGTGGAACAGCTCGCTTTCAAGGAATATCTGTCCGTCGGTTATAGAAATGACATTAGTCGGTATATACGCCGATACGTCGCCCGCCTGTGTTTCTATAATAGGAAGTGCTGTGAGCGAACCTCCTCCGTATTCATCGGAGAGACGAGCCGCTCTTTCAAGAAGTCTTGAATGAAGATAGAATACGTCACCGGGATAGGCTTCTCTGCCCGGAGGACGTCTTATGAGAAGCGAGAGTGCGCGGTAAGCTACGGCGTGCTTCGAAAGGTCGTCGTAAACTATGAGAACGTCACGTCCGCGGTCCATAAAATATTCGCCCATAGCACAGCCTGAATAGGGTGCGATGTACTGAAGAGGCGCCGGGTCCGAGGCGGTTGCAGCTACGACTATAGTGTAGTCCATAGCGCCGTTTTTGGTAAGAGTGTCAACAACTCCCGTAACGGTAGACTGCTTTTGACCTATCGCAACGTAAATGCAGATTACTCCCTTGCCGCGCTGATTTATGATAGTGTCGGTGGCAATTACCGTCTTTCCGGTCTGTCTGTCACCTATAATAAGCTCGCGTTGACCCCGTCCTATAGGAATCATAGAATCTATAGCCTTGATACCGGTCTGAAGCGGCACTGATACAGATTTTCTTTCAATAATTCCGTACGCACGGCGCTCTATGGGGCTGTATCCGTCGTTTGCGATAGGACCGCCCATATCAATAGGCTCGCCGAGGGCATTTACGACTCTGCCGATAAGAGCTTCGCCTACCGGTACGGAAACGACGCGCCCTGTACGCTTGACAATACTGCCCTCCGCAATACCTACGTCGGTACCGAGAAGGGTTACGCTGACTGTGTTTTCTTCAAGGTTCAGCGCCATACCGTATGAGCCGTTTGAAAATTCGAGAAGCTCGTTCGATTTGCATTTATCGATTCCGTGTACCTTTGCGATACCGTCACCGACGGAAATAACGTAACCTATTTCGTCCTCCGCGGTGCGTTTCTCATAATTTTTTATCTGCTCTTTAATAATTTTGCTGATGTCGTCAATTTTTGATTGCATTTTATCACCAACCTGATTCTTTTTAAATAACAAGTCCCTTTAAGTGTCGCTCTGCGGCGTCAAGCCTTGCTCTGACGGTTGCGTCAATCTGTGTTCCGAGATAACGGATTTTCACACCTCCGAGAAGGTTCTTGTCAGTTTTAGCGGTAAGCTTCACTGATTTTTTGCACTTTGCCGAGAGCTTATTCTCAAGGCGCGACAGCTGTGTGTCAGAGAGAGGATATGCGCTTATAACCTCGGCTCTTACAATATCTCTTGCCTCATCGTAGAGATCGGAATACTCTCTCAAAATTTTCGGCAGAAGATGCGATGCGTGATGCTCGGATAATATTTTGATTAAGTTCACAAGGTGAATATCAAACGAGGTGAATGCCTCGTCTATAAGCTCTATACGCTCTGCTTTCGGTAGGGCGGGGGTATCGAGAAGCCTTGTATATTCGGGATTCTCGGATAAAAGCGTAACGAGAGAGGAAACATCCAGCATTACCTCGTCAAGCTTTCCCTCCTCCTCTGACAGCTCAAACAGAGCCTTTGCGTATTCGGTGGCGGCCGTCATTTGTCTTCACCTATATTTTCTATAAATTCATCAATCATTTCTTTATGCTCACTTTCGGACACGTCACGGCCTATAACTGCTGCGGCAATGTCGATTGCGAGCGCGGAAACCTCGTCCTTGATGTCGTTGATTGCGCGTTTCTTTTCCTGCTCAATCTGCTCCTCGGCACGCTCAAGCGTGAGTGAAGCCGCCGCGTTTGCCTCGCGGAGAATTTCCTCCTCCTTAAGTTTGGCGCGTCTCAATGCAGAACGAAGAATTTCTTCGCTTTCCTCGTCTGCATGACTGATTTTTTCCTCGTATTCCGACTTAAGAGCCGCAGCATCGGTGCGGGAAATCTCCGCATCGGAATACATATCGTCTATCTCCTTTTGCCTTGAATCAATCATATTCTTCAGAGGCTTGAAGAGAAGCTTTTTAAGAAAAAGATACAGTATAAGCAGGTTTATCCACGCGAAAATCATCGTCCAGAAGTTTACGCCGACAAAGTTTTCAAACTTGTCGAAGATAGATAAAAGTCCCATATGGGTTATCCTCCTTCGCCCGTGGGCGATAATCCTTGCTTTTTAATACGGGGGTTAATCAAGACCTGCCGTATCGGATAAATAAATTTCTTCTTGAAATCAGAACATGAAAAGAAGAAGAAGAGCTATAACGAGCGAGTAGATACCAGTAGTCTCGGTGATTGCACAGCCGAGAATCATATTGGTACGAAGAGTGCCTGCCATTTCGGGCTGACGCGCCATAGCTTCAAGAGCTTTGCCTACCGCGTTACCTTCACCTATAGCGGGGCCGATAGCTCCAAGACCCATACAAAGACCTGCTGCCAAAAGTTTTGCTGCACTTGCATCCATTTTAAAATTCCTCCGGATTTTATGTTTATTTTTTATAATTTGTTTGGTTGTATAATGCTTTGAACGATAATTATTTTTGCTTCAATTTTATTTAAAATAATTATTTTTTTTAACAAGCTGTTGCTTATATTTAAGTTTATGAGTAGTAAATTGTTCGTTTTATATTGCGGTTGTTTTGGGGATTTGCTTTGCTTAAAACATATATTTTGTAAATTAAAGATTGCAAAATTTGATTATTTTTCGCTCTTTTTCTTCTTTTTAGGAAGCTCCTCCGGTGGTGGGCAGGCTCCTCCTACATATATCATAGTCAGAAGTGAGAACACCAGCGCCTGAACAAAGCCTGAGAACAAATCAAAGTAAATAGAGAGAAATGCGGGTATTCCCGCCGCGAGAAAAGGAATTTCCGAAAGCACTCCCGGAAGCCAGGAGAAAAGCAGGCTTGATGCCGCTGACAAAGCACCGTAAATCAGTGCCGTGAGAACCGAGCCGCCCGCGACGTTGCCGAAGTGACGGAACGCCATAGAGACGGGGTTCGCAATCTCGGATACAATGTTCATAGGCGTCATTACTGCGATAGGCTCTGTAAATCCCTTGAGCCATGCCTTAAAGCCGAAGTTCTTGATGTTGTTGTACCATACCATACCGGTAGTGACAAGTGCCCACGCCGCAGTTACCGAAAGGTCGGCGGTGGTTGAACGGAACAGCTGTGTTGTGCCTATGAGTGTTCCTATAATAGATGAAAGAAATATCGTGCCGATGTAAGGAGCAAATTTAAGATTGTGCTTGCCCATTGTGTCCTCAACCAGACCGTAAAGCATAGACACGAGCTTCTCGGCGACAACCTGAAGCCTGCCCGGGCGTTTCGTTATCTTCCTTGAAACGATAAGAGCGATAATAAGAAGTATTAACGTTACAGCCACAAGAGATATGGTTGTTTGAGTTATTAAATTTTTCATCGTAAAGATTGAAGTATCGGGCAAATCAAACGGTAGCTCAAAGAACACCTTAGGACCGCTTACCTGTAGGTCCATTGTCACACCTCCTCGTCTTTTTTGTTTTTCTCAGACTTGCTTTCTGTGAAATCCGAATTACTATAGATTATAGGCGCGTCTGCAGCGGAAATTTCACTCTGCGCGCCCGCTGTCGTGTTTGATTTTTTTGAGATCCGCGAAATTATCATTTCCGAAACAGTAAGTATCGGGCGGTATGAAAGGAGCGGAATAGCAGTTGCTATAGGCGAAAACCAACCTGTTATAAATGCCAGCACTAAGACTGCAAGAATGGAAGCTGTGCGAATAAGAAATGACGTTTTGACAGCATTTTGTATTTTCATCGAATGCTCATTCGTGAATTTCTCGGCTTCCTCATCGCTCATCTCTTTAGTTCCGCGAAGCTGAAGATAGCTGTCAACCGAGCGATTTACCGAAACCGAGAGAAATAAATAGTTTAAAACAGATACAACAGCTCCGAGCGCCGCGCCTGCTATTGCGCTGAAAATGTTTACCTCTGTAAAAATTGATGCTATAGCAAATCCCAGAGCAGTCAGCGCTGCGACTGCAAGCTCGCCTATAAAAAGCGGTGTTGTTTCCTTAATGCTTTTGGTTAAAGTCTTCATCGGAATATTTCCTTGACAAATTTTCGTTTTTAATTTTGTGTGAATCCTCGCGTTGCTTTTCCAGACGCTCAAGAGCTGATGTTGCTGAAATAATGAATTTTATCATAGAGTATAAACCGGACAGCACGCCGAGTATAATAAACACTACGTAAATCCACGTGGGCCACGAAGCATAACTTACGAGCAGCCACGCAAAAAGCAGAAAAATTGCTATCGGTATAGCAAGAGTGAACAGCGCTTGAAACACAATGTTGATAGCGTAAAGCGCGCTTATAAATCTTTTGTACAATTCAACCTCCAACGCGAAAATTGTAAAAAGCATAAATATAATAAATATATATATTATCCTACCACAACTCGCAGAATAAATCAATAGATTTTTTTCGCATATATTTAATTATTTATGTATTTTTATAGAAATAAATATGATTTTTCAAAAAATAAATAAAAAGGCAGAGGATAGCATACAGGTGCGCTGCGTCACGTTTTCCTCGTCTGCCTTTAATAATATTTTTGGATTTTTAAAAAACAGCAATATAAATCAGCCGTGTGAAAAGGCACGTTTTTTGCCGCACGGAGCATTAAAGCTTGCCTATTCGGTATAGCCGATGCCAAAGGTCGCTTTTCGACTTTGATTATCTTTGACCGAGTGATACTGTTTTATGGATTTGGATTTAGCATATGTGTGAGGGCGATGCCCGAAAGCATCCTTGATTAGTGGCGGTCAGGTAAAATTCCCGCGGTAAGTTTAATCAGAAGCTCGGTGTCGTCGGGCTGTACCTTTGCCTCGTGTGCCGCGCGGTTTCTTACCTCAGCACCGCACTTTTCACAGCGGTGAATTATAATATAACCGCGCTTTGTGTCGGGGAGGGCACGTACCGGGCGCAAAATTCCGCAGCACTCGTTTGCTCTGTCACCGGGATTTATATCCACGTGCAGTGAGCAAAGGCAAAAGGGACAATGGTTTCGCGACGTAAATCCGAGAGGAAGCACTTCCTTGCCGCAGCTTTTGCATATAAATCCCGAATCGTTCTTTTTAAATCTTTTTTCTTCCATAAAAATTCTATTTTCCCACGCAGAAGCGCGAGAAAATATCTCCCACAATTTCTTCTCCTACAGCTCTGCCGTCAAGCTCTCCGAGTGCGCCTATAGCTTTCTCGACGTCCGAGGATACTGCATCCTGTGAAATGCCAAGCTTCAGAGCTTCGCAAGCCGCATCCAGATATTCAAGCGCCAACTCAAGCGAAGAGTGTTGGCGTGCCGAATATATTACTGCATCGCGGCTTATATTCAGCTTTCCGTCGGTAAAGCGCTCGTTTACCGTTTCAGAAAGAGCGCATACCGTGCCGCATTCGTCAAGCGTTGAGATTTTAAGTATAGCATCAAAGCGTCCGACGAGCCTTTTTTCATCAAACACGATTTTTTCGTCGCACTTGTTTATCAGAGCAATTTTTGTTGCATTTGAAGATTTGATTTCACGGAGTATTGTTTCGTCTTCCACGTCAAAAGGTCTTGAAGCATCAAAAATTGTAAATAAAAGCTCGCATTTTTCTATCATTTTGCGGCTTTTCTCTATTCCGATACTTTCAACTGCATCCAGGGATTTGCATTCTCTTATGCCTGCTGTATCATAGAGTCTGAGCATAACCTTTCCAAGAGAGGCGGAGCGCTCAAGCACGTCGCGCGTTGTGCCGGCAAGGCTTGTGACTATTGCGGCATCTTCACCAATAAGCAGGTTGTAGAGCGAACTTTTTCCAACGTTCGGCTTGCCTATTATCGCAGTGCTTATGCCTGAGGTAACGGCTCTTCCCGTGCGGTAAGTGTCCTTTAAGGCAATCATTTCGCTTCTCACAGACATAAGAGCTGAAAGAAGCTCTGAATCATTAAAGTCACCGAGGTCCTCGTCGGGATAGTCTATGCGCGCGTACATCGAGCTCATAAGGCGGACGAGCGAGGTACGCATAGACGAAATTTTTTCTGAAAGGCGGCGCCTTGACGGCTCTGAGGCGAGCTTTATCTGCCATTCGCCCTCAGCATCAAGCAGAGTGCCTATAGCCTCAGCCTCGGTTAGCGAGAGCTTGCCGTGTATAAATGCACGCTTTGTGAATTCTCCTGCCTCTGCGTATCTTGCACCGCTGCTGAGTAACGCCTCAAGCACCGTGCGTGTAACCAGAACACCGCCGTGACAGCTTATCTCTACTATGTCCTCACCCGTGTAGGATTTTGGAGCAGGGAAGCGTGTTAAAAGCACGTCGTCGATGCGTTCTCCGCACTTTTCAATAAAGCCGTATACTTGAATTCTGGGTGAGATTTCGGAGTATTCAACATTTCCTTTCGGTACGAAAACGCGAGATGCTATTTCGTCTGCGGATTCACCAGACATTCTTATAACGGCAACCCCACCCTTTCCGGGTGGGGTCGATACAGCCGCTATCGTATCAAACAATAGAGCCATTTTTACTGTAAATCTCCGTCTTCCTCAACGATTTCGTCAGCAGGGCGAAGAGGATCAACTGCGAGAAGCTCGGTGGAGTTCTCATCGGAATCGGTAGCAATTTCACCGCCGAGAATTGCATTTGTAAGCTCGCTTGTCTCATCGCTTGCAAATTCCTCGGTGAGCTGCGTCTTCTTCTCCTCCTCGAAAAGTCCCTTAGGCTTTTTGTCGGTGAGGTAAATAACTATCTTTCTGTTGTTGTCGGAGCCGATAGAGTTGGTGCTGACGCCCTCTATGCTCTGAATTTCGGAGTGAATAATTCTTCTCTCGTATGCGCTCATAGGCTCAAGCATAACGCTTCTCTTGTTGCGAAGTGCTTTAGCTGCCATTCTTCTTGCGAGAGCTCTGAGAGTAGCTTCTCTTTTCTTTCTGTAGCCTTCAATATCAAGAGTTACGCGGCTCTTGTCGCGCTCACCGTTGATATTTTTTCTTGCCGAAGCGAGATTTGCAAGGTACTGAAGTGCGTCAAGCGTTTCACCGTGGTGACCGATAAGCACTGACGCGTCGTCGCCAACAACCGTGATTCTTCTCGTTCCGTCCTCACAAGCGTAAAGCTCTGCGTTAGCCGAAAGGCCTATATCCTTGATAACGGTCTTAACGAAATCGTAGGACATATCCTCGCCGTCCATAACCTCGCGGCGCTCCATTTTGAGCTCTTCTTCGGGAATAACCTCGCTCTTAGGCGCGGAGGACTTGTTTTCGTTTTCGCGGCGTTCTGTCTTTTTCTTGTCGGATTTTCTGTGACGCTTTTTGCCGTGGCGCTCGCCACCTGCCTCGCCGTCACGCGCGGGTCTGTCGGAGTGTCTCGGCTTCTCCTTTTCATCGGGAGTTTCGATAAATGCTCTTACCTTTGCCGGTCTTGCCATAAAGCCGAAAAATCCCTTTGTTCCTGCGTCTACTATCTCAAACTGAACATCGTCAAGCTCGCCTGCGCCAAGTGCTGCTCGGGCGTTTTCCTTAGCTTCGAGGATATCCTTTCCTACTGCTGTAATTTCTTTAATCATATTTTAGTCCTATCGTCAATCT
>JAEIGA010017937.1_pt1 | contig 10781 bp, 7 predicted proteins | sample 9270691 | NCBI WGS metagenome assembly JAEIGA01 (sample SAMN17057246, study PRJNA624740) | gut metagenome | biome: biome; isolation source: fecal sample | host: Bos grunniens | place: China: Xizang | collected 2019 | reverse complement strand
GCGTCAGCGTAGCGGTAATATACTATCCGTGTCGTCAGTAGTAGGTATTCATGGAAATGCAGGACAGGCCAATTATGCTGCATCTAAGGCAGGATTGGTAGGCTTTACCAAATCTATAGCAAAAGAACTTGCTACGCGTGGTATAAGAGCCAATGTTATAGCCCCTGGTTTTATAATGACTGAGATGACAGGCAAATTTGATGAAAAGATGCTTGCAGAATGGTGTAAGGGAATTCCTATGCAGCGAGGTGGCGATGTAGAAGAGGTAGCAAAAGCTGCACTATTTTTAGTTTCAGATCAATCATCGTACATCACAGGTCAGGTTTTGCAGGTTGATGGCGGTATGAGTATGTAATGAAAGTACTTTACGAAGATAATCATATTATTATAGTATCTAAAAGTACGTCCGAAATAGTTCAGGGCGACAAAACTGGTGATATACCTCTGTCAGATACTGTGGCTGCTTATTTAAAGGAGAAATACAATAAGCCGGGTAACGTCTTTGTGGGAGTTGCCCATAGGTTGGATAGACCTGTTAGCGGAGTAGTTGTGTTTGCAAAAACAAGCAAGGCTTTGTCCAGATTGAATGATATGTTCAGGGTAGGTAAGGTGGATAAACGTTATCTTGCCATAGTAAAAAACAGACCACAAGAGATAGAAGCAGAATTGGTGCATTATCTGGTCCGTAATGAACAGAAGAATCGTTCTTTTGCATATAACAAGGAGGTGCCCGGAAGTAAAAAATCTATTTTGAAATATCGTTTGGTAGGTAGTTCTACAAACTATAATCTGTTAGAAATAGAACTGATGACAGGTCGTCATCATCAGATTCGTTGTCAACTTTCTAAGATGGGTATGCCCATAAAGGGTGATTTAAAATATGGTGCAGAGCGTTCCAATCCGGATGGTGGAATATCTCTGCACGCATACTATATCTGTTTTGAACATCCGGTATCGCACAAACAGATATGTGTAAGTGCCCCGTTACCGGACGATAATTTGTGGCGTAGCTTTACTGCGCAGGCGCAGGCTCTGTTGCCTGAGGGTTGTCTATAAGTGTAGCTTTTATAATCTTTACGTCAGGACTGGGACGATAGTTCTTGTCTGTGTGCATCTGTGTTATAGCTTCTACAACTTCTATACCCTCTATTACTTCTCCAAATACGGTGTAGAAACCATCAAGAGTTGGTGCACCACCTATACTTTTGTAGGTCTCTATCTGTTCTGCAGAGTATTTGAAGACCGGACGTGTTGCCATAATTTTATCGGTTTCCTTATTTAGCTTGTCATTGAGTACACTTATCTTGTTGTTATATTTCTTTTCGCGATACTCCATAATCTCTTTTGCATAAGGTTGTGTAAGTGAGTCCTTAACAGCTTTATAATAGCGCTTGTTAATCTTCTCTTCTTGATTTGCCAGAGTTTTATCGCTGCTCTTTGTTCCTGTTATGATATAGAACTGCTGGCTTGTAGAGAAATTGAACTGTCTCAAACTTGCCTGACCTACAGCGCCGCGCTTGTGATAGAATTTAGTGGGTTGTATTTCTGACATAATGGTGTCGTTTTCTTCGTCAACTCCAAGCACAGTACCCGGTTTTGCTCCTCTTGATTTGGGATCGCCAGCCTGTACTTTGTAATTCTTTTGTACACCAAAGAAAAGCTGTCCGTCATAAATACCTTTACGAACCTGCTTTACCATATTGTGACGGTGCAACGGAGTCTCTCTGTACAACTTTACAATAAAATTTCCTTTTGATGTTTCAAACAACACAAACTGATCTGCATCTACTATTATTGTATCTGCATCAACCTCTTCTACACTGTTATTACCTTTGCTTTGACAACCTGTAAGCAAGGTAAAAAACGTAAACACTGATAATACTGTAAAAAACCTTTTCATATTAAGTGAATTATTATTGAAACAAAAGTATGAAAAATGTAACTTTGCAACAAATTTACTTAAAGATAAAAATAATGAAACCTACACTTGTTGTTTTGGCTGCCGGTATGGGTAGTCGCTATGGAGGTCTTAAGCAGCTTGATGCATTAGGCCCTAGTGGTGAAACTATAATGGATTATTCAGTGTTCGATGCCATCAGAGGTGGTTTCGGCAAAGTGGTATTTGTTATCAGAAAAGATTTCGAAGACGATTTTCGTAAATTGGTTCTGAGTAAATACGAAGGACACGTAGAGACAGAAGTTGTATTCCAGAGTGTAGATAAACTTCCAGAGGGATTTGTTTGTCCCGAAGAGAGAACAAAACCTTGGGGTACAAATCATGCAGTTTTAATGGCGAAAGATGTGGTAAACGAACCTTTCTGTGTAATCAATGCCGATGATTTCTATGGTAAAGATGCATTTGCAGTTATGGGTAAGTTCCTATCTGATTTACCTGAAAATGCTAAGAATACCTATTCAATGGTAGGATTCCGTGTTGCTAATACATTGAGTGAAAATGGTAAGGTATCTCGTGGCGTTTGCGAAGTTAATGCCGAGGGTAATTTGGTTACCGTTGTAGAGCGCACAGAGATAGTACGTCAGGAGAGTGGTGATGTTTGCTACAAAGACGAAGAAGATTGGGTAATGATTCCTGATAATACTCCAGTTTCAATGAATGTATGGGGCTTTACTCCGGATTATTTTGACTATTCAGAAGAGTATTTCAAGGTCTTCCTAAAAGAAAACATAGACAAACCAAAATCAGAGTATTATATACCTTTGATGGTGAATGAACTGATAACCAATGGTACTGCTACAGTACAAGTGTTAGATACCACATCAAAGTGGTTCGGTGTAACATACGCTGCAGACCGTCCCGATGTAGTGGCAAAAATACAGGAGTTGGTGAACGAAGGTACCTATCCTTCAAAACTATTTTCATAAGATACGGCCAATAAGGAATGCTTTCTGTAGAGAATCTAAAGGTTGAATTTGGAGCCAAACCGTTGTTCGATGGCGTCAGCTATGTAGTTGGCGACAAAGATCGTATTGCGCTTGTTGGAAAGAATGGTGCCGGTAAATCTACAATGCTCAAGATTATTGCAGGTATTCAGCAACCAACCTCAGGAGTAGTTGCAATACCTAATGAGATGACTATAGGTTATCTGCCGCAGGTAATGAAACTTACAGATTCAACTACTGTTAGAGAAGAGACTCAAAAGGCATTTGAAGAGATACATAAACTGCAAGCTGAAATAGAAAATCTGAACAATCAGCTTGTAGAGCGTACCGATTACGAAAGTGAAGAGTATCAGGCACTGATAGACCGTTTTACCCGCGAGAGCGAACGCTATCAGATGATGGGCGGTGGTAATTATCAGGCTCAGTTGGAGCAGACATTGCTTGGTTTGGGATTCAGACGCACAGATTTGGACAGGCCTACCAGTGAATTCAGTGGAGGCTGGAGAATGCGAATAGAATTAGCAAAACTACTTCTGCGCGCTCCATCGCTTTTGTTGCTTGACGAACCCACCAACCATCTGGATATAGAGAGTATTCAGTGGCTGGAAGATTTTCTTGCTAAACGTAGTGGGGCTGTTATACTGGTTAGTCACGATAGGGCTTTTATTGGTCATGTAACCAATAGGACTATTGAAATATCTTGTGGTAAAATTTATGACTACAAGGTTAAATACGACGAATTTGTAGTGCTTCGTAAGGAGCGTAGAGAACAGCAACTGCGAGCATACGAAAATCAGCAAAAGGAGATAGCCGATGCAAAGGAATTCATAGAGCGTTTCCGCTATAAACCCACAAAAGCTGTTCAGGTACAGAGTAGAATTAAGGCGCTTGAAAAGATTGTTCCCATAGAGATTGACGGAATAGATAATAAAGCGATGCATCTGAAATTCCCACCTGCCATACGCAGTGGAAACTATCCTGTAATTTGCGAAGGTGTAGCAAAAACTTACGATTCACACACCGTATTCAGTAACGTGGACTTAACTATCAAACGTGGCGAAAAGGTTGCATTTGTAGGCAGAAACGGTGAAGGTAAAACAACACTGGTAAAGTGTATTATGAGCCAGATACCGTACGATGGCAGTTTGACCATAGGCCATAATGTACAGATAGGGTATTATGCACAGAACCAGGCACAGTTGTTAGAAGATGAACTAACTGTTTTTGATACAATAGACAATGTAGCTACCGGTCCAATCAGAACTCGCATAAACGACATTCTGGGCGCTTTTATGTTTGGTGGAGAAGAGAACCAGAAAAAGGTTAAGGTTCTTTCCGGTGGAGAACGTAGCCGTTTGGCTATGATAAGATTGCTGCTTACGCCTGTTAATCTTTTAATTTTAGACGAACCTACCAACCATCTTGATATGGCATCGAAAGATGTTCTTAAAGAGGCTATTCAGGCTTTTGACGGAACTGTAATTGTGGTTAGTCACGATAGAGAATTCTTAGATGGACTGGTAGATAAAGTCTATGAATTTGCCGATGGTAAGGTGCGTGAACATTTAGGCGGAATATATGATTTCCTACGCAAGAAAAATTTAGACTCTTTGGCAGACATAGGTCAGATGCGTGGCGCAGAACAACCTGTAAAAGAGAATAAGGCAAGTGAGGGTAAGGGCGATTATCTGGCGCAAAAAGAGTTAGAAAAGAAAAAAAGAAAGATAGAGAAGCGTATAAAAGAGTGTGAAGCAGAAGTAGATAGAATATCGGCATCCATAAAAGAGATGGAAGAGTGGCTTTCTACTCCTACAGGCGCACAAAACCAAGCTATGTTTGAAGCATACGGCAAATTAAAAGCCGAATTGCAAGAGGCTGAATCCAAATGGGAAGAGGCAATGCTTGAAAGTGAGAATAATTAAATAGTATAATATGAAAAAGTATTTATTCATTATTGCAGCATTGACACTATCAATGACTGCTTGTACAAACAAAAAAATGGATGCAGGAATAAGACTTGAGAACTTAGACAAGAGTGCAAAACCGGGTGATAACTTTTATCAATTTGCCAACGGTGGTTGGATGAAAAATAACCCAATCACAGCAGAATATTCAAGATTCGGTAGCTTTGATAAATTGGCAGAAGATACTCGCGAACAGTTAAAGGAACTGATTGATAGTATAGCTGCGGCAGAAAATGAGTATGGAACAAACGCTCAGAAAATTGCCGATTTGTACAATATGGTTTTGGATACAGCCAGAAGAAATGCTGAAGGAATAGAACCACTTAAACCATATATTGCAAGAATTGAGGCTATTAACAACCGTTCTGAAATCTTTAAAGAGATGACAGCGCTGGATTTCTATGGCGTAGGCGGTCTGTTTGGTATGGGTATCGGTGCCGACATGATGGATAGCAAGATGAACATAGTTTCAATAGGTCAGGGTGGTCTTTCATTAGGTGAAAAAGAGTACTATTTAGATAACGATGAAGCTACTGTAAAGATACGCGAAGCATTCAAACAGCATATAGTAAGAATGTTCCAGCTATTTGGATATAGCGAAGCTGAATCGCAGAAAAAGATGGAATCTGTAATGCGCATAGAGACCCGTATAGCAGAAAAATCTTACAGTAATGTGCAGTTGCGCGATCCTGCTGCAAACTATCATAAGATGACATACGCTGAACTTAAAAAAGAGTTCAAAGGTATAGATTGGGATTTGCTGTTCTCAACATTTGGAATGGAGGGTGTAGAGGAGGTTGATATGAATCAGCCGGAACCTCTTCATGAAGTTGAAGCTATACTTGCCAATGCATCTGTAGAAGATTTGAAGAACTTGATGCTCTGGCAGCTTATAGATGCAAATGCTTCATCGCTGACAACAGAAATAGACGAAGCAAACTTTGATTTCTACGGTCGTGTAATGAGCGGTCAGCAGGAACAGAAACCTTTGTGGAAACGTGCAACAAGCACCGTAAGCGGTTGGATGGGCGAAGCTATTGGTCAGCTTTATGTAGCAAAACATTTCCCACCTGCAGCAAAAGAGAGAATGGAGAAACTTGTTGCTAATTTACAGGTGGCTCTTGGTGAAAGAATAGATGCACAGGACTGGATGAGCGCAGAAACAAAGGCAAAGGCTCACGAAAAATTGGCTACATTCTATGTAAAAATTGGTTATCCGGACAAGTGGCAGGATTATTCAAAATTGGTGATAGACCCATCAAAATCATTCTTTGAAAATTCAGTTGCAGCGCAGAAGTTCTTCTGGGCAGATCATGTAGAGAAGAAATTTAAGAAACCGGTAGATAATACAGAGTGGTTTATGACTCCACAGACTGTAAATGCATACTATAACCCAACAACAAACGAAATCTGCTTCCCTGCAGGTATCTTGCAGTATCCTTTCTTTGATATGAATGCCGATGATGCCTTTAACTACGGTGCTATAGGTGTGGTTATAGGACACGAAATGACTCACGGATTTGATGATCAGGGACGTCAGTTTGATAAAGACGGAAACTTTACAGATTGGTGGACAGCCGAAGACGCTGATAAGTTTAAGCAGAAGGTACAGGTAATAATTGATCATTTCGATAAGATAGAGGTTCTGCCGGGATTGAATGCAAACGGTACACTTACACAAGGTGAAAATATTGCAGACCACGGCGGTTTGATGATAGCATATCAGGCATTTAAAAATGCTACTAAAGATGCTCCATTAGAAGATAAATTAGGCTTTACTCCTGAACAGCGTTTCTTCCTGGCTTATTCTGCTGTATGGGCAAGTCAGATACGCGAAGAAGAGATACGTAATCTTACTAAGAGCGATCCTCATTCATTGGCATATTGGAGAGTAAATGGTACTCTGCCACATATCGATCAGTGGTATGAAGCATTCAATGTCCAGCCGGGTGATTCACTTTACATAGCTCCGGAAAAGAGAGCAAGTATCTGGTAATTTGTGAAACAGGTAAGAGACATAGAACTTCTGGCTCCTGCAAAAAATCCGGAGTGCGGAATAGAGGCAATAAAGCACGGCGCCGATGCAGTTTACATCGGTGCCGATAGCTTTGGTGCTCGCGCTGCAGCGGGTAACAGTATAGAGGAAATTGCCAGATTGGTAGAGTATGCTCACAATTATTATGCCAGAGTCTATGTAACTGTAAATACCATTCTTAAAGAAGAAGAATTAGAAACAGCCCAAAAACTAATTTGGGAACTTTACAAAATTGGGGTAGATGCTATACTGGTACAGGATATGGCAATTTTGCAGATGCAGCTGCCTCCAATAGCACTCCATGCAAGTACGCAGGCCGATGTCAGAAGCGTGGAAAAGGTACGTTTTCTTGCAGAAGCAGGATTTAGCAGGGTGGTTTTGGCACGCGAATTGTCATTGGATGAAATCATTGCAATTCATAATGCCTGTCCCGATGTGGAACTGGAATGTTTTGTACACGGTGCATTGTGTGTAAGTTATAGCGGACAGTGTTATGCATCACAGTACTGTTTTGGACGTAGTGCCAACCGTGGCGAATGTGCACAGTTCTGTCGTTTGCCATTCAGTGTAACCGACGCAGAAGGCAATCTTCTGATACAAGAGAAATATCCGTTGTCTCTGCGTGATATGAACAGATTGCAACAAATAGAGAAACTGCTTGATGCGGGTGTGGTATCGTTTAAGATAGAGGGTAGATTAAAAGATCTTACATACGTTAAGAATGTTACAGCAGCGTATAGAAAAGAGATAGATAAGATTCTTAAACGTAGAGTAGAATATGCCAGAGCATCATCAGGGTTTGTTGAATATAATTTTGAACCTCAGCCTGAAAAGAGTTTTAACAGAGGCTTTACAGAGTATTTCCTTAACGGAAGAGATAATTCGGTGTGGTCATTAGATACTCCCAAAGCGGTAGGTGAACCTATGGGACGCGTAAGAGTATGCGGAAGAAACTGGCTGACAATAACCGGAAGAAAAGAGTATCATAATGGCGATGGGCTATGCTTCTTTTCCAAAGAGGGAAAGCTACACGGATACAGAGTAAATAAAGTAGATGTAAACAGAATCTACCTATATGTAGAGAGCGGACAATTACCGTACATTGAACCCGGTACAGAGGTGTTTAGAAACAGTGATGCAGAATTTGATAAACTGCTTCAAAAAGAGAGTGCCGATAGAAGAATAGAGGTGGCAGCTCAACTGCACGAAACAGAAAACGGCTTTACTCTATCATATACCGATGAAAATGGCAATACAGGCTCTGCACAACTCTCTATAGCAAAAGAGATAGCCAGAACGGAACAGTATAATAACATCTGTAACCAGATATCAAAATTAGGAAACACCTGTTTTGCTATATCGGATATCAATATAGATTTATCTGATAATTGGTTTATTCCATCTTCAAGATTAACGGAATTAAGACGTGATGCAATAGATAATCTTATTCAGGTAAGAAAAGAAAACTTTAAAAGACTGCAACCCAAACAGATTGGCACTAATCATCCATATATACAAAAAGAGCTTACCTATTTGGGAAATGTTTATAATTCCAAAGCTAAGGAGTTTTATTTGAATCATTCGGTAGATGTAGTGGCCGATGCTTTTGAAAAGAAAATTGCACAGGGAGCAGAGCTGATGCGCTGCCGTCACTGTATAAGATATATGTTAGGTGAATGCCCTAAATATCATAAAAAAACAGGGCATAAGGCCCCGTTTTATCTTAGATTGTCCGATGGTCAATCCTTTAGAGTGGATTTTGACTGTGCACGTTGCGAAATGACAGTCTCAATATAATCTACAATCCATTTTCCCACTTGGGTTGTAGAACAGGGTTCCAATTCATTAGATTGAATATCCGGGGTACGAATATTTGCATCCAAAGAGGCATTAACAGCCTCTCTTACTAATGAACTTTCCGCTTCCAGCCCAAAGTGTTCAAAAAGCATTGCAACCGATAGGATCTGTGCTAATGGATTTGCTATGTTTTTGCCTTTTGCTTGTGGCCATGAACCATGTATAGGCTCAAAGACGGGTGTACCGGTACCTACCGATGCAGATGGAAGCAATCCCATAGAGCCACTAATACAGGAACCTTCGTCTGTAAGTATATCGCCAAAGGTGTTTTCTGTAACCATTACGTCAAAGAATGTGGGCTCTTGTATCATTCGCATAGCGGCATTATCTACATACATATAGTCTGTAGTGATGTCAGGATATTCAGACTCCATCTCTTGAGCAATCTGTCGCCATAACCTGGAAGATGCCAGCACATTGGCTTTATCTACTACCGTAAGATGTTTTTTCCTTTTACGAGCATATTCAAAACCAACTTTTAAGATGCGTTCTATTTCGGGGCGTGTATAGTAGTTGGTGTCGTATGCTTTGTCGTTGTCTTGATACTTTTCGCCAAAATACATTCCACCTGTCAGTTCACGAATACAGATAAAATTGGCATCCTTTACTATGTCTGCACGCAACGGTGATTTGTGTAAAAGACATTCAAAAGTCTCTACCGGGCGTATATTGGCATATAATCCTAACTTTTTACGCATGGCTAACAGACCCTGCTCGGGTCTTACCTTTGCGGTAGGATTGTTGTCATATTTAGGATCGCCTACGGCAGAAAAGAGTACAGCATCGGCTTCGCTGCATATACGGAAAGTCTCTTCAGGGAACGGATTGCCCACTTTGTCTATTGCATCTGCTCCGCAAATGGCGTAAGTGTAATTGACGTTGTGGTTAAAGCCTTTGCAAACGGCATTCATTACATCAACTCCTACTTTAGAAATTTCAGGTCCTATACCATCTCCTTCAAGAACTGCTATTTTGAATTCCATAACTATTTCTAATTAAATGGTTTATAATTCGTCTTCTATTATGTTGAGCATTTTTACGGTTGCTTTTATTGCCGCTTCGGTCTGATCGGCATCAAAACCTCTTGTGCGGAATGTCTTGTTGTTGTAGCTCCAAGTGATTACAGTCTGCACGAATGCGTCAGTGCGTCCACCCGGTGGAATGGTAACGGCATAGTTTGTAAGCATAGGGAATGTACGTCCCAATGTTACTTTATATACCTTGCGCAGTGCACGTACAAAAGCATCGTATTGACCATCTCCACTGGAACTCTCTTCGTACTCTTTGCCGTTAATTTCTATGCATAGAGTGGCCATAGGCTTTAGTCCGTATGCCAGATTCACAAAGTAACTCTTTAGTTTGACACGTTCGTTGGTCACTTCGTGTTTTAGAACGTCTGAAACAATGTATGGCAAATCTTCTATGGTAACGGTCTCTTTTTTGTCGCCAAGTTCGGTTATTCGCTTTGTTACTCTGCGCATCTGTTCATTGGTCAAATCCAGTCCTAACTCTTTCAAATTGCGGCTTATACTGGCTTTACCGCTGTTTTTACCCATAGCATATTCGCGTTTTCTGCCAAATCTTTCGGGCAAAAGATTGTTGTAATAGAGACCGCGTTTGTTATCACCGTCTGCATGAACACCTGCTACTTGGGTAAACACGTTTTCGCCAACTATAGGCTTGTTTGCCGGAATAACTATGCCTGAATAAGATTCTACTATTCTACTTATTTCATTTAGCCTGCTTTCATCTATACCTGTAGATATGTTGAAATGATCTTTTAATATAGCGTGAACACTGGCTATAGGTGCATTGCCTGCACGTTCTCCTAAACCGTTTACTGTGGTGTGAACACCTTTGCAACCACTTAGAATAGCAGATATAATGTTGCTTACAGCCAAATCGTAATCGTTGTGAGCATGGAAATCGAAATGCAGAGCAGGGTATCTTGATGTCATAGATTTTACAAATTCAGAAACCTGTACAGGATTTAGAACGCCTAACGTATCGGGTAGCATAAAACG
>JAEIGA010017936.1_pt1 | contig 10781 bp, 12 predicted proteins | sample 9270691 | NCBI WGS metagenome assembly JAEIGA01 (sample SAMN17057246, study PRJNA624740) | gut metagenome | biome: biome; isolation source: fecal sample | host: Bos grunniens | place: China: Xizang | collected 2019 | reverse complement strand
AGCTTTATGTGGCACTGTTTCCCTGCAACGAGTGCGCCAAGGCCATTATCCAAAGCGGTGTGAAGGAGATCTACTATCTGTCTGATAAGTACGCAACTACTCCCACCACCTTAGCCTCCAAGCGGATGCTGGATGCCGCCGGGGTCAAGTACACCCAGCTGCGCACCGGCATCAAGACCATCACATTGGACTTTACCCCGGAAGAAGAGAAATAAAATAATCGCGGCACTCACAAGAGTGCCGCGATTGTTGTTTGTATTTATCTGTGCTCGCCCATGAAGAAGACGGCCAGTACACCGGGACCGGTATGCGCGCCGATGACAGCGCCCACATAGTAGATCACTACGTTCTTAACACCAAACTTCTCTTTTACCAGACTTGCCAAATACTCGGCATCTTCCTGACAGTCGCCGTGGCAGATGAAAACGGTATCGTTAGCGCCGGGGATACCCAGTTCGCCAACTTTGTTAGCAATGTGCTCAATAGCAGCCTTCCGGCCTCTGACCTTGCCCACATTGATCAGCTTGCCTTCGTCATTGACATGGATAATGGGCTTGACCTGCAGCAGTGTGCCGGCAACAGCTGTGGCGGTGCTGACACGGCCGCCCCGCTTCAAGTGCATCAGATCGTTGACAGTGACCCAGTGGCACAGGTGCAGCTTGTTATTTTCGCACCAAGCGGTAAGCTGCTCCAGAGACATGCCTTCGTCCCGCTTCTGGCAGGCGTACCACACCAGCAAACCCTGTCCCCGGGAGGCGCAGAGGGTATCCACTACGTTGATGGTCCGGTCGGGATATTTTTCTCTTAGTTCGTCGGCCGCGATGACAGCGGACTGATAAGTAGCGCTGAGGCCGGAGGTGAATGACAGCACCAGCACATCCTCTCCTGCTTGCAGAGCGGGCTCGATTGCCTGCGCCCAGCCTTCGGGATTGACAGCAGAGGTGGTGCCGTTTTCGCCATTTCGCAGGCCGTCAAAGAAATCCTTCAAAAAGGCATCGTCATAATTAGAAACGCTCTCGCCCCGGAAATTTACGATCAGGGGAACAGCGGTGATATTCAGTTGGTCATACACGTGCATGGGAAGATCGCAGCAGGTGTCGGTAATAATACGATAGGACATGAGCAGATACTCCTTGGTAAAAATTAGTGGACAGCCCCTAGGGGCTTTGGTATAATCGGTTGTGAAAACATAAAAGAATCATACAATGTTCTTAGGGAGAATGGAAGCCCTTTTGAGGAGAATTTTCGATTCTACTGACAGTAGAGGTTAAAAAAGTTTGGATTTCGATGGAAAAGGACGCGTTTTTATGACAAAACTGCTTTTGCGATTGTTTGTAAAAAACTATAATGATGGCCGCTTGCCGGCTGTCCGGGCGGCTGTAGGTGCCCTCTCCGGCGCTGTGGGCATCTGCTGCAACGTACTGCTGTGTGCTTTGAAACTGCTGGTGGGAACTCTTTCCGGGTCGGTATCTATTACAGCCGATGCCATGAACAATCTGACAGATGCCACCAGCTCAGTGGTGACGCTGATCGGCTTCAAGCTGGCAGAAAAGCCGGCAGATGAAGACCACCCTTACGGCCATGCCCGGTATGAATATCTGTCGGGATTGGCGGTGGCAGTGCTGATCATCGTCATCGGTTTTGAGCTGGCAAAGACATCTTTGGGAAAAATTCTCGCCCCCGCCCCTACGGAGCTTACCTTCCCCACAGTGCTGGTGCTGACAGGCTCCATCGGTGTAAAGCTGTGGCTGAGCCTGTTTAACGGCAAACTGGGGGCGCATATCCGTTCTGCCGCACTGCAGGCAACGGCTGCGGACAGCCGCAATGACTGTATCGCCACCGGGGCGGTACTGCTGGCGGCGGTGTTGGAGGGTATCTTCGGTTGGCAGATCGACGGCTTTATGGGTTTTTTCGTGGCGGTATTTATTTTGTACAGCGGGTGGAATATGGTAAAGGAAACCATCAGCCCTCTGCTGGGTGAGGCGGCCAGCCTGGAACTGACGGAGCTGATCGTGGAAACGGTGAAGTCTGACGAACGGGTGCTGGGCTACCATGATCTGATGGTCCACGATTACGGTCCCGGGCAGCGGTTTGCAAGTATCCATGTGGAGATGGATGCTAAGGAAGATCCCCTGCTGTGCCATGAGATCATCGACAATTTGGAGCGCCGCTGCCTGCAAAAGCATAACATCCATTTGGTGATCCATTATGATCCTGTAGTAACAGATGATGAAGCATTGAATCAGATGCACGACTGTGTACAGAAGCTTCTGCAGCAGCAGGATCCCCGGCTGAGCCTGCACGATTTTCGCATGGTCAGCGGTAACGGACATACCAATTTGATCTTCGATGTGGCGTTGCCTCAAGATCTGAAGGGTCAGGAAAAAGAGATCAAAAAAGGGCTGGAAAAGGCCCTGGCTGAAACCAACCAGGGCACATACTATACGGTGATCACCTTTGATCCCGAGGCGTTTAATCTGCACTGATGTCTTTGCCGGTTTTTCCAAAACTAGCTATCAGCAGGCACGCCCACAAGAACAGGCTGACGATCCAATAGCGTCCGCAGAACATAGGGGAAGAGAAGATCACCAGCAGCACATAGAGAAAATCTCCTACGGCTTGGGAGGCGGTTACGCAAAGAAAGTTTGCCAAAAGAAGCAGAACAGTACTGCCCAAAGAGACAGCACTGACAGTGCGGACTGCGCGTAAAAGCGTTCGGTCGCCGTTTTTCTGGGCGCGGCGCAAAAGGATGACCCCGGGCAGGAAAAACAGCAGGCTGAGGGAAACCAGCAAAACAGTGCCAATACCACTGCTTTCGGGAATAAAACCCAAACTTGCGCAAAGAATAAACAGACAGGCCCAAAGGATAAATAAGTTTTTTGTCTTCATAACAAGCTCCTTTAGCTGAAAATCACTATAAGTTTATTTTACCCCGGATGAAGCCAAAAGGCAAGGGTATGGTAAAAAAAGGCTGGACAGTGGAGGCGGATTCTGTTATAATAAGGCAATCAATAATGGAAAGGGAGCGGATCTTTCATGAAATGTCCGTTTTGCGGCGACCAGGAAAGTAAGGTCGTGGATTCCCGCCACAGCGAGGATGGCCTTAGCATCCGCCGCCGTCGGGAGTGCCTTGCCTGCCAGCGCCGATTCACCACATACGAGATCGTTGAAAGCCTGCCGATCATTGTTGTGAAGCGGGACGGTTCCCGTCAGGCTTTTGACCGCAATAAGATCCTCAATTCTATGGTACGCGCCTTTGATAAGCGTCAAGTGGCGATTTCCGAACTGGATCGGATCACCACGGAAATTGAGCAGACCATTCAAAACTCTTTGGAACGGGAGGTCAGCACCGACCGCATCGGTGAGATGGTCATGGAGCGCATCAAACCCCTTGATGAGGTAGCCTATATTCGCTTTGCCTCTGTGTACCGCCGTTTCCAGGATGTCAGCAGCTTCATTCATGAGATCAAAAACCTTGCCGAACAGTAAATGAGGAGTCGTTATGGAAGAGATCTTTGCTCTGCTTGATGGTTTCGATCTGAACAATTTCATACCGGAGCTGGACACCGTTTTGGGCCAGGTGGAGCTGATCGTCCGCCTTTGCGTACTGGCGGTGCCGCTGATCGTGCTGGCGCTGGGACTGTGGTATTACTTCCTGCCGCCCAAAGAGGCAAACCACTATGTGGGCTTCCGCACCTTTTGGTGTATGAGCAGTGTGGGCGCATGGCGCTTTACCCAGCGATTGGCAGGCCTTGTTTGGGGTGTGCTGGGGCTGGTGCTGACTGTGGTGATGTTCTTCGTCAGCCTTGGTTTTCGGGGGATGGAGGTCATGGATATGGTCTGGTCCGGTTTTGTGTGCGTGATATGGCAGCTGGTACTGATCCTGATCAGCTATATCGGCATCCATGCGGTGGTTATTGCCCGCTTTGATAAAGATGGAAAGCCCAGAAACGCATCTGCAAAAAGATAAGAAAAATGTGTGTTGCATTGCAACACACATTTTTTGTTTAAGGAAGGAGCCCCTGTGTTTCAATCAGCGCTATAACGTCCTGTCCACGCTGGGTCAGGGCGATACTGCCGTGGACGGGGTAGTCTTTGTAAGCATCCATGCAAGCACCACCCAGCGGCGCACTGTAGTCTATGCTGATCAGCGACTTTGCCTCCAGATGCTGGAGGATCATGCTGTATTCTTCTATGGTGTACTGACTGTCTTCCAAGTATATAGGAGTCATAGTATCCGCCCGGCGGGCGACCGGAAGAAAGGCCAACTGTGCTAAGGTCTGCAAAAGGGAAAGTTCCCCTTCGGTCAATGTCAGCGATCCTGCACAGCCGCTGCAGCCACCGCAATTTCCACCGCAGGAATGACAATGTTCCATAATATCTCTCCTTAGTTTCTTGGGGATGTGTTTCATTTTAATATAGTATGGGACAAAAAGCAAGAAAATACCCCTCGTGATGAGGGGTATTCTTGTCTTGTTCAGGGCTCGAAAGGAACATGGGGCGCGATGTTTTATTTTTTCAAAGCTGTACGCAACTGTGTAGAACTGGTTCCCTGCGTATAAGGGAAGTAAACGATCTCGACACCCTTGTCTTTGAAATATTCCTCATACCGCATAAAACGCTCGGTACCCTTATAATCGCTGCCGACAAAAAGCTTGTGATAATGGAATACATCATAGGCATCGCAATCTTCTGGGAATGACTCAATGACCTGGTCCACATAGCAGATGCTTTCTACAATTTGCTTGCGCTCTTCAAAGGGAATGAAAGTTTCCTTTCCCTTCCATGCACCGCTTTTATGCACACCAACGATCAAATAGTCACACTGTTCTTTTGCTCTGCGCAGCAAATTAAGGTGTCCGATGTGGAACAGATCAAAGGTTCCACTCAGATATCCTATCACGACCTGCGGCTTGGTAGAAACACGACCGTTTTTTAACTTATAATCGTAACTTTCCAAACCGTAACGCATAGGATCGGCGTGGTAGCGCGCCAAGACATTTTCATAAATTTCTTCATATTGGGGAATGTAGAGGGTGTCCCGGGACTCCATTCTGCGAAGAATCTCATCAGCTACAGCAGATACTTGGCTCAGATCATTGCCTTTTCCGTTAAAATTTGTGCCTTTCAAGGATCCGGGAGATACATCCAAAATACGATTGTCGTAACCGTCATGACTTAATTCTACATTCACGTTCTCAATAAAGCTGCATAGGCCAAATTTGCTGGCTCCGTATACAGAGAACAGCGGAGAGGATACATGGCCGGCAATGCTGCCCATGATCGCGCAGTAGAAAGGTGTTTGGCTGTGGATCTTTTCATAGTACTTTTTGATGATGCGGATAGCGCCCAGCATATTGCACTTGACAAGCTTGTCTATCTCGACTTCGGTCAAGGCCTCAAAGGGGGCAACCCGTCCAAAGCCTGCTGTAATGATCAAGCAGTCGATATCCTGCACGGCATCGAAATAATCAAGGCGGTCCTGCGTCAAATCAAGGCGCTGGAAAGAGGTGTTCTTTTCAAATACACTTTTTATATGCGCCGGGATATCGGTTTCGCTGGGGGCATCCTTTCCAACGATATATACATGCTGCGTACCTTGCTCCAAAAGACGTAAAACCATAGCCAAACCAATACCGCTGTTTCCGCCTACCACAAGTGCTTTGTCCATTTCCATTTACCTCTTCTTTTTTAATGGTTTTTTGTTTCCGTATATTTCAAAATCAGATCGGCACATTTCTCCGAGGAATCTCCGGTTCTCACCATTCCTACGGAGTCAAAGAACTCTGAAATCTTCTCATTGTACTTTTCTTCGTCAAAGCACAAAATATTATCTACCAGTTCTTGGTTGTTCTGTGCAACGGAAAAAGGCAGATGATCCAACTGGAAATAAAAATTGCGGTCCTGTTTGTACTCTTCAATATCTGTAGCAAATTGAAAACATGGTTTTTGAGATAAAGCAAAGTCAAACATTAGTGAAGAATAGTCGCTGATCACAACATCCGATGCGGCTAAAAGCTCCTGCATATCCGGATAGTCAGTGGCGCTGATGACACCTTGCTCCTGCAGATTCAGCTCCGCGCATCTGCGGGCGATATTGGGATGAAGCCGTACGAGAACGGTAAATTCTTCCCCAAACCGCTGCTCACAGGCCTTTTTAACTGCTGTATAGTCCACAGAATAGGGTTCCAGTGATTCGTCTGCGCGAAAAGTGGGGGCGTACAATAGGATTTTTGTGGTGGGGGCAATGTTGTAAAAATTTAAGACACGATCGCGGCAGGCATAGCGCTTTTTCTCATCCAGCAAAATATCGTTGCGGGGAGATCCCCATTGCAGGATTTTGCCGTCATACCAAAAAGAATTCCGATAGATATTTGTCATAAATGCGGCTTCTGAGATGATCACATCAATAGCGGCAGAATCCCTCTTAGCTATATAAACATACAGCCGCCCTAAATTCTCTTTTACATCTTCTTCAATTCGCTTTAATGCAAAACCGTGCCATGTTTGAATATAGAACTGGTTTTTCTTTTTGAAGGCATAGTGCCTTCTGCAATTATCTATCCATATTTTTGCGGTGGCCATGTGGTACAGGGCAGCGAAGGAATTTGCGGGTACCGCCTCTACCCCATCCGGCAAATCTTTTTCCTCGGCCTCGTTTTTGGTGAGCCAAAGGATTCGTAAATTTTGATCTCTGTGCAGCAGTGCGTCAATAATGTACTTTGGATTATCTCCATAGCCTCTGCCGTAGTAAGAGGAGACGAGTACTTTGTTGCGTTGAACCGGCATCAGCAAAAAACCAATTGAAATAAAGCGATCCAGCAATACCTTGGACCATTCTTTTAGCATGACTATTTCTCCTTTCTTTAATAAACGCTCCGGTGTCCTTTTAGAATTAGGGCATTATTTGCTCCGCCGGAGATCAAGATGTTAGCAAAAGTGAAAAATATCGTAACGATACTTACAGCGGTGAGATATTCAGGACCTGGTATCCTGGCAACAATGTTGAAAACCAAGAGAGAAATAAGCTGGGAAGACAGAATTTCCATAGAGCACCTGAAAAAGCTCTCTCCTTAATACAATATGGTTGTGCTTTGCTGTTATATATTTTTCTTTTATCTGTGATAGTGCTGGTGCAATAACGGAATCTTTCCCTAACCGATATTTTATTAAAGCAACATCGTTATACAGAAGGAAAAACAATTAATATTTTCCACCTTAGAATTGTACTCTATTCTCTGTTAAAAATCAAGCAAACAAATATATTTGCTGATGATTAAAAAGATTTAGAGATAATATTGGTGAAAAATACAGTTTTATGTATATGGCGATATCAAAGGGAATCTGAGAAAGAAAAGCGGAGGAGAAACGACTACCCCTTTTTGGGGGCAAAGAAGCAATAAAGCCTCCGACTAAACGGAGGCTTTATTAACAGAAGCTTGGATTTCTGCGGTTTTTCACCGCAAAAAACATGTAATTATCTATGACTCAAAAGGGACATGGGGCGCGATCAGCTGGGTGTCCCGGATGCGCTTGTTCTTTTCCGGCTCGTTTGCCCGGATCAGCCAATGCTCGCCAACGTTGATCAGCCGTTCCACCGGGGGATTCAGCACCGCGAAAGGCTCTGCGTAACTGCAGCCTACATAGAAGCCGAAGCCGCCCGCCCAGGTTTCCACGTCTTTACGGGCGTAGGCATCGTCATACTGCTGGCTGACCAGTTTGTCCAGCGCCTTGACCTTCAGCTCCACCACATCAGTCACATCCACGAAGTAGTTGGGCGTTACAGGGTATGCGCCTGTAAGGCAGTCATAGCCGGTGACTTCGCCGGGATTCATCATAAAGGCAAACTGGGGCGTACGCCATGCGGGATTGGGATCATCAAAATCCACAGTGCCGGCCAGTGCGGCGGCATCCAAGGTGATTTTGCCGGCGTTGCCGTGATGGTTGGTCACGTTACCGAAGGACTGGGGGTGGTGGGTGATGATCAGATGAGGTCTTACATCCCGGATCACCTTTGCCACGGAGTCGATTTGAGGCATGGTGACTTGGAGCATTTTGTCATCGTAACGCAGGAAACGGACATCCTCAATACCAAAGACAGCACATGCGTCCCGGATCTCCTGGCATTTGGCTTCTTCTCTTTCTTCGCAGATCTTGGTGATCTGCTCTTCGGAGTAGCCATCTGTGCCGAAACGGAAGATTTCGGAGACGACGATGTCGTGAACGCGCAGGCCCTGGGTCAGTGCTAGACATGTAACATGGTCGCCGTTTTGCACATGGTGTGCCAAAGTGCCGCCGGCGTGGTCAAAAACATCCGCAGGGTGTCCACCTACTACAAGGATTCTCATTTGCTCACTCATAATCATGTCCTCTTTTAGAGAAGCCGTTTGTCTTTAACCTTCGTAAGGCACTTTATAGGCCAGCAGCTGGGTATCCCGGGTGCGCTTGTTCTTTTCCGGCTCGTTTGCTCGGATCAGCCAGTGCTCGGGTACGTGGATCAGTTTTTCCACAGGGGGCTTCAGCACAGCGAAGGCCTCGGCGTAGCTGCAGGCGGCATAGAAACCGAAACAGCCGTTCCAGCTCTCAACGGACTTACGGCCATACGGGCCTTCGTATTGCTGACTCTTCATTACGTCCAGTGCCTTGACCTTCAGGCCCACCACATCGGTCACGTCCACAAAGTAATTGGGCGTGGCGGGATATGCGCCGGACAGGCAATCAAAGCCGGTGACCTCGCCGGGGTTGAGCATGAAGGCGAACTGAGGCGTGCGCCATGCGGGATTGGGATCGTCAAAGTCCACAGTGCCTGCCAGGGCGGCGCCGTCCAGTGCGATCTTACCGGCGTTGCCATGATGGTTGGTCACGTTACCAAAGGAATGGGGGTGATGGGTGATGATTAGATGGGGTTTTACGTCCCGGATCACCTTTGCCACAGCGTCGATGTGATCCATGGTGACCTGGAGCATCTTGTCATCATAGCGCAGGAAGCGCACATCGGTAATGCCGAAAATGCCGCAGGCATCCCGGATCTCCTGACACTTGGCTTCCTCCCGTTCCTCACAGATCTTGTTGATCTGCTCTTCGGAATAGCCTTCTGTACCGAAACGGAAAACTTCGGAAACCACGATGTCATGGACGCGCAGGCCCTGGGTCAGAGCAAGGCAGGTAACATGGTCGCCATTTTGCACATGATGTGCCAGCGTTCCGCCGGCATGGTCAAATACGTCTGCAGGATGTCCGCCGATAACCAGAATATTCATAATTTTCTCCCTTTCCTTTTCCCCATCAAGCGGGTATTTTGGTGGTAGATATTGTAAGAGGAAATCCTCTTGTTAGCCGCATTGTATCATCCTCCCTTGAAAAAGCAACTATTTTTTTGGAGTTTTTTGCTTTTCTCCACATCCCACAAAATCGCCATTTCCAATTTGGTGGAAATGCAAAAAGGACATGCGCCGGCATGTCCTTTTATCTGTTTTAATCTGCGGTGATCAGTTCATATTCCCGGGAGCCTATGCCCAGCTTGGCGGCGGCTTCCAGAATACGTACACCGTTGCGGCTCTCCATACGCTTGATGAGATGCTCTTTTCCGGGATCCTCCGATGCGTACACCAGATCTACACAGGCCTGATCAATGGCCACCGGGTCGGTGCTGATGAGGATGCCGATATCTGCCATGCAGGGGTCTTCCGCCACAGCGCAGCAGTCGCAGTCCACGCTCATATTCTTCATCACGTTGATGTAAACGCAGTTGCCTTTGAAGAATTCGATCACAGAAGCGGCGGCATCTGCCATAGCATCCTTAAACAGATCCCGGTCAGCGGTCCAGAAATTCTCCGGCTGTCCCACGCCGTGAATATACTTTTTGCCGTAGGCGGAGGCAAAGCCGATGGATAGCTGCTTCAATGCGCCGCCAAAGCCGCCCATGGGATGTCCCTTGAAATGGGACAGCACCAAAGCAGAATCGTAGGCGGTGATGTCCTTGCCCACATAATTCTTTTTGATCTGTGTGCCATTGGGGATATCCAGCACCAGATCCGGGCCTTTAGCATCCAGCAGGTCTACAGGGAAATACGTGCTCCAGCCATGTTTTTTCAGTAGCTGCGTGTGATGCTCTGCGGTGTCCCGGGCGCCTTCATAGGCGGTGTTGCACTCTACCACAGTGCCGCCTACATGGTCGATCACCGCTTTCCAAAATTCCGGCTTCAGAAAATTCTGATTACCTTCTTCACCGGAGTGGACTTTGATGGCTGTGTTGCCCGGCAGTTGGATACCTAACAGTTTATAAAGCGCCAGTACCTTTTCCGGGGTGATCTCTTTGGAGAAATAGATTTTAGAACCCATAGTTATCCCACCTTTCTGCATTTAGTATAATATAGATTTTTGTGCAGCGCAAGCATTCTTTCGACGGACAAAGCCGAAGACATTAGGATATAGTTGTGGCAAGGAGGGATGAAGATGAAACCGGAAGTTAAAAAGTTACTCATCGCATTGGCGATTCCTTTGGGGGTGGGCGGGTTATCCGCATTGCTGTCCGGCGGTATGCAGGACTATTTGGCCTTGGAGAAGCCGCCTTTGTCACCCCCGGGGTGGGTGTTTCCCGTTGTGTGGACGGTGTTGTATCTGCTAATGGGTTATGCCTCTTACCGGGTGGCGGTGAAGGGGGCGGACGCAGGAAAGACCCGGCGGGCGTTAGCCGTTTATGCGGCCCAGCTGGTGCTGAATTTTTTGTGGTCCATCGTGTTTTTTAATTTAGAGGCATATTGGTTTGCGTTTATATGGCT
>JAEIGA010017935.1_pt1 | contig 10781 bp, 14 predicted proteins | sample 9270691 | NCBI WGS metagenome assembly JAEIGA01 (sample SAMN17057246, study PRJNA624740) | gut metagenome | biome: biome; isolation source: fecal sample | host: Bos grunniens | place: China: Xizang | collected 2019 | reverse complement strand
TTTTTTATTATGATATATCCATCTCTTCTTAAATTCTCTATCTCATTTTGCGGAAGTTCTATAGAGAAATAGTTGTCTGACAACTTTCGGGGATCATCATATCGACATTGGGTACCATTATCATCTACAATTAAACTTCGATATACAGAAATACCTTGCAGATATAATACAGCTACAGCAGTTTGTTTATTATTACAAACTAAGTTATATTTTTCATCAGCCCATCGTATAGCATCTTCTATTAATTCTGTTTGGGGAATAAAATCTATTAAACCAGTAGGTTGTATAATTGCTCCCAACAAATAATCAAATAGTCCCATGGTAATAATTTAGTATTTTTTTATTATGATATATCCATCTCTTCTTAAACTCTCTATCACATTTTGCAAAAGTTTAAGATCATTGTAATTCTCTAACAACATTTCAGAATCATCATATCGATATTGGATACCATTATCATCTACAATTAAACTTCGATATACATAAATGCCACGCAGATATAATATTACAACTGCCGTTTGTTTATCATTACAAACAGCACTATATTTCTCATCTGCCCATCGTATGCTCTCTTCAATTAATGGAAATGCGTTCAATATTACATGATTAAAGAATCCCAACAACATTATTATCTATTTATATTTAATAATTGATTAGACAACTCTTTCAGTTCCTGTTCGCATTTAGGACAAGTTCCAGGACAATCTCCTTCATAATGACAGTCTGCAGGTTCGTATAAAATACCATTCTTATTAGCAATATCAATTCGAATTTGCTTTAATGTAGCACATACTGTTTTACCCATGGATGATTTATACTTAGACTTTGAAACCATTTCTTGTGGAATAACATACTGAAATCTTTCAATATTCCGAATACCCATATTTTCTAAGAAACCAACAGATCTATCAACATCTTCTTCTGTATTATATCCTGGTATAAATGGTACTCTGATGAATAGAGAGTCTGTTCGACCATGCTCTATTAACCATTTTAAGTTCTCAACAACATTCTTGTTGTCCATTTTTGTATATCTCTTATAAATTTCAGGATTCATATCCTTGATATCAATAATATACTCATCTACAATATCTGCTATAACTTTAAGGTTTTCTAAGGGGACATTTAGTGATGACTCTATAGCTATTTTCCATTTATCTCTTATGAATACTCTGTTACTTGTAAAAACATTCTCATCAATAATAGAGTGAAACTTCTTTATAAACTCACACTGTAACAATGGTTCACCTCCTCCAAACGTAATGCCTCCTCCTGTCGTTCTAAAATAAATGTCATCTTTGAGTAGTTCTTGAAATAATGAATTTGGAGTAACCCAACATGACATTCCGCCTTCTTGATTACAATGAGCATTTATACAATATTTACAAGATAAAGGACATTTATGAAAACCCACAAGTGTTGTTATGCCTTTTCCGTCAGTCAAAATCCTATGTCGACGAATCCCAATGACTGCTACTGCTTCAAAATAATCATTTTTCCGTGTTAGTCCCATTCTTTGTATTTCGTTTCTAACAATTCTTTGTAAGCCTTAACAGGGTCATCGGACTCATACAAACATACAGACAATTCCCAATTAGAATAAGGATGTAAAATAGATTCGTCTAATATGTTTTTTGCTTCCTCATCACTGAATCCGACATCTCTTAACTCTTTATATGTAGGCATAGGATTTTCAATATAAAAGATTGTAGGATCATAATCATCAGGCACATCGCCACCAATTATACCATCCATTGGCGGAACTTCTCCTTCCATTATAGGAAAATCGAAATCTGAAATAATTTCTAATGGCTCATCCATACTATGTTATATTAATGTTTCTTCTTAGCTATTTTTATAATTCCCCACAAAACAATGATAACAGCAATAATAATTATAGCAAACATAGGGTCTGCTTCTGAAATGCTTAATAATGTAGTTGCTAACATATTTATTTATTTATTTATTTTTTGAGAGCGTTCCCAATCCTTTTGCTCACAAAAATATCGTAATGCAAGGTCAATAGTGTCACGCTCCATGTTACACATTAATTTAATTTCTTCATCTTTATAATTTAAACTTGTCATGCACATACGGCAAAATCGTTGTGCCCAACATGTAGAACAATGATTGTTTTTACGAGCCGTAAATCGTTCTAATTGTCTATATGCCCTGATCTGATCAATTCCATCACTTACATTGCCAATAGAAAACTCTCCACAAAATTTCTCACAAGCATATAAATCTCCATCAACGTTGATAAAACATGAGAACAAAGATTGATAACAAGTTTTTATTCTTAAATTGCTACTTAAATGATGGTAACTACGTCTTGCTATTATATCGGTGAGTTTTTTAAAACAGTTTGACAAAATTCCCTTTTGGCCTTTCATGTAAGCCTTAAAAGCTTCATGATAAAATATATTCTTATCATCCCAAGTATCGTATGTCCTAGATTTATCGGAAAAGTCAGGAATAATATGAGAGATATGTACTGGATAAATCCCACGTAAAACAGACTGACCATCCCATACTTTATCAAGTTCCAAAACATCTTTCCACGAATATACAGTGGCTAAAAACCTAATACGATTGTTATATTCATCAGGAAATTTGGTCTTAAATAATTCAAGATTCTTCAATATAATATCGTATGAACCTTTACCAGATAGTGTTTTCCTATGTTTGTCATGCATGATTTTGTCCCCATCTATTGTCACATTGACAACAAATTTCGGATAAGAACAAATCCAATCTATTACATCCTCTGTTAAAGCCAATCCATTCGTCGACAATGAAAAACGAACCTGTTGACCAAGAACATCTAAAAGACGCTGAATAGTCCAATCTATCTTATCTTTTACCAGCAATGCTTCCCCACCATAGAAACATATGGTAATCTCATCTGCTGTTTTGTCATGATGTTTTTCAATAAATTTAATGATACTATTTAGCGTGTCAATAGATATATGTTTGTTGTTGTGTATTCTTCGGTCATTATAAGTTCCAGAATAACAACAATATGTACACCTGAGATTACACTGTTGCGTCATCTCTATTGTAAACATTGTGATTTTATCAGCTTCTAAGGTGTTTGGAGATGAAAAATTAATAATAGGACAAGTCTTTTTCTGTTGCAGGGGAGACCAAAGACTAATCCTGTTATCAGTTACATCATACCACAACACCTTTCCTGATGTGGTGCTAAACTTGTGCATAATTTCTAATCAGAATAACCGTAGTCAGCATATTTGTGAGTATGTCCAGTATTATATTTACATTCTGAACGACAATCACAGGTACCAAATTCTTCCACAGTCTCCTCTTCGGGAACATAATCCCTACCTGGAGGTATAGGGCCGTTGTAATCTCTCATGAACGGTACAGGTATTTCTGGCTGTTCAATATTAATTGGTTCTGACGGAGTATCTGATTGTTGAAATGCTGTTCCACTATTTGGACTATCTACAGAAACATTAACATCGATGCTTTCAACTGACTCACTATCTTGATTAATATTCAATTCTTCTTCCATGGTACAAATTTTTAATCTGAATATCCATAATCTGCATATTTCCAAGTTGCCCCTGTATTGTATTTACATTCCGAACGACAATCACAAGAGCCAAATTCTTCTTCGTCTTCAGAAACAGTTGAGGAAGAAGGATCTTCATTGTAATCTAGTGTATCTGCTGATTGTCCCAACAATCCACTATTTTCAATATCCTCAATAAGTTCATCGGTTCGATTAAATATATCTTCTGCCTTAGCACTCATCATGTCATTGTATGCTTGTACAGGGTCTTTACACTCATATAATACATGAAATAACTCTTTGTCTGAATATGAATGTTCTCCACCATTTGAAATACTTCTAGCAATATAGTCACTAAATCCTGCATTTCTTAATTCGTCATATGTGAGACGTGGATGTTCTTCATCAAATCCAGAACTATAGGAATTACCAAATTCTGTAGTTGGATCATCGAATGTCGGCATATCAACTTCGCCGAAAGCGTTAAAATCTAAATCGTCCATATAATCTAATATTAAAATTAATATTCAAATTCATTCTCAAAGGCTGTATCTTCAGTTCCTGTACCATAATCAAACAAATTGTCGATAGGAATGACATCAGTTATCACATCTTGTTGCTCAAAGTCAATCTGTACATAATTATCTTGATTATCGTATATATTTAAAGAGTCATCAAGTGATTCAAATCTATCATTGTCATAAGCAAAAGTGAATTCGTCATATGACAATTCATCTGTGATATCCCAGAGATGTCCTTCTGAATAGTATGGAACATAACCTAATTCATCAACTTGCCAAATGTCAGTAAACTCGTTATGAAAAGGAAACTCTTGAATTGTAAATTCAGTCGCAAAGTTACTTAATTCCATACATCCTGTTTCGGCATTATATTGGTATGGTGCAGGGTCGTCTGTTGCCATCATAAAACAATTCGAATCCTTCCACGCATGTGCAAACCGTTCAAAATCATATTCCATAATAGAACCATTTCCGGGATCTGTTAGGACTACAGTTGAATTCTCTGGATGTTCTGGATCGATATTTACACTTGTAACAATTAAGGCGTGGTCGGCATGAGTCAAGTTCCTATAGAATTCATATTCTTCAGAACCTGGCTCTGCCCACAATTCATGTGAATCGACACCAACTATAACTCTGTGGCCCTCTTTTAACTCATTGATTAAATCTCTAAAAGAAGCATCTTTTTGAGAGTGAGTTGAAATATTACATGTTTCTAGTAAATTCCCAACATATTTAGGTTTTGTACCTTTGCCTGAATACCAACCTTGTTCTGCTGCATAATCAGTTAATTCTTCTTTGGGAATCTGAATTCCATAATCACGAAGAATCATTTCCTGACAACGAATCGCACATATCGGATCGTGTCCTTGAAATATATTGTCATCGAACTCTATATGAGTTACTTTAGGACCAAATGTGAGCATCTTTAAATCATTAAGTTAGAGCAAATATCTTTCCACATATTATTTGAAATAATAAGTGATTCAGAGTATTTAATTAATTCTTGAGTCTTATTTTCGTTAATGTTTAATCGCTTACAAAGATTAAGTATAAACTCTTTCTCCTCATTTGCTAGTTGCCCATCAGCAACAATTATTCGAATCGCCATGTCAATGGCTTTGAGTTTCTTCTCATTAGTATTCAAATAGTCTAATATTTGAGAAAGTGGTGGCATAAATTCAATACTCAATCCAGCTGGCATTTCTACATTTAAAGCAGCACATAATTCTTTCAGAAGTTGTTCTTCTGTTTCTTCTAATGTGTTATCTGCCCATGCTGCATAAATAGCAATTCCTATCAATGCTTCGTTAAATTGTTTCTTAGAGTTTTCAATAATACTGTTTTTAATATCCTCAACTATCTTTTCATTATCTTTTTTCTTGTCATCTTTCAGTTTTTTGTATGATTCTTGTCTCTGTCTAATGGCTTTAATTAGATATTCTAATTGTAATGTATCTTGATTTTCTTTAGCTGCAGATGAAAACGCATCTAAAATTGAATTTCTAATGTCTCGTCCAGAAAAACCGTCACTTTCAGATGAAAGAATTTTAAAGTCCTCTTCCGTTAGAGTAGGAATAAAAGGTGTTTTGGATGGAATCAATGTTTTATAAATAGTCATTCTAGCAACTTCATCAGGCAAATCAAATTTGATATGTCTTAATATTCTGGTTTCAAACGCAGGGTCAAAATTCTTAACCAAATTTGTTGCGAAGATAACAATACCTTCAAATTCCTCAAGCTGAATTAGCATTTGACTTCTTAAGGAATTGATTGATTGATCATGCCCAGATTGTACATTTGAAATTCTTTTACCTAAAAACGAATCAGCTTCATCAAAAAATAAAACAGCATTATTTTCTTGAGCTGCATTAAATGCAGATATTAAATTTTTCGGTGATTCTCCTGCATATTTGGATTCAATTTCAGCATAGTTTACAGCTAAAATCTTTTGATTCATTGCATTCGCAATACCATGAGCACACATAGTCTTGCCTGTGCCAGGAGGACCCCAAAAACTTAATATGGCTTTTGGTTGAGGATCTACCTCTCCAAATCCCCAGTCTTCATAGATTTTTTTTCTATTTTTAATTATAGCTAATGCGTCATCAATCTGAGTAGACATGTCTTCCGTCATGATAACCTTTTCTAATCTATATTTGGGCGTAACAGGAATGAAAGTTGCTTTTCTTTTATCTTCTTCAGTTTTATTTTCTCTTTGAAACAGATTTTTAGTTTCTTTTGAAACTTCAGAATTAGCATTTTCGATGTTATCTTTTACATTGATATTTTTAATAGAATCTTTTTCATCTACATTACGAAAATCAATGACAAATATAAGATTTGATATTTCATTTTCAAATGAAATATCGATGTTTTGTATTCGTAAACGAATTGTGGCTAATTTGGCTTCAAAAGTTGAATTATATGCGTATTCTGCAGGAATGCCTTGATAGAAGATAAACCTTTTATCGCGGGGCAGTGGGCTTGCGATTTTTATAGATTCATCATCTGCGTTTATGACAACATGAATTGTAAACGCACTTATGTTAAACTTCGAGAAATCTATACTTTGTAAACGTTCTTCGATTATTTTACAGAAATTACTAATTTTGTAATTATCTATATTTGAGTTGTTTATACATTTAGAAAATACCATAATTGTTTAATTTAAACATAAACTTCATCACCAACTTTCACACTCGTTCCTTGAGGACATTCTATGGTCACATTTCCAACACGATCACCCCCCTTAAAAAGGCCAACTTTTACAGTTTTTGCAGACTGCATATATGAACCTACGACTCCTTCTACCTTAGCCTTGTTTGCGCTATTAGTATCATGATTCTGTATATTGCGCTTCATATCCATTAATGTCATGAAATATGAAACTGTAAAAGCAACAGCGATAACCGCAATAGAACTTATTGCTGCAATAAGTAGATAAGTTATAAACATTACTTTAATATTATTGAATTTTCTTCACCTAATGCACTACTGAGGTCTTCATCTATATTTGATGCAACTATCCATCTTTGTTTAATTATTTCGTTGGTTTTTGTATTTACAATCAATGTTCCAACTAAGTGATTTTGGTCATCTAAGGACAATGATGATAAATCGAGATTAAACTTTTTAATTTCATTTATAGTTCTTACAACTAGACATCCAAATACATCATCTGTTTCAGGTACTTCACCTAGATCAGAATCATTAATCCATGTGACCAAATCCTCGTAGGTAAACATGTTTGTACGTTCAAAGGTTACAATATTTTTGTATCCTTTGTTCTTCATGTTTCTTTCAAGCTCTTCTGGATCTTTACCAGAAACCTTTATGATTGATGGGTTATCTTCTAAAAGATTTTGCTTGTTCTTTCTGAGATATTTACCATAGAAATAGAGGCCTACAAGTCCACCAACTACTGCTGAACAAACTACAAAAGGTATATTTATGTTTTCCATATTTATTTTAATTTTATCCAATTACAATAATAGGGTCATCACCTATCGTGTTTTTTGTTTCATTATCGATATTATCACCAGCTACATATGTAGGATTAATAATCTTACCATTACGAGTATCATAAACACCCTTTAGATAATTATGTTTTTTCTGTTGGAAAAGTCCTTGATTACTTACTGGTGCTTCTTTAATAAGTTTATCCATATCTGCAACAAAGGGCTTTACGGGCGATTGTTCTACAGATTCTGGAATATCATCTCCAAAAATATCCTCTAATATATCAAAGAGACCATCTATTAAGTCATGAGCAAGACTAATTACTGCTTTTATTATGCGTTTACACATATTCCATAAACCACGAATACCATCCCATATGGCACTTGCTATTTCTCTTATAAATCCAAACATATACTTCTTATTTAATAATTAATGAATCTTTACCCTCAAACATTGTGTTTAAATCTTCACTAAGATAAACACAATGTACAATCTTCTTTAAATGTTCTTTTCCCATGCAGACTTCATTATTCCTTAAAAACATTATTCCAACTACGTTAGGGAATGTTGTGTTCTCCTTTCCTTTCATTCTAACTAGCAATGCACCATCGTATTCATCTTGTTTATTTCTGAGAATCCATTCAGAAACCGATTCAAAAGTAAGCGTTTTGCACGACTCTAGTTCATATCGATCCTCAACAGAAACTTTGCGTTCGGAATTGATGATTCGATTAATTCTGTTTTTAATTTGGGAGACGAAACCAGATTCCTCTTGTTTCTTTTCTGTCCATCCCATTTCATCTTCGTAATTTTTCATAAATTTATATTATTTAATTATTATATAATTGCTCTATTTGCATGTATAAAGTGTCAAAATTATCTTTCTTTATGATAAAAGAGCCTGATTTAATTTTCAATCTATCAGGTATAATCAAATTTTCATATGTAACAATAACACATTTAGGATTTTCTTCATCACTTATGAAAGTTTCTCCATCATTTTGAAGTAATGCAATTAAAATGTTATTTTCTCTTATTTCAACTTTTACATCATTCGTAAGAGGTTGTATCATAATATCTTTTGCTATATCTAGTATGTCTTTAAACGTAATATCTATGATAGTAGTAAATGCACATGGTATTTTGGACTTAATATCCGTATATACTTCTGAGATTAATTTAATCGCATTACTGTCATCTAGCTCTGTTAATAAATTATTTAAGTATAGAATATCACTGGTGTTAAAACATTTTTTCAATACTTCAATATTGGGATTTTCTACCAATCCATAGCCATCATATAATGAGTCTAATATTTTCGACTGATAAATTAGTTTTTCATCTGAATTTAATAATGGTTTTATGCCAGAATACAAACATAAAATATTCTCTTTTGCTGTTATATTGGAATTGCCTGTCATTATAGAACTGAACATATCCTTATAACCTTTTATGGTGATTTTTTTTGCAAAATTATTCGCTTTTTTTGATATTAATGTTGGTAATTGGGGAGTTTTTCCATACATGCTCCAAAAATATTTATCTGCAACAAAACCAATTAGATTTTCCAAATATGGAACAAATTCATTTATCGTGAAGTTTTGAAAATCTTCATCGTCAATATTATTTGTTTCATTTTTATTATAATCATAGGAGAATATGCGATTAGTATATTCTATATCACCATGTGGTATATCTATACGGAAATGTTCGGAAGTATCTATCCCCATTCCCCATATTTCTACACGGAAATGTAACCAAGGATCAAAATAAGGGGTAACTATCATAGTCGGTATACCTCGTAAATTGATTTTTAAAAGTTCTACCTCATTTAAACTAATTGTTGCTGATTCTCCGAATTTTCTATTCCATGCTCCTCCATAATATACAATTGGATGTGATGATTGGGCATTCCAATTGTTGTTCATATTTGCCTCTAAACGAAGATCTATATCATCATAGAAGTTACTATTAAACCATTCACAATTAGAGGGTGTGAATATGCAGTGCATGTGTATAGATTTAGAAGAGTCGTGAATCAAACTACCGAATGATTCTCCTTTCATAATGAATGGTAAAACGTTGAGTGGCCAATTAGAAATTGTAAAAGAATGAGCAAAATTGTCAAGTACACTATCGTATTGATTATTGATATCATTCATTCGTTCTTTATGCAATTCTTCTTCAAGTTCCAATGCAATTCTTGCTGATTCGGCTTGAAGCTTGCGCATCCTTTCGAAATCCTGTGCTGCTGCTGCGCGTTGAAACTCTCGTTGCTTAGCCTGTAATTCATCGTTTTTCTTGTTGTTGGCATAGTTGTTAAAAAATTGCATTCCAACACCTGCAACCATCATTGCTATATCAATCATAATTATGCTTTTAGGACTTTATTAGTAAGACATCGTAGGTCGTTAGAAGCTTCTTCTGCAAAATTTGCTAATATACCCATTTCATTTTTTGTTATCATGTGTGATGGGCATTCAGATGTTTCTAGGATATTCTGCATCGTCTTATATTCGTTTAACATAAATGAACAAATTTCCTTATTTTCTGGTAATAAAAGACTTTCAACTATATCTGGGTTCTTTTTCAAATATTGTGGCAAAGTTGGCGGTAGTCCTTGTGACATTAGCATATAACTATCTCTTGCACATCCTGATATTATAGTTGAGATTAAAGTCATTTGATTTTGAATAGCATTACGGCCTTCAACTGTGAATTTCCTTTTGGGAGCTATGTACTCGTCTGGACATTTTATAGAGAACAAGGGGCGTATCATGGGTTTTGCTTCGGATTGTGCTTCCCAAAACGAAGCAGTATAATGAATTAATCCACCCTGAAAATAAGGAGAAATAACAAGTGTTGGTATGTTGCTCATTATTGCATGTAAATTAAAAATTGCAGCATTACGAGCGACATCCTTATCACACCAACGTCTATAAATAAGATTACCTAAATCTTTTTGGGTCTTATCTAATTCATCAAAAATTTCATCATACTTAAGAGCATCCTCTCTTGTGTGAAGTAAAACAACATTAATTGGGCATTCGGCATTATAGCCTAATGATTTGTATTGTTTTGCCGCATCTAATAATAGAGGAATTGCTACCTGGCTTATAGGAAGGTTTCGCATAAAGAAAGTTTTCAACTCTTCTGTTCTATGCTGTAATACAGTTTGATCGAATTTTTCTTCTGCCCTATATTTGCGTTGAACCACCATTTTTGCGCGTAGATTCGCATATTCTTGAGCTTTCTGTTCTTCT
>JAEIGA010017934.1_pt1 | contig 10782 bp, 6 predicted proteins | sample 9270691 | NCBI WGS metagenome assembly JAEIGA01 (sample SAMN17057246, study PRJNA624740) | gut metagenome | biome: biome; isolation source: fecal sample | host: Bos grunniens | place: China: Xizang | collected 2019 | reverse complement strand
TTGCCCCCCATAAGGCGGATGCCACACTTGCAGGACCAGAACAGCCGACCTATTATATTGGACAGCCTTATGCTACGGATAAATATATCTATGTACTTTGTTCCAATAAGAATACGGACAAGGATGGCCGTAGTGAACTGCAAGTGTGGGATTGGGAAGGAAATCCAGTGGCTTGCTATACTTTTGATAGGAAACTCTCTCTGATGGCTGTCAGTGAAAAGTACGATAGGATATATGGTATTGATAATTTGGTTGAGAATCAGATATTTGTGTATGATTTGTCAATGCTTGATTGAGTTGAATTCTAATAATGGCTAAAATATAAAAGATGTATAAAAATTGATAATCAATGATGAAATACTTTTATTTGATAATGGGAGGGGTATTGTTGCTTGCCTCTTCATGCAGTAAGTCTCGTAAAAATGTTGATGATTCTCAACAGATATCAGATGCCATCCATGTTAATTTTATAGAACAGCCTTTAAGAGGCAGTCAATTTCTGAAAGACTGTAAAGTAATATTCTTGTCATCGGAACACGACGAGGGTTTGATTGCCAATGTGGACAGATTGCTAGTTGGAGACGACCGCTATTTTGTGATGGATAGGCGTACTAACAGATTGATGGCATTTGATGGACACGGTGAATTCATAGCTTCTACAGCTCGTTATATTGGTGAAGGGCCGGATAGTTACATCCGTATTATAGATGCAGCCATCGACAATAAAGCAAAAAAAGTATATGTACAGTGCGACTTGCCTTATTGCATCATGGTTTTTGACATGAATCTTCAGTTGGAGAAAAAGATAGGCTTGGATTATTATATGGTGGAAATTGCGGATGATGATAAATACATCTATGGTATCCGGGATCGGTATGATTCGGATTTTGGAAATGAACTGATAGCATTGGATAAGGAAAATCTGTTGGCGGAACCGGTTGTCATGCTTGAATATTCCAAGGTCGTCATTGGGGCTGGAGCAATAGGGAAAAGTCTGACATCTTACGGAAATGGAGTAAATGTTTGCTTGCCTTTCGATAATGTTGTTTATCAGATTAGTAACAGAGAAATCGTAGCTCGTTATTCATTGGATTTTGGTGTGAATGGTGTAGATTATTCAGACATAAAGGATATGTCTGCAAATCAGTTCTTTGATTCGTCGTATCGTGAAAAAATATGGTCAATAGTGAATGTTTATAGTTCGGATTCTACTTTGTTCTTTGGGTGTAATCGTGTGTATTCTTTTACTTTAAATCGCTCCACAAAGAACTGTTCCGGATTTTCAGCATGGCGTAATGACTTGATGCCTTATTCTGTAACAAGAACGTTCCCCGTTGATGGTTTGGATAATGCTTATGCTTATTTGTGTAGATCTGAGCATGTGATGGATTTTATAAGTCGTGTATCGGAAGATCGATTGGGCGCAGATTTGAAGAAGGCTCTTAAAGGTTATGAAGAGGAGGATAATCCGTTGATTTTTATTTGTGAAATGAAATGACATTCGTTAGTGTTCAGTATTTCTGTCATTTCGTGTACGGGAAAAGTCGAAAAAGCAGAAGAACTGCCAGTTGAATCAGTCTTGAATGTAAGTGATGCGCAAAAGAAGGAATTCCGATACGCAAATTCAACTAATAAATGCAACGGAATTGTCGGTTTGAGATAATTTCAGTGTGCAGAGAGGAAAATTTCCTCCCTTGCTCTACTGAATGGGATAAAAGTGTTTACTTTACTCCGTCAAACCTCCTACCGAAATCAGTTGTAAAGATGAAACACTATAAAAGATTCGATATTGGAAATCTATTACAACGGCTCTTTTGCGGAACTGACTTGCGACTATATCTGTCATATGGGGATAACGGTGCAAGAGGTGGAGCGGATATTGGAGGAGATAAGAAAAGCTGCCCGTAAACAATAGGCAGCTTTTTTCTTTATTACCATTCAATGGGTGTCTCACCATGTGCCATCAAATATTCGTTGGCACGACTGAAGTGCTTGTTCCCGAAGAAGCCGTTGTAGGCCGATAAGGGTGACGGATGGGCGGAAGTCAGCACAAGGTGCTTGCTCCGATCGATGAAAGCACCTTTCTTTTGTGCGTATGCTCCCCACAGGATGAACACAAGGTGTTCCTTTTGTTCGGCCAAGGTACGGATGGTAGCATCTGTAAACTCTTCCCAACCTTTACGTTGATGAGAACCTGCTTGGTGGGCACGGACGGTAAGGGTGGCATTCAGCAACAATACGCCTTGGTTGGCCCATCGGGTGAGATTTCCGCTTGTGGGGATAGCGATTCCTAAGTCACTTTGTATCTCCTTAAAGATATTCTGTAACGAAGGGGGGAAGGTTACTCCATCGTTTACCGAGAAGCAGAGCCCGTGTGCCTGTCCGGGACCATGGTAAGGGTCTTGTCCGATGATGACCACCTTAGTTTTGTCAAAAGGGCAGAGGTTGAAAGCATTGAATATCAACTTCCCTGGTGGATAAATGGTGGTAGAGTGATATTCAGCACGCACAAATTCGGTGAGACGGACGAAGTAGTCCTTCTCGAATTCGGGCATGAGTTGCTGTTTCCAACTTTCTTCTATCTGTACATTCATAATCTCCAGTCGTTAAATGAGTGGCATACCCCATTCAGCACATTCACAGCGCATGTCTTCCGGCCATATACTTGCTTGAATTTCACCGATGTGGGCCTTTTGTAGGTAGAGCATACAGAGACGTGACTGACCGATACCTCCACCGATGCATAACGGCAAGCTACCATCAAGCAAACGACGGTGGAAATAGAGTTCCTTGCGTTGTTCCTGACCGCTGAGGGCAAGCTGGCGCAATAAAGCTTCCTTATCGACACGGATACCCATGGACGAGAGTTCTACGGAACGTCCTAACACCTCATCCCATACCAAAAGGTCACCGTTTAGACCGGGAAGTCCGGTAGCGGGATCGATGGTACTGTAGTCGTCATAGTCCGGTGCACGCATGTCATGCGGCTCACCATTGCTGAGCTTACATCCGATACCGATGATGAATACGGCTCCGTATTCCTTGGTGATGGCATGTTCACGTTCTTTTGATGTCAAGTCCGGATATTTCTGCATCAGTTCTTCTGCATGGATAAAGCGAATGTCGTGTGGCAGGAATGACTTGATTTGCGGGTACATTTCGCACACCATGTATTCGGTACGTCGCATAGCGGAATAGATGCGGGTAACAATCTGTTTCAAGAAGTCAACATTGCGTTGCTCGGCAGTAATGGTACGTTCCCAGTCCCATTGATCGACGTACAGGGAATGGAGGTTGCCCAATTCTTCGTCAGCACGGATGGCGTTCATGTCGGTATAAATACCATAGCCGGGACCAATACTATATTCTGCTAATGTCAATCGTTTCCATTTAGCGAGCGAGTGGACTACTTCTGCTTGTGCATCACCCAAATCCTTGATAGGAAAAGATACTGCGCGCTCCTTGCCGCTCAAGTCGTCGTTGATACCCATCCCTTTCAAGACGAAGAGAGGTGCCGTAACACGACGGAGACGGAGTTCGGACGATAGGTTTTGTTGGAAGAAGTCCTTTATTTGTTTGATGCCAAGCTCGGTTTGTTTTAAGTCAAGCAATGGCTTATAATTTTCAGGTTTGATTAGATAACTCATTCTATTCTTCTCTTATAAAATTTTAAATCGTCTGCAAATATAGACAATATTTGTAATATTGATAATAAAAATAAAGAAAATGTTGTCAGAATGTTTGTTTAATTGTAAAATAGCTGTCTGTATGGACGCTTACTGCAGTTTTTTCTCATTTTGCTAGGAAGACACGAAGATTATTTGTACTTTTGCATCGCAAATACAAAGAGGCACCCGTAGTTCAACGGATAGAATATCGGATTCCGGTTCCGAAGATATGAGTTCGATTCTCATCGGGTGTACTAAGAAAAGCTGAAAATCATGGATGGATTTTCGGCTTTTTTGTTTGTTAAAGGACAAAAAAAGACATTACCTGTATAAAGATTTGGAAAAAGTTTGGGTATGTCACATTCTTTGTTTAATTTTACCGATTGAAGAACATAATTAATAACGTATATAGAAAATGAGAAAGTTGACCTTAATGTTAGGAATGCTTTTTGCATGTGTGGCACTTGTTGCTCAGACTACTTGCAACTTGCTTCCTATGCCGCAACAAGTAAAAGAAACGAGCGGCTCTTTCAGTGTGGGAAAAACGATGTTGGTAACACCTGTGCTGCAGGATGAATGGAAAGCATTCGTAGCCGAAGCGGGTGGTGAAATTGTTGAAAAGTCATCGCGTAAGATTGAAGTGAAATTGGTTCCAGAAGTGCGAGGTGCCAAGATGAATCAGGAAGAAGCTTATCGGTTGATGGTATCTGGTAAGGGTGTTTTGGTGGAAGCTACTACCGAAAAGGGTGTCTATTGGGCGCTACAGACTCTTCGCCAGTTGGAACAGAAACAAGGACGTTATAAGGCTTGTGAAATTGTCGATTGGCCGGCATTCAAGATTCGCGGTTTCATGCACGACGTAGGTCGTAGCTATTTGGCGTTGGATGAATTGAAGAAGGAAATCGAAATATTGTCACGTTATAAAATCAATGTTTTCCATTGGCACTTGACCGAAAATCAGGCTTGGCGTTTGGAAAGCAAGATTTTCCCGATGCTGAATGACAGTGTGAATATGACTCGCCTGCAAGGTAAGTACTATACTATCGAGGAAGCCAAGGAGTTGGTGGAATTCTGTAAGAAGCATAACGTATTGTTGATTCCGGAAGTGGATATGCCAGGACATAGCGCTGCTTTTGTTCGTACGTTCCGTCATGATATGCAGAGCCCGGAAGGTATGAAAATCTTGAAACTATTGATTGATGAAGTTTGTGAAACTTTTGCAGATGTGCCTTATTTGCATATTGGAACCGATGAAGTGCCTTTTACCAATAAGACATTCGTGCCGGAAATGGTGGAATATGTACGTGCCAAAGGTAAGAAGGTGATTTCATGGAATCCAGGATGGAAATACAAGCCGGGTGAAATTGATATGATTCAGATGTGGAGTTTTAATGGAAAGGTTACTCCGGGCATTCCTCATATCGACTGTCGTTTCCATTATACCAACCACTTTGATACTTTTGCAGATGTGGTGGCATTGTATGACAGTAAGGTGTATTATCAGACCGAACAGACTGATGATGTAGTAGGTGCTATCGTAGCTTTATGGCACGACCGTCTTCTTTCGTCGGAAGAAAATATGGTGCTTGAAAATAACTTCTATCCAAGTATGTTGGCTTTGGCCGAACGAACTTGGTTGGGCGGCGGTTCGCAATACTTCGATGGCGAAGGTACCATGATGTGGAATGAACAGACTGATACTTATAAGAGTTTCGCTCAGTTTGAAAAGCGTATGTTGTATCACAAAGACAAGTATTTCCAAGGTTATCCGTTCGGTTATGTGAAGCAGACTAACGTAAAATGGAACATCACCGACGCTTTCCCGAATGGAGGTGATATGGCAAAGGTATTCCCACCCGAACAAGACTTAAAGGATAGCTATGAATACGAAGGTAAGGAATATGGTGTGAAGTCGGCTATCGGTGCCGGTATTTACTTCCGTCACGTATGGGGTGGCTTGCCAACCAGCATTCCAACTTTTTATAAGGATCCGAAGGAAAATCATACCGCTTATGCTTATACTTACGTGTATTCACCGAAGGAACAAGAAGTAGGTTTGTGGGCAGAAACGCAAAACTACAGCCGTTCGGAAATGGACCTTCCTCCTAAGCAAGGTACCTGGGATTATCGTGGAAGCCGTCTCTGGATTAATGATGAAGAGATTGCACCTCCTACATGGACAGCTACCCACACAACCAAGAGTAATGAAATAGCTTTAGGTAATGAGAACTGTGTGGCACGTCCGCCTATCATGGTAAAGCTCAATAAGGGTTGGAACAAGGTGTTCTGGAAACTTCCTATCGGCAAGTTCAGAAGCAATGAAGTGCGTCTCGTGAAGTGGATGTTCACTACCGTATTCGTGACTCCTGACGGACAGAAAGCTGTAGATGGTTTGGTTTATTCACCTGAAAAGAAATTGAAATAATATCATGATGAGAAAATATATTGCGTTGTGTCTGGCCTTAATCCTTTCGTGTGCTAGCTATGCACAGGATAAAATCAAGGTTGCTTGTGTTGGTAATAGTATTACCTATGGTTCAGGTGTAGCTAATAGGGAAGTGAATGCTTATCCTGTTAAGCTTCAAGGTATGTTGGGTGACAAGTATGAGGTAGGTAACTTCGGGAAACCGGGTGCAACCTTGTTGAACCATGGACACCGTCCTTATACCCAACAACAGGAATACAAGGATGCCTTGGCTTTTGCCGGCGACATTGTGGTGATTCATTTGGGTATCAACGATACCGATCCTCGCAATTGGCCGAACTATCAGGATGAGTTCATCGGTGACTATCGGGCATTGATGCAGTCGTTCCGTGAAGTGAACCCAAAGGTACGTTTCATCTTGGCTCGCATGACTCCGTTGTCGGACAGACATTATCGCTTTGAATCGGGTACCCGTGACTGGCATGCTGAAATTCAATTGGCCATCGAATGCATTGCCAAGGCAGAAGGTGTTCAGTTAATCGACTTCCACGAACCGCTCTATCCATATCCTTATATGTTGGAAGATGCCGTTCATCCGAATGCCGAAGGTGCAGCTATTTTGGCCAAGACAGTCTATGAAGGTATCACCGGTGACTTCGGTGGCTTGCAAATGTCGGATATGTATTCGGATAACATGGTGCTCCAGTATGGACAACCTTTGGACATTCATGGCAAGGCCAATGCAGGTGAGAAAGTAACCGTAAAGATTGCTGGCCAGAAGAAAAAGGCGATTGCTGCTTCGAACGGTAAATGGAATGTGACTTTGGAACCGTTGAAGGCTGGTGGTCCTTACACGTTGAGCATTGAAGCGGGCAAGAAGGAACTTATATATAATAAGGTATTAGCAGGTGAAGTATGGCTTTGTTCCGGTCAATCGAATATGGAATTCTATTTGTCACAATCTGCGACAGGTAAACGTGATATTCCTCAAGCGGCAAATGACCAAATCCGTTTGTTCGACATGAAGGCTCGCTGGCGTACTAATCCGGTAGAGTGGGATGCATCCGTACTCGATTCGTTGAATCAGTTGCAATATTTCACCGATGCTTCATGGCAGGTATGTTCTCCGGAAACTGCTGGTAAGTTCTCGGCTATTGCCTATTATTTCGGTAAGATGCTTCAGGATAGCTTGAAGGTTCCTGTTGGTTTGATTTGTAATGCCATCGGTGGTTCTCCGACAGAAGCTTGGGTAGATCGCCGTACGTTGGAATATGAGTTCCCGGCTATTCTCCGCAATTGGACAAAGAATGATTTCATTCAAGACTGGGTGCGAGGACGTGCAGCCTTGAACGTGAAGAAGTCTTCTTATAAATTCCAACGCCATCCGTATGAACCATGCTATTTGTATGAGTCGGGTATTCTTCCGTTGCAGCAATATCCTATCAAGGGTGTAATTTGGTATCAAGGTGAGTCGAATGCTCATAATAAGGATGCACATGAAAAACTTTTTAAACTTTTGGTACAGAGTTGGCGTAAGAATTGGAACAATGAAGAAATGCCGTTCTATTTTGTACAGCTTTCTAGTTTGAATCGTCCGTCATGGCCATGGTTCCGTGATAGCCAACGTCGATTGATGAATGAAATTTCGAATACTGGTATGGCTGTATGTACAGATAAGGGTGATTCATTAGATGTTCATCCTACTCGTAAGCAGGAAGTAGGAGAACGTTTGGCTTATTGGGCTTTGAACAAGACGTATGGACACAATGTAATACCTTCGGGACCTCTTTATAAATCAGTTTCTTTCAAAAAGAATGCGGCTTATGTGTCGTTTGATTATGCAGAAGGAATGAAGGCTGCTGATGGAAATGAAATTACTACTTTTGAAATAGCGGGTGAAGATCAAATGTTCTATCCGGCAAGGGCAATTGTAGTAGGAAATCAAGTGAAGGTGTGGAGTGATAAGGTGAAGGAACCGAAGATAGTCCGTTATGGATGGCAACCGTTTACAAGAGCCAATCTGGTGAATGGAGTAGGACTTCCGGCATCGACATTCCGCTCGGATGTAGAATAATAATATAAGGTAATACTATATGAAAAAACTATTGACAATGATGTTGCTCGGTGCATTCCCAATGTTACTGAATGCAACAGAAAACAAGGAACCGGAGAAAATCTGCCTGAACAAAGGTTGGGAGTTCTCTCAAGTAGGTAAAGGGGAATGGTTGCCTGCCACTGTGCCAGGTACAGTTCATCAGGACTTGATTGACAATGATAAGCTCATCAATCCGTTCTTCGGGATGAATGAAGAAAAGGTGCAATGGGTAGAAAAGGAAGACTGGCAATACCGGACAACCTTTACCTTGAACAAGGAACAATTGGCTCGTCAAGCAGCAGTCTTGAATTTCGAAGGTTTGGATACTTATGCAGACATTTACCTGAATGGCTCTCTTTTGGAACGTGCAGACAATATGTTTGTTGGTTATGAGCTCCCTGTAAAGGATGTCCTTCGTGAAGGTGAGAATCGTTTGCAGGTGTATTTCCATTCACCGATAAAGGTCGGTTTGCCACAATGGGAGACTGATGGATTTGAATATCCGGCAGACAATGACCATAGCAAGACACGTGTGAGTATCTATAGCCGTAAGGCACCTTATAGCTATGGCTGGGATTGGGGTATCCGTTTGGCTACCAGCGGTATCTGGCGTCCGGTTACATTGGAATTGTTTGATGCGGCACGCATTGAGGATTACTTTGTACATCAAGTGTCTGTCAGCAAAGAATTAGCTAAAATAAACAACATCTTGGAAGTGAAAAGTGTGACACAAACTCCTCAACAGGCGGAAGTAGTGCTTACTTATTCTTATAAAGATGGAGCTAAGGTGACAGAGCAAAAGGTGGTAACACTGCAACCTGGATGTAATAAGGTGTCTATGCCTGTGGAAATCGCTAATCCTCATTTATGGATGCCGAATGGTTGGGGAGAAGCGGCTCTTTATGATTTCGAAATGACCGTGAAAGTGGATGGCAAGGCAGTGGCCTCTGAAAAGAAACGCGTAGGTTTGCGTACAATCAAGGTCGTGATGGAAGATGACAAGGATGGTAAGTCGTTCTATTTTGAGGTGAATGGTCAACCGATGTTTGCCAAGGGATCGAACTTGATTCCGGATGATGCTTTATTGCCGAATGTCACTAAAGAACGTTATTATCAGTTGGTGAAAGATGCGAAGGATGCTAACCATAACATGATTCGTGTATGGGGCGGTGGTATCTATGAAGACGATCGTTTCTATGATGCAGCCGATGAAATGGGTATCTTGATTTGGCAAGACTTTATCTTTGCTTGTACTACTTATCCGAGTGATCCGACTTTCTTGAGTCGAGTAGCTGAAGAAGCGGAATATAATATCAAGCGTCTCCGTAGTCATGCTTGTTTGGCTATGTGGTGCGGTAACAACGAAATATACGAAGGTATGCGTTATTGGGGTTGGGATAAGAAATATACCAATCCGGCTATTTGGGAAGAAATGAAGAATGGTTACAATAAATTGTTCCATCAGTTGCTTCCGGCTATTGTGAAGGAGCTGGATGCAGACCGTTTCTATATGCATGGTTCTCCGTATGAAGCCAACTGGGGACGTCCTCACAGTTGGAAGATTGCTGATAGCCATAATTGGGGTACTTGGTACGGACAGAAACCTTTTGAAAGCTTGGATACTGAAATACCACGTTTCATGAGTGAATATGGTTTCCAGGCATTCCCGGAAATGAAGACTATTGCTACTTTTGCAGAACCGAAGGATTATGCTCTTGAATCGGACGTAATGAATGCACATCAGAAGGCTTCTATCGGTAATGCACTCATCAAGAAGACAATGGCTTTGTATTACGAGGTGCCGGAAGACTTTGAGGAATTGGTATATAAAGGTTTGGTATTGCAGGGATTCGGTATCCGTCACGGTATTGAGGCACATCGCCGCAATCGTCCGTATTGTATGGGTACTTTGTATTGGCAGTTGAACGATAGTTGGCCAGTTGTTTCTTGGTCTAGTATTGACTATTATGGAAACTGGAAGGCTATGCATTATCAGGGACAACGTGCTTGTGCACCTATTTTGCTGAATGCTTTCAAGGAAGGTGATGATCTTTGCATTTATACACTTTCAGACGAATTGACTGAACATAAGAATGCCACTTTGCAGTTGAAGGTAATGGATTTCAATGGTAAGGTGTTGAACAAGAAAGTGGTGAAGGGGGAAGTCCCTGCCAATGCTTCGGTAGTATTCCATAAGGAAGCATATGCTGGTTTGGCTACTAATCCTACCAATACCTTGTTGTTGATGACTTTGAAGGACCAGAAGGGTAAGGTACTTTCTGAAGAAATTTACTATTTCAATTATCCGAAGGATCAAGAGTTGCCGATGGCAAAGGTTTCTTATAAGGTAAAGCAATTGGATGGCAAATGTGAGGTGACTTTGTCGGCTAAGCAGTTGGCTCGTGACATCTTTATTGAAATACCTTATCAAGGTGCCCGTTTCAGTGATAACTTCTTCGACTTGTTGCCAGGACAGACCAAGAAGATTGTCATCACTTCGGATGAAATCAAGAAGGGTGAGCCGGTAGAGTTGAAGATTAGACACTTGACAGGTGTGGTAAAATAAGAAATGTAATCAATATTAAATAATTTAA